>OMGA01000183.1_pt1 | contig 31002 bp, 42 predicted proteins | sample 1674211 | NCBI WGS metagenome assembly OMGA01 (sample SAMEA103958152, study PRJEB25191) | human gut metagenome | biome: human-associated habitat [ENVO:00009003]; feature: intestine environment [ENVO:2100002]; material: feces | place: Germany | collected 2013/2015
AAAGTAATTATGAAAAAGTTTATTGGTACAAAGGTCATAAAGGCAGAACCTATGACTGTTACAGAAGCACAAGTGCTTGGTGTAGAAATTAAGCCAGCAACCGTTGAGGAAAATGGCTACTTAGTAGAGTACAAGGACGGATATAAGTCTTGGTCTCCTAAGAGTGTGTTTGAGGAAGTCTATCGTGAACTAGGCTCTGTTAACTTCGGTGGTGCTATTGACTTATTGAAGGCAGGTCTTGCGGTAAGACGCAAGGGATGGAATGGCAAGGGATTGTTTATCGTTAAGCAGGTTCCTTCTCATATCACAGGTGACATCATTCCTAATATGCAGTCACTCCCTCAGTCTGCCAAGATCATCTTGATGAACCGTGAGAATCCTCACATTGACTATACTAATCAGATGCTTATCATCAATCCAGATGGAAGAGCAGATTCTTGGGTTCCTTCCGTATCTGATGTATTTGCGGAAGATTGGGAGGTTGTAACTGAGTAACTAACCGCCCTCTCCTTGGCGACAAGGAGAGGGTAAAAAGAAGAGAATATGGCAGAGATTATTTACTTTGGAACAAATGGGTGTTCTGGTCATTATCCTATTGGCATTGATAATACGCTGACAGGGGCAGAGTATGAGATATGGCGCGAATGCGATAATGAAACTTGGATAAATAATATCCGAAAGAATCCTGGTCGCCATCTCATCAAGCATCACGGAGAGGTTTATACTAATTATGGTGTTCCGTTCTCTGTAGATGATGAAAGAGGAGGCTCACATACCGAACTATTTTGGAAAGGCATTCATACGAAAGAAGAAATCGTCAACTTGATAAAGAATAATCAGTTTTTGGCAAGGCAATTCAAAATGGATGAGGCAATTAAAGATGTGGCAACAGTTTGTGGTGTCAGGTACAAAGATATTAAATCTGCGATAAACATGACACAAGTATTCGCAGGTGGTAAAAAGAAGAGAATATGAATGCAAATAAAATAACAATAGCTGGCTATATTGTATATCTCCAAAGTATGTATAAACGATATGGCAATATAAGTATTGCGCAACTAAAGCTTATAGAAAGAATCAGAAAAAAAAGGAGGATAAGCAATGAGTAAAGTAACTGCAATTAATATAATTATCAAAAAGAAGAATCAATTAAGAAAGCATAAAGAGGGATATGTTTCTTACATTAATATTGATGAAGTTCTTGTGTGGTTGAACGATATTCAAAAAGAATTGGAGGATGATTATGACTAGAGAAGAATTACAAAATAAACTTGGCGATGCTATCTGTGAATATTGCAACAAGAACATTATTTCAGAACATAACATCGGCATAGGTGGGCTTTGCGAAGGTCAGTATTGTGAGGAAGCACAAGATGGCTACGCAGCAGAAAATAACATAGAATTGGAGGATTGAGTATGATACAAAAACAGACATGGAAGGACGAAATCAGAATTTTAATAACTGATGAAGAAAATCTTGGTTCTGTTCAAATATCCATTCCGCTTTATGTTAGTGATATTTTCGGCAAAGCTGAAGCTCTAATATATGCACTTTGGGTGGACGTTGTTCATAGGAGAAATGGTGTTGCGCAACGCCTATTACAACTAGCAGAGCAACAAGCTAAGTTGAATGGAGTGAAGACAATCGGATTAGAATTTAACAAAGATGAATCTGATAGCTTTGTTCTAGATTGGTATCTCCGCAGTGGTTACAAACCATTTAATAAGAAAAGTAATTTATTAATCAAGAAATTAGAGGATTGAGTATGAACAATAAAGTTAAAGAAGCATTGGGTAGCGCAAGCTACCTTACATATCACTGGAGACAGTACTCCTTTGAGTAGCTTGAAAAAGAAATGGTTAGAGTTTGTGGATTGTGCGACAAAGCATTGAATATTCCAAAAGATGATAGCATTACTGACTTCGAGCGAGGTCAATGGTCAGTTATCCAAAATGAGATTGGCTACATCAAAGATTATAGCTCAGCAGCAGAACTTTGCCGAGAAGCTGGTATCGGTTATAAGAAGATAAAGGCTCTTCAGAAGGATTGTGGTTATAGCTACAAGGAAGAAGTTAATGACTTCCTGAAGGAAAGTCGTAATGGTGGAACAGAATTGAAGTTGGAGGAATAGTTATGGCATGGGTGGCAACTGATGCAAATGGTAAGGAGTTTCTTTTTATAGAGAAACCATACAGAAGTGGATATGGAGAATATGGATATTGGAATCCTACATATTCTGGTATCGGTGGTTGTATTCTTATACCTCATGGCAGCATCAAGAAACTCATCGGAAGAGAATTGTCTTTTACCGATGAACCTGTCGAACTTGGATAGATAAAAAAATGAGAAAGGTTACTTGTATTTGCGACACAATTATAAAGGGTGTTACGTTTGTAAAGGGCTGTGATTACAGAGTTGATTATAATCCATTTATAGGAATAATGATATATGCCCCATTCGGCTACGTAAATATCAGTAAATGGCAGCTCGATAACTATTTTATTTAAAATTATAGCTTATGGAAATCGAAAACATAAAATTCAAGGCAAAGCAGCTTAACTCAGAGAAATGGTTTGAGGGCGATTTAGTACGTCTTGGAAATAGGGTATGTATAGGAGGAGACCATATAAAAGATGGTATAACTGACGTTGACCCTTCAACAGTCTGTATGTTCACAGGACTGACAGACTGCAAAGGCAATGAAATCTTTGAGCACGACCTAATACATTTCGTAGGGTTTAGCTATACTGCCGAAGTGATTTGGTCGGAAGGTAACTATGCTTTTATGGTAGTCTGCGAGAATAAACATTCTTATTGGCTTCATGATGTTATAAAACTTTGTAGAATAGAAAGAATTAGTAATAAATTCGATAAGGAGAAGTAGTATGGAGAAACGAATAATTTTAGACGAATAAGATATTAACGAATTTCACGAGGATGCAGCGATTCTACGCTTAATATACGACTTGATGACGAAAGAGTATCTTATAAGTGAGCACTCCAAAAATATGCCACGTTTTGCTAGAATAATTAATAAATTAAAGCAATTATAGCGTATGAAGGTAAGATTGGTTAAAAAGATAATGCAGCATCGCTCTGGCAGTTTTTGCTATGAATTACTACTGCACCAGAAAGGATTTGACGTTTCTAAAGAGCTGCCAAAGATTCAGCAATACTGGGAGCCTAGATGGGCTTTGTATTATGCCACTAAAGGTGGCGGTCATGGCAGAGTTGATCATCGTATTGTAAAGGCTGAAAAGATTTCTGCAAGATATTCTCGCAAGCTAATGAATCACCTTACCAGGTGGGCTGGCAAAACCCATTTCGAAATTAGAGATATACTAAGCAGTGCAAATAAACTAAAAAGATATGACTTATGATAAAAGAAAGATATTATTACGCAGTAGCCGCCTTCCTACGTAAGGATGGCAAATTAGCCTATACCTCAGTTACGAGCTCCGTTAAAGGGGAAGAGGAGGATATTAAGTTCTATCCTCTAATGAACCTCATCACTGACGTCGAAGAGCGATTCAAGGATGATATGGTTTGTGGTACAACTATCATACATGGCGTTACTGAGATTAGTAAAGAGGACTATGAAGCCTATAACGAACGCATAGCTAAGATAAATAAGAAGGAGGGTTAGCACATGACTTTTTTGAATATTACTGTAGGTGAGAAGGAGTTTGATGAAATCAAAGAAGGCAAGGTAGGACTAGTATGTTTACCTTGCACTCCACTTTGGTGTCATACATTAGTCGATGGTGTAAAGAGGGAGGAAAGATTAGACCAATTAACGGCTAGATTAGATAGTAATGGCAAACCTCATATTCAGTATGGAAATTCTGTTGACCATTACTTTAAGAAAGTTGATTATGTTCAGCTTTCCTGTAAGGTTGGTTCTCAAATAAGAGTTCTCGTTAAGGATTGCGCAGGTTTCAGTATTGAGACTACTCAAACGAAAAAGGACAATGGCTTTGTCGAGTTTAAGCCAAAAAACTTTGTTGTTCATCTAAAATAAACAAAATATGATTATGAAACAAGAAATGCAAAAATCAATCTTAAAGATTCAAACAGCAGTCGAAACTCTGACAAGACAGAAAGTTATCGATAAAAATGTGTATGATTTTGTCCATGGAGAAATCAAATCTCTTTCGGAAAGTGTGGAGAATATAGAGGAAGTAAATAACCTAGATGAAACACTCCTTACCTTCACAGATAAGGAGGAGTATGTAAACCAGCATATCAACCTTGCTGATACATCTGTACTTTGCAAAGAGTTAAATAGAAGAAAAGAAATTGGTAACGATTTCTTTGTAGTAGCAACAGAGGGAAAATAAGTTAGCTTATGGAAAGATTAACTAAAGTAATGGACAAGTATTTATCAGAAGCAAAGAAGAAGGTTCTTACCCTCGCAGTCAGCAAGGAATGGTTCGATATGATAGTGTCGGGCGAAAAGGATGAAGAGTACGGGTAATTAAAGATTTTTGGATGAGTCGCCTTCTCCTTATCAAGGATGAGAAATTCAAAGATTTCGATAAGTACGATAAGCTTCATATCGGTAAGACATTTGAAATGCTTATAGACATCAATACTATCAAGGAGAAACTGAATAATGGTACAATGAAGTTCGTACCATTCACTCACGTTCTCTTCAAGAACGGCTACTATGACGATAGCCCAAAGGTCGTGAAGGAAATTGAGAGTATCACCATCGGCAAGCCTAAGAAGGAAATGTGTCCAGACAAATGGTTGGATCATGAATTTTTCATCATCAAGTTCAAGTAATATGGATAAAACAACAGAGCTATCATATAATCACCTCATTTCGCAACTCAGAAAAGAAAACGCTGATTTGAGGAATGAGGTGCGAGAATTAAGGAAGTTGCTAACAAGAAAAGGTGACAAACCGCCTAATTAACACTCCGTAACACCATGTTAAAAGCAGTTTTTGCGTTTTTCTTGTCAAATTAGCTTCCTGTAATTTTTGGTAACATTTGTTAGGTTAAAGAAATGGCAAAAATCCCACACAAGCCTTTCTAAGCTGCTCTATTTTCTTCCCCATATCCTTATATCATTTTTCAGAAAAAGCCTTATATAGAGGAAAATAGGTTTTATTTAACACTCTAGTAATCAATAAGTTATATAAAGTTAAGCAAGAAAAATAATGAGGTTATTATTTGGTCAAATGCTAAAAAATGACTATCTTTGCACCATCAAAAATAAAATAACAATTAAAAGATAAGAGCAATGAAAAAGGTTAAAGTTTATACAGTAGAAGCGTTAGAGAAGCGAATTACAAAGGCTTTGAAAAAGGTCAAGTTCGGCTACCAAGAAGGATGCTTGATTGAAGCCACAGATGCAGAGTTTAGTATCTACAACTTCAACACTGCACTTTGTAATTTACAGCAGAAAGGAGTCGTAGCATACAACGAGAATACAGAAAGCTATGAATTGGTTTAAAGTATAGGAGATAAGAGCAATGAACGTTTACACAGAATCAGATAGATATACGGTATTACTTCACGCATTCGATACTTTTGAAGGTGCTTGCGAGTATATGACACAGATTATAAATGTAGGGGAATGTAAGGTTCTCCCTCTCATAAAAGCATGGAATGGTGGCGTGGTTACAGCAAAATGGATGGCTAAGAAAACCGATAAAGGAATTAAATTTGAATTGTTGGATAGCAATGTTTAATAGGAGGAAATGAATATGACAGTATATGAATTATCGGAACTTCAGAAAGAAGAACTCAAAATCGAAATGTTGAAAGATAAGTTTGTTGGGTACAAACTTTCATTCAGAGAGTTATCATTTGCTAATGAGCTCATCAGTGACCGAGAATTGTTCGAAAGATTCAAGGATCAGACTTTTACAGATAAAGACTTCGTTGTATCACGCTAAATGGAATCGTATGGAAAGCAACTGCACAACAATAGAAGAGCTTAAATCCGTAACCACGCAGATTAGTGGTGATGAATGGAAAGATTTCTTCTCACTCATCAAAAAAGGCTCATATAGCCTATATGGTTTTCACCAGTTTCTTGATGAGAGACCAGACCTATGCTTATTGATTCAAGGTATAGGAGATTACCAAACTGCCATCAAGGAAACGTTAGAGGAAATCGGATTGAATGATGGTGATATAAATGGACCAGGAGGAAATCATCTGAAACTGATTGTGGCGGATCAGATAGGATTCATAGTGTATGAAACGAAAGTTATGAACTTTTAAAAATAAGATAGAGCAATGGAAGAGAACGTTATCATAGCAATGGATGCCGAAAAGTCTAAAAAGATAAAAGGCATTCCTTCAAGTTGGGACTGGGAGGATATTCATTTCTACCTCATTACTGAATTGGGTTTCAGTTTTGATGTTGTGTTCAATTATTCAAAAGACATAGAGGAGGTATCTTATGAAGGATAATGCAAGAACTATCAAGTACGATTCTATCACATCATACGCAAAGGAATATGGGGTAGAATATCTGAGTAACGAGAACCTTATTGCTTCAATTATCGGTATAGACCCTATGCTACAGGGTAATGAACCAATAAGAAAAATCTTTGATGGTAGTCATTCACTGAGAAAGGCAAGCAAGAGAACACTGCAGGAGCTTACATCTATCAAAGGAATAGGTGAAAAGAAGGCTACCGCTATACTCGCTGCATTCGAACTTGGCAGAAGATTTATGAAGGAGAAGTCGCAAGAACTTACAGATTTGGGTAGTTCCCTCGACATCTACAACTATATTTTACCATACGTCAAGGATTTAGAAATAGAAGAATCTTATCTGTTCTGTATGGATAACAACTTCAAATTAATCAAAATGGTTCGATTGTCACAAGGTGGAATATCAGAAACCCCTATAGACGTAAGAATTGTGTGTAAAGAAGCTATCTCCTGCAATGCCGTAATAATAGCATTGGTTCATAATCACCCTAGCTCTAACTGCTTTCCATCAAAGTCCGACGATGAGATAACATATAAGATACAGAAGGCTTGTGAAATAATGAGATTGTATTTTATGGACCACGTTATCATCAGTAGCAAGTCCGATCAGTATTACTCTTACCACGATAGAGGAAAATTATAAGTTCTAAGCTGATAAAATACCTCAAACCCATAATTACATACCAAAAGAATCTAACTTAAACACAGAAGATATTTTGCACGTTTAAGTGCATTTTTATTGCATCTTATCTTCCAAGGGAGGGCTGTGAAGTTCTCCCTTGTTTATTGAAATGAAAATAATTTCTCACTTTTTTGCAAAAACTATTTGTTAATTAAATAATATTTCGTATATTTGCACCCATAAAAGCGTGTGAAGATGCACGTGACAGAACTTTTCGTAACATTGCTCTTACACCGAGTTCTACGTTTGGTCTGCCTGCATTTCGCTCGCAGACCATTTTTTGTTAAATATAACTCAACAAGCAATGAACAAGTATTACAGAAAAGTTCTTGAAGCACTGAAAACCAATCGAGACATTAAGGCATTGGGGTTCAGTCGTAAGGAGTTAAAGGGTGTTGCCGCCAATGTTGCCAACAAACTTCAACTCAAAGATGATGCTACTGACGAAGAAGTTAGTGAAGGTATTAGTGACGCAATTGATGATGTCTTGCCGTTACTCCAGTTAACTCAGTCCGCAGCAGACCGCCAAGTCTCAGAGTACAAAAACGCTCATCCTGCACCAGATGACGATCCAGATCCAGATGACGATCCAGATCCAGATGACGATCCAGCACGTAGAAGTCCGTCACGGAAGAGCAAGAAGGGCAAGAAGGATAGCGATGATGATGACTCCGCTACCCTCACCGCAATCAAGGAACTTACAAAGGCTGTTGCTACACTCCAAGGCGATGTAACTGCATTGAAGTCTGGCAATACCACAAGCAGCCGTACCGCAAAGGTAAGGGAACTGCTGAAGGACACAGGTAAGTTCGGAGAGCGTCGGCTTAAATCTTTCTCTCACATGAAGTTTGAGAATGAAGAGGAGTTTGAGGACTACCTCGATGAGTTGAAGGAAGATATTGAGGAAGAGAACAAGGAAAGACTTGAAAAGGGTCTTGAAAAGCTTGGACGAATCCCTGCTCCCGATACCAAACCTCAGCCAAAGGAGGAAGATAAGTTAATGTCTGATGATGAAGTCAAGGAGCTGGCTAAGATGTAATCATCTATTGTTTCATTTATAAATTATTAGATTATGGTAGCAGAAGACTACAAGCCAAAAACCAAAGGCTACGACATGGGTAAGGACGCTGTGGTTATCCGTCAGTATCTCGGTGGTATCACAGGCGGTAGAGCACTCGACTACGCCAACTTCAAGGATGAGGTTATTCAGGCAGGTCACATCATTGTCCGCAAGAAGGTTGATGATGTTTATGAGTATTCTCCACTTGAAACCGAAGATGGCAAGTACAAAGACAAGGCTAGCGAAGCAGAATTTGCTGGTGTTGTCGTTCGCTCACGCATGAAGGGTGAAGCGGTTGCCATTATGGATAATGGTCGCGTGAATGATGTGGCAATGCCTTATCAGTTCAAGGACGAAACTCAGAGAACCGCCATCAAGACAGCTCTCCCAAGTCTTATTTTTGAGCATGACTAAGTTGTGCTCTAGTTTTTAACTAAAAAGATTGTTTATATGAACGAATCACTTTTTATTCAGTTTATCCGAGCTATCTTCCCTAAGCTTAGCTTATATGTTAAGGAGAAGGAGAATCCGAAGGAGCGCACCTACCTCTATAAGGAGATGCTTACCGATGTGTATTCTCCCGATCAGAAGTGGGAAGGTTCATCAGCTAAGACCACATATGTAGCTGCCGACATCGTTGAGATGGATTCAGACATTCCTTTGAAGAAGCGTGGTCAAATCGCAACCTCTAATGGTAAGTTGCCAAAGATTGCGATGAAGAAGATTCTTTTCGAGTCTGATATCAACAACATCAACATCATGAAGGCTCAGTATGAGAACATTGTAGCGAGAGCCAATTCATTCCAGGCGCAAGGCTTGGTTGAGCAGGCTACATCAACACGACAGGCTGCTAAAACTGCAAAGGCTCGTATCATCAACAAGCTCATGAATGATGGTGTCGCTTGCTCTGTCGGTCTCGAAGAGCGTAACGAAATGAACTTCTTGGCAGGTCTCTCTAATGGTATTATTGCCGTTGAAGATGCAGACAATACGGGTAAGGCTATCCGTGTTGACTATGGATATTTTAAGGCAAACTGCTTCAAAACAGCAACCAATGGTGTTACTACCCGTGATGATTTCGAGAAAATCTTCGATAAGGCAAATGCCGATAACAATACCATCATACAGGTTATGCTCGCTAAGACGCAGATTAAGAAAATCCGCAAGGAGCAATGGGCAAAAGAGCTTGTTGCCGACTACGAGGGTAAGACTTATACCGAAAATACCAAGCTCAAGACACCATCGGAGTCAGCTTTCTCGGAAGCATTCGAGGATGAGTTCGGTGCAGCCATCAAGGTTATCAACCGAACCGTGATTATCGAGAAGAACGGAAAGCCAAAATCAGTTAAGCCATGGAATGAGAATAACATTATCTTCATCTGTAACACCAACGTAGGCTCTTTCGTTTGGGGTACCCTTGCAGAGGACACCAACCGAGTAGTAGGTGTTCAGTACTCTAACGTTGACAGCTACAAGCTTATCTCTAAGTACTCCAAGAATGAGCCATCTTTGCAGGAGGTTACCGCAGGACAGGCTATCTGCTTACCAGTAATCGAGGACGTAGATCAGATTTATATGCTCACTACCAAGTCTGAGGAGGTTGATACGAATGCCGAGTCTACCGATGATACCGACCAGTATACAACTTACAAGGGTAAGAAGTATAAGAAGGCTGACCTCATCGCTGCTTTGAAGGCTGCTGGTGTCAATGTGAAGACTAACTCAACCGATGAGACTCTGATTAAGGCTCTCAACTCACTCAGCGATGAGGAGGAAGCCGAAGTTCTCTCTAAACTCACTCCAGAGGTTTAATTTGAATTGATATGAAGACAATAAAGCAAGCATTGATTGATGAAATCCACTACCCTATCCCTTTAGGATTCGTGGAGAATAAGATGATAGAACGTCAGCTTAATGGTGATGATGAATATACATTTGAGGTCGCTCAGTCCAAGGAATGGAAAGGTGCGCTTGCTGATTGTCTGTACTCTCTCATACAAGCTGTAAGCTTATCCGAGTCAGACAAGAGCATAGGAACACTATCTGACAAGGATAAGGAAAGGCTGCTAGTACGAATAAATGCTTTATACAAAACCATCGGTGAATCCCCTGCACTGGGTCAACCGATGGTTTATATAGGAGGTTAAGATATGGCTGTATTGGATTTCGCTGCTCATACCCTAGATTACCTACACGTAACTGATGGGTATGAAGACGATAACGGAGACTATGTTGAAGGCTCAGAAGAATGGGTGGAGAACTATTGTAAGTGTGATATTGTTCCTGCAGGCAAGGCAAACGTTATCACTATCCCCGATGGTTCTGCAAAGAACTATTCCTACACCATCTACAACCTTCCTAGAGCATGCCGTGATTTCGAGTATGGAGACAAAATCCGTGTAAAGCTCTTCGGAAACGAAGTGAAGGAATTTGTCGTACTCGGCTTTCATCGTTATCAACTGCAATGTAAAATATGGGTATAAAACTCTCAACCTCTCAGTCTGCGCTCGATAACTTTTTTCAGTCCGCTATGGCGATAATAAAGCAAGAAATCCTCACTGCTTATGCCAAGCTAGGAGAAGAATGTAATGCAAGGATAAGAGACCGCTCGGCAGAGGAAAGTTGGATAGACCATACAGGAAACCTACGAAGCTCCATCGGTTATGCCATCTTTGACTACGGAAGGAAACAAGTAGAATCAGCCTTCGCTTCCATAGGCAATGGTTCTAATGGTTCACAAGAAGGAAGACAAATGATAGCTGACCTAGCCAAGGAATACTCACAGGTTTACGCATTGGTAGTAGTCGCGGCTATGAACTATGCAGACTTTGTAGAAGCTAAAGAAAATAAAGATGTGCTTGCATCCACTGAGTTATGGGCTCGTTCCGTCGTTGATGGTAAACTAAAGCTCGCTGTGGATAAAGCTGTAAGTAGAATCAATCAGATAAAGCTATGAAATCGGATATTGATATTAAGGATGATGTGTACAACATTATCTCTTCTTCGAAATTAAAGACTGCTGTAACAGGTAGTCTTTGCAAGCGAGGAAGACCATTCTATGGAACAGGTACAACTGGCAAGGAAGATATTTGCATCTCAGTGCTAGCAAATCAAACCTCGCAAATCCAAGAAGCTTTTGTGAATGTAAACATCTATGTTCAAGATCAAGCTATCACAAAGAAAGGCAATACCCGAAAGGAAGAGAACACGGCAAGGCTCCGTGAGTTATGTCAACTCTCTTTCTCTACCTTCGAAGCAGTTCATGGATCAGATTTCCGCTTGTCTATGAGTGAACAGAGGGTAATAGCTTGCGAGGGCACAAGTGAGCACATCATTAATAACAAATTATTGTATCAAACTATAAACGATTAAGATTATGTCAGTAACAACATGGGGAAAACCATCCATCTATGTTCGTAACCTTAGTGATGCTACAAACAACTGGAAGAAACTCGACACTCCAAAGGAGGACACTACCCAGCTGAACCCTACCAAGGGTGATACAACAGAAGCTAAGGAGGAAGGTGGCGGTATTGTCGATTCAAAGACAACTAAGTCCACCTACGAACTCGTTTATCAAGAGTTCATCAAGAAGGGCTTACCTCAGCCATTCCCTACCATTGATGGACTTATCGAAGGAAACTACGCTATCGCTGTTCAGCCGGAAGATGCAGAGAACCCTGGCTGCTATATTGGCAATTCAACCGTCAGCGTAGAGGAATCATATTCTTCTGCGGATGGTGCTTTGATGCAGTACACCCACAAGGCTCTTGTGCCAGAGGGTGACGAGGTAGCAAAGACCACCAACAAGAAGGGTGAGACCGTATATTGTCAGTTCCGTTGGCGCATCATCACAGCCAAGAAAGCTAAGGGTAAGACTGATGAATATGTTCTTACATTCAAGCATCCTGCAGGTGCTACAGACACAACAACGGAGATAACTGTTCCAACAAACGGACAAACCGACGGTGACGTTTAAGGCAATATGTTGATTTCCTTTCACCCTTCAGCCGATTGAGGGTTATCAGTCGGCAACCTACCCAAGTAGCTCAGTTGGTTAGAGCGAGACCAAAGTCCGTCACATGAAATCCAGTTGGTCTTTAAAATGCTGGTTGAAAGACGCAGGTTCGAGTCCTGCCTTGGGTGCTAACAAATTTTATTGGCTTATGAAGAATGACATCGAAATTGGCGCTATTATAGCCATGGTGTTAACAGATACACCTCTAGGCATACAGGTAGGTAGAAGACATTTGTTCATCTACCCTCAGACTTTAGGCAAGATGTATTTGACTGCTCCATTGATTAAGCAGCTAGGTATCAAAGATGATAACTTAAAGCTGAATCCCCTCATTGAAGCACTCCGTGTAGTAGAGGAGAATCGAAGTCTTTGCTGTAAGATAATAGCCTACCACACTCTTCAGAAGAAATCCGATATGCTCAGTTCACGCATATTGAAGGCAAGGGAAAACATCATCTTCAAGTTCTGTGATAACGATGACATAGCAACCCTTCTCATCACCATACTCTCAGATAACAAGCTTCACGACATCATCACGGAATGTGGAATAGACAAGGAAGCGGAGTGTATGGAGAAGATAAACCAAGCCAAAGACTCCAGCAATCAGTATATCTTTGGTGGAAGAACCATTTGGGGCTCTCTCATTGACGCAGCTTGCGAGAGATACAAGTGGACCCTTGACTATGTTCTGTGGGAAATATCATACAACAACCTCACACTTATGATGAAGGATAAGATAACTTCCATCTATCTATCCGATGAGGAAAGAAAGAAGGCTCACATTCCATCAGCAACAGAAAAGGTCTTCAGCGGAGATAACAAAGAGGACCTCATGGAGCTGATCAGACAGAGCGAAGAGAATCCAATTTAACCTCCTTCACTAACAAGAACAAAGTAAAGAATAAAGGTTTGGGTGAGGAGGTGCACCTTTACGTAATTGACAGAATAAAAAAATGGCAAGTATCAAGTTTGACATAACAGGTGACAATTCATCCGTACTGAAAGCCTTTCGAGGGGTGCAGGATGGAGTATCACAGACAGCAAGAGCAGTCGAGCAGCAGGGCCAGAGCATTGAGAATGTTTTCAATCGCATCAAGTCCGTTGCATCGATGGCTTTCGCTGGCTTTACGGCAAAGGAAATCATCAGCACACTGGGTACTGTCCGAGGAGAGTTTCAGCAGTTTGAGATTGCCTTTGAAACCATGCTCGGTAGCGGGCAGAAGGCAAAGGGAATGATTTCGGACCTCGCCAACCTTGCTGCTTCTACACCTTTTGACATGAAGGGTGTGGTAAATGGCGCAAAGCAGCTCCTTGCATACGGATTTGCAGCCAATGAGATTACCGATACCATGAGAAGGCTCGGTGACGTATCAGCAGGATTGGGATTGAACTTGCAGGACCTCACATGGCTCTATGGTACCACGATGGTGCAAGGTCGATTGTTCACAAGAGACTTGATGCAATTTACAGATCGCGGTATTCCTTTGACGGAGGAGCTTGCCAAGCAGTTCGGAGTTACCAAGGATAAGGTTTCGGAATTGGTGACCGCAGGTAAGGTTGGTTTCCCCGAAGTTAAGAAGGCTATCGAAAGTCTTACCAATGAAGGCGGCAAGTTCGGTGGATTGATGGAAAAGCAATCTCACTCTATTACTGGACAGATAAGCAATATCCAAGACACCATCGAAATGGCTATTAATGACCTCGGCACACAGACCGAAGGCTTGATGAATGATGCTTTGGATATCACATCTAAGGTTATCGACCATTGGAAGGAGATAGGTGAGGTTATCCTTGCAGCCGCATCTGCCATCGGTCTTTATAAGGCAATGGCAGTTAGTGTAGCAGCCTTTGACACAGCAACAACAAATGCAGGATATGCAGCCGAGTTGTCAGCTCTTGAATCTTTGCTCCCTATGAAGGAAGAAGCAAAGAAGACAGACCTTGAAGAAGCAGTAGCCAAAGGTCAATTATCAGCAGCACAGGCAGAGCTGGTAGCATCTAAGCGTGAAGAGGTCGCGGCTTACGTTGCCGAACTACAGGCGCAGGCAAAAGCAAAGGCAGACGCAGCCACCGCAGCCGCAGAGGAAGTGAAGGCATTGGAAAACAAACTTGCAATGCAGGATAATGAGGTTCAATCTCTCCAAGATGCTTACGATGCCCTGGAATCCTATACAGATGGGCAGAAGGTAGAGACAGCAGAAATCAAACTCAACACTGCCGTTAACGAAAGGAACACCATCGCAAAGCAACTCCAAACGGCTAGAGAAACTGCTGCAACCGCAGCCACAGAAGCAAATACAGCAGCCAATGCGGCTAACACCGCATCCCAAGGTTTGAATACCGCAGCAACCGCAAGAGACACCGCAGCCAAAGGAATATGGGCACAGGTCACCCTTCTCTGCAAAAGAGCACAGGACGCATGGAATGCTTCTATGTTCTCCAGTCCTCTTTTTTGGATAGCTGCCACCATCGCAGCAGTAACCTATGCCGTATACAAGTTAGCCACAGCAGAGACGGCACATGAAACGGCAGTAAGGAAATCCAATGAAGCATGGGATGAATTTGACAACAAGGTCAAGGAACGTCAGCAGAATATCGAAAGCCTTATCAGAACTATTCAGTCTGAGACAGCTACAGAATACGAGAAGGCAGAAGCTTACCAAAAACTCTCCAACCTCGCCCCTCAGTTAACGGAGCAATACTCACAAGCTCAACTTGCATCAGCCGATTTTGCTAAGACGCAGAAGGAAGTTGCCGAGAGCATGGATGAGTTGAAGTACGACAAGGCAGTTGAGGAAGTTGAGAAGTACCGAAAGAAGGTTGAGGAGCTTCAAATGCAACTCAGAGCAGACGCAGCCAATGGCGGTCAAGGTAGCATCGCTATCTCATCACAGATAAACCAAGCCAAAGAAGACCTTGATCAAGCAGAAGAGAAGCTTTCCAACATCATCCAACTTCGAGACCAAGCAGCCGAGAACGCAAAGCCTATCGAAGTTCGCTTGCAAGAGGCACAGGAGAACGAAAGTGTACGTCAAGAAATCTTTGACTTCTATGACGAAGCAATCAATCTGGTCAACGATTGGCAAGCAGCCAACGAAACCATCAACTACGCCACAGGCGAGAGTAGATTGGATGCGTTCATCAATAAGGCTCAGAAAGAGATAGCAGGTCTTCGAGAAGACATCAAGAAGAATCCTGCTGATCTGAATCTCCGCATGCAGGAGTCTGAGAAAACAAAGGTTCTGAATAACCTCTTAGCGATGAAGCGTAATTGGGCGGTCACTGGCGCAACGATAATACCTTTGTTTTTTAGGGCTCAATGGAATACAGCCAAACAATCCCTCAACCAAGCAAAAAAAAGAGTACAAGCGTTGGCTAACAATGGTTCTACGAAAACCGCCACCCAAAACTTGAAAGCAGCCAAGGATGCCTACTCGAAACCAGGTGGTGATGTAAGTGGAAGGGCAGCAAGAGCGGCAGTTACAGCTCGTAAGACTCGCATTAAGGAAGAAAACAAGACTATCAAAGCCCAAGAGGATTTAAACAACCGCTTGAAGACTTTGCAGCAGAAAAATACAGATGAAACTATCTCCCTCATGCAGGAAGGCACGGAGAAGAAGCTTGCTCAAATCAAGAACGACTATGCCAAGCGCAAAGCCGAAATTGACAAGCAGGAAGCAGAGTTCAAGAAGAAAAACAAGGAAGCTGGCAAGAAAGTAACCCTTACCTCTGCTCAGTCCAATGCCCTCAATAAGGCTAGAGACCTCGCTACCCAAGAGTATAATAAGAAGCTTGATGAGGTCAACAGGGAAGCCCTCACCTCTATGCGTGACTACTTGAAGGAGTATGGTTCACTCTATCAGCAGAAACAAGCCATTGCCGAGGAGTATGAAGAGAAGATTGCCAAGGCTCAGACGCAGGGCGAAAAGCTCTCTCTTCAGCAGCAGAGAAAGAAGGACCTCCAAACCATCGAGATAAATGCCATCAGACAGAACATCGATTGGGGAAGCGTCTTCGGAGACTTCGGTGCTATGTTCAAGGACCAACTGGAGCCTACCATTGAGAAGCTGCAAGAGCTCTCCAAGAGCACAACAGATGTCAATGAGCAGAAGACCATACAGGAACTTATCTCCAAGTTACAAGGCTCTGCCACCATCTGGAATAGTGACATCTTCAAGAAAGTCTCTGACGATATCAATTCCTATCAGTCAGCCATGCAGGGCTATATTGATGCACAGGAGCGAGAGATTGAAGCCACAAAAGCTGTCACCAAGGCGCAGGAAGACCTCGCCAAGGCTAAGAAGAGCGGTGACAAGACAAGTATCAGCAAGGCTGAAGCCGACCTCTCTAGAGCGCAGGGCGTACTTGCTACCGCATCTAACAACGTTTTGGAGTTCGGTTCATCAGTTCAGAAGGCATCATCAGACTTGCAGACATCTGCACAGAAGGCAGTTTCTCAGTTCCAGCAACTTGAAAATGGTTTGCAGGGTCTTACATCGGGGTCACTCAAAGGCATAGGAAACTCTATCCTAGGGCTTGACAAGCTTTTCGGCGGCAACATGCAGAAGGACGTTGCTAACACGCTCGCAAAGGGCATCCAAGGGTTGCTCGGTAAAGATAGTGACGCAGCCAAATCTCTGACGAAAGCTTTAGGGGATAGCGGTATGGCAGGTGAAATAATCTCCGCAATACTCGGCATCCTCGATATTCTGAAAGATGGTTTCGGAACACTCATCAGCAACCTCATGGACACGGTCTTTGGCGCAGTAACGGGCATCCTTGATGATGCTCTATCGGGCGACATCGTTATGAAGCCATTGAAGAGTATCGGGAACAACGTTTCTCATATCCTCAACACGCTTTCATTCGGTGGCTTTAATAGTCTGTTCGGTGGAGATGGAAATGCAAAGAAAGTCAATGACACCATCGAAAGACTGACGGATAGAAACACCCTCTTGCAGCAATCCATCGAGGATTTGACTGACGCAATGGAAAACTCCTATGGTTCCAAGGCAACCTCATACTACGAGCAAGCCTATAAGAATCAGCAGGAGACCAATCAGAACTACCTCGACATCGCAAAGGCGCAGGCAAGCTATCATGGTTCGCACCACTCATGGAACGCTTATTGGGGCGGCTTCGGTAGTGACGAGATGGATTGGATCAAGAAGAACGTCAAATCAGACTTCAACGGTGACCTCTTCTCTCTCAGTCCAGAGGAAATGAAGCTTCTCCGTGGCAATGTTGCTATTTGGGAGCACATCGAGAACACTGGTAAGGGCAACTATGGCGGACGTCTGACGGAAAAGCTGAATGACTACATAGACCAAGCGGGCAAGCTGGATGAACTATCAGACAAGCTGAAGGAAAGCCTTACACAGATTTCCTTTGACAGCATGAAGGATAGCTTCGTTTCAGACCTCATGGATATGAGCAAGTCAGCGCAGGATTTCGCAGACGATTTCTCCGAAATGATGCAGAAGGCTCTTCTCTCCTACTCTATGGAAGACCTCATCAACGGCGACTTGAAGAAGCTCTATGATGATTGGGCGAAGGCTATCAAGGACAACGATGGCAAGCTTACCGAAACAGACATAGAAGCATTCAACAAGCGTTACGATGATATTGTCCAGGAAGGATTGAAGAGACGTGATGATTGGGCGAAGGTGACAGGCTACACTGGTTCCTCATCCTCATCACAGACCGCAACAAGCGGAGGATGGGCATCTATGGGGCAAGATACCGCAGACGAGCTGAATGGTCGCTTCACCGCCCTGCAGATTGCAGGAGAGTCCATCGCTCAGAACATGACTACCACCATATCACAGATGGAGAGCATCGTTACACTCGGTATCTCAACCAATGGCGCAGTATTGGAGATTAGAAATATGATGATTATGACAAACAGCTACCTCGAAGACATCGTGAAGTATTCAAAGCTCACCTATAATGACTTCGGAGCCAAGCTGGATGATATGAACAGAAGATTAAAGGATATTTGACCTCTATAGGCTTTTCGCTTGTCAGCCCTTACAACTATACTCAACAATAGCAAAAGCGGCTCTCAGCGAAGCCTACGAGGTTATTTAATGATTAAATAGTTATGCTTAAAGGACAACTTTACATAAATGGTAATGATGCCTACCTTACGTGGGGCATCTTCCTAGACGAAACTGCCCTCAGTGCGCTCATGACCCCTGCACCAAACAAGGAGTTCATCAGCAACAAATATCGCTCAAAGGACGGAAAGTCGGTTATCAAGCACAATCCTAGATTGGATGAGAGGGAGATAACGCTGCCGTTCAATATGACCGCCAAGGACTCAGATACGTTCTTGACGAACTATGCTAGGTTCTGCGAGGAGGTTCTTGCCAAGGGAGAGTTGGTTATCCGCACCCGATTCCAGCCTAATGTGTGGTATCGGTGCATCTATCTCTCCTGCACTCAGTTTAGTCAGTGCATTCGGGAAATGGCAAAGTTCAGCCTAAAGCTCAACGAGCCAGACCCTAGTGACAGAGGTGAAACAAGTAAATATACAAGCTAATGATTCAGATTAAGAGAAATAACAAGGTATTCTTCACATTAGAGGACTTCGGTGAGGGTTCTAAGCTGTCATATCAGCTTATGGACCACCACTACATCATCTTGAAGTTCACTACGGCTACTCCTGTCTATTTCGAGATTGGGGACTCCGTGGAGATTCCCGACTTCGGCTACTTTGAGCTTACATCATCATACTTCCCTAAGCACAATGATAGTGATGGCTACGACTACGAAATGCAGATGGATGCCTACTATATGTCTTGGAAGAATAAGATTTGCAAGTATCGCCCTCAGCACGGAGCCAACGAGACCTCCTTCAACCTCACCACAACTGTAGGTGTACACATGAACGTTATACTCGGCAACCTAAAGGCACTAGGTCTTACGTATAATGGCAAGGATTTCTCTGTTGACTACACTACGTACAACAACAAGGCTTTCGATGTTCAGAAGAGATTCTTGATCGAGTACGGCTCTATCAGCATTCTCGATGCTCTCAACGCCATCTGTTCTGAAGACGCACTCAACTGCGAGTGGTGGATAGATGGCTCTATTATATACCTTGGATATTGCGAAATGGAAGGGCAGACAACATTCGAACAGGATGTTAATGTTCTGTCTATGTCCTATTCGGAATCTAAGTCAACTTATATTACGAGACTGTACGCATTCGGCTCAGACAGAAATATTCCGAAGGGATATTTCACTGGTGCCGATGCGGACGTCACCACCGATGGTGTAGCTACCGATTACCTCATGCTCCCTAACAAGGAAGTAGATAGTGATGGTTTCTATGCCAAGGATGGCTACCTGGAGAATGTGAATGTCGTGAAGAACGACAAGCAGGCTATCGAAGGTGTCGTGATGTTCGAGGAAGAATATCCAAAGGTTGAGAGTGTTGTCAGCAGTATCAAGACGTATGATAGCACCGTTGATAACGAAGACGGGACGAAGACTACACAGACGTTTTGGCAGGTTACTTCTACAGACTCTTTCACTAATAGCTTCAAGGAGAGTTGGATAAAGAGTAACCTCACTTTAGGCATCAAGTTCACTAGCGGTGCTCTCATGGGTATGGAGTTCGATGTTAGTTTCAAAGTCATTGACAAGGTTAACTACTTTGAGATTGTTGCTAATGACACTTACGGAAGAACTCTTCCCGATGGCGTTATGTGCCCGAAGGTAGGTGATAAGTACTTCCTGTTCAATTGGGACGCAACTAATATTACAGATACGGACCTCATCCCTACTGCTCAATTATCTCTGTTCGATAGAGCGAAGCAGTACTATCAGAAGACCATGATCAGCAATTCAAACTTCACCTGCACGATGGATGGCGACAAGTTCTACAATGATGGAATATACGATTACCATCCTCTCGGTGAACAGGTAAAGCTGATTAATGATATGTTTGCGCAGGTGGATGCGGATGGCAAGCACTACCGAAACTCTCGTATCATCGGAATGGAGATACCTTTGGATATCCCTTACGACCACCCTCAGTACACGGTTGGCGAGAAGGCAGCTACTAGCCGGTTGGGTAAGTTGGAAGATAAGGTTGATTCCATCAAGGTGAATGGAATGCAGATAGGCGGCACAGGAAGCGGTAATGGTGGAGGTGTCTATGTAATTGGCATGAACGATACCACTCCTGCATCCGATAGTAACGTTTATTCTGCTAGACGTTCTAGGATGGAGTTTGTATCTAGGCTGCAGGATAACACCGCAAAGGGCACAATCACTTGGGAAAAGGTACAGAAGTTCTTGCAAGGCATCCTCATAGGAAATAACAACGCATACAGAATTGATGCAAATGGAAACGTAACCATCAACTTGATTAACTCTGCTGATTACGATGATGCGACGCAGTCGGGTTTCGGATTTTACAGACGCAAGGATGGAAAAATTGGTTTTAACGTTACAGATATTAGCGTTTGGGGTAAGGCATACTTCAATAACATCACTATCCGTGAGCTGACCTATGTAGGCGGCAATCTTGTCTTCTCTCCTTCTGCCGGAAAGATATTCGAGGTAAGAGAGATAACCGATGCTCATGGCGAAGTGACAGGATGGAAGTGTTATCTCCTGGCAGATGATGGTACAACCGCTACCACGAATATGTGGGAGGTTGATGACCAAGTTCGATGTGAGACGTTCAACATCAAGGCTGGCGTATATGAGAATGTTTCGAATAAGTTCTATTGGCGTAAGATTACTGAGGTATCGACCGATAACGAAGAGATAAGGGATGCAAATAACAATATCCTCTATGATGGTAAGAAATACTCATGGATAGTTATCTCTGCAAGTGATAAGGCAGAATGTAGTGATAGCCCTGCTGCTGGAGACACAATCGTCCTCATGGGCAACAGAACGAACACAAACCGAATGAGCTTCGTGGTTAAAGAAACCTATGGTGACAACGCTCCTAGAGAGGTAGGATATACCAACGTACACAGCTATACACTCGGCAATGGCAATCTTGTTTATGAGATAAGCCCGAAGAAGGTGCGGTTCTACTCTCAGTACTTCGAGATAGTAACCATTGAGGGTTTACCTATTAAAACCATCAACTATCGTGGCGATTGGAAAAAAGGCGATACCTACACGTACTACGACCAAGTAACGCACAACGGAACAACTTGGCTATGTGTTGCACCAGAAGGAACAAATGTAACGAGTGAACCTGCAAGGGGTAATGATTTCTGGAAGGCACAGAATGCCATTCTTGATGCTACACTCAATATCACTCAGAGCACAGGAGAATGGATAGACAAGGGAGAAACAAACCATGTAGTATGTTCCGTGATACGTGGATTCGAGGATATTACCGACCAAGTAACATCGTGGAACATCGTGCGAGATAGTGGTGATGCTGTCAATGATGCGGCTTGGCAGAATAAAGATAAGGTCAATAACTTTGATGGAACGATAGATATAGCATGGACGGACGATGAAGATGATATAGGTGATTCCACTAGCTGTATTTTCACCATCACTGCTTTTTGGGGTAATAAAGTTGAACTAGCAAAAGGAACAATAAGCGTATGATGTATGTAATATTAGACAAGGTGCAAGCGTTGGGTCTCGGATTCAACCTGCACACCCACATAACTGCTCACGGCAAGATGATTCTCAACGAGAAGGAAGTGTTGATGAGCAGAAATATTCAAGGTGATACCTTTGATGAGCGTGTTAAGAATATCGGTGGCAAGGCTATGACCGAGCAAGAGTTGGAACAATTTAAAAATACGGAGGAATAAAGATGGCAGATACTAATTACTCAGCACAAGGTTGTATACCTGTACGAAGAGTTCGTAACAACGATTCTTTGTCAATTTCAATCGAGAGTACGCAGCCTCTATTTCAAGGCGTGGATGCCAACAATGACAACGCTACACCATTCCCTAACTGGGAGACTGATGATGCGGCTCGACCTATCCTTACTCCTGTGGTTAAGAGTGCGAAAGGTAATATCGTATCTCTCAGCAACCATCAGTGGAAGTATGGTGATACTCCGCTTGTGTTCAGCGGAAGTACGAGCGGTTCGTTTCAGCTTACAGGAGATGGTAAGTTCGGTAAGGATGCAAACGGAAGGTTGAAAATATTCAAGAACCTTGCATCAAGCAGCTCTACAAGTTCAGATACACTCACGTATAACGGAACTGCAAAGATTGGTGACAGCAGCACTCAGGACGTTAGCGGATTCGTTACAATTCTCATTCAGCCAATGGGCAACAACTCATATATGGGATGGATAACGGCTAACCGCTCGATACTGACAGATGCGCCGAATGAGAATACGGCTACACTTTCTGCAAGATTGTGGCTATCCACCACGGAACTTACCGACTTCTCTGTCAAATGGAAGAACTCGGCAGGTGAAGTACTCGGAAGTAATAAGACCCTCACGGTTACTCGTGATATGGTGAACGGCTCTACCCTCATTACTTGCGAGTTCTACCACAAAGATGCTCAGAATGCTTGCTTCCGTGCTGGTAAGGTAATGACTGATAATGCTGACGAATACGTAATTGTAGGTGAAGTTTCAAACCTTATAGGCGATAAAGCTGCAACGATTACAGGGCATATCAAGAATACAAGAACAAATGCTATTGTAACGCCAACCAACGTTGCGTGGAACGCCAAAGCCTACAAGGACAACAACGAGCTTATCAAGCAAGTAAGCTCTAACGTTATCACAATATCAAAATCTGAGAGTGATTATGGCGGCACAGAGCATGATGCTTATGTTCTGTTCACGGCAACTTGGTAAAATAGGAGGAATGAACTATGGCAACAAACAGCGCAGTAAGAATAAGAAGGGCATTTGCACCGCTCAATACAGCACAATCAATCGTATGCGTATCGGGTGGTTCTCCTACCACGCAGGTGTATAACGTGGCTAACAGCAGCTACGAGCCTAACCGAGCCAACACACCTTGCGTATTACACCCAGACATTACAGCTTACGCAAGCGATGGTACATGGAAGTATCAGCAAGCCAATTCGGTACTTGCAAACATGGTGTGGCTCGTTAATGGAAAGGATATAAGCAAGGTATGGGCAGCATCAGACTATTCAATCAATCAGGATGGTGCTACACGTGGAGACCTTACCATCTTTCGTAATGTGGCAGTAGCAGAACGATTTGCATTGAGATTCAAGGCAGACATCGTAGATTATCGAACCAACGTCAATGTTCCTATCCTTACCGATGAGGTGGTACTGAACACGGTATCTAAGAGTGATGATGCTTACTCAATGGCATTGGATGATGATGAAACTATTATCTACAATCCGATATTAGACAGATTGCTTCTGTATGACTACAAGGTAGCTCATGGCATGATAGCTGCATCTGATGCTGTTAGGAACGATTGTATTGACGAGAATGCTTATCTGAGAAAGATTCCTCTCCATATCTACAAGGGAGCAAAAAGTATTACTTCTGGCTACACTATCAAGCTCTACAAGATGAGCGGTTCTTCGATGACACAGATAAGTGTAGGAATGAATGAGGTGGTCGCAATTAGTAATAACTATATCACGCTCGACCTAAGACTTATTGATTCAGAATCTTACGTTATCAAGGCTTATGTAGGAGATTCGGAAGTATGCAACAAGCAAATCTCTGTTTCCCGAACTTATCCTAAATATAGCGTGTCGGCAGGTCAGAATGTTGATATATCTCCTGGAGTTGATAACAGACAGCAGATTGCTCTAGTCAATTCTGAGGGTAACATCGTGGAATGCCCTGCTAACGTTCTGAAATTGAATTGGAGCACGATTGCACAGAATGCAGGTGCGACAATGACAAGACAATGGCAAGAAGGCGATACGGCAATCTTCAATATCTCTGATACTGGTTTAGGCGAGACTGCTGATGATGAGTTGGAGATAAGATGCGATGCTGAATACAAGCCAAGCTTCGACTTTTTCTCTGATGGCTCTGAGCCTCTCGTTAATGAGAACGGAGAATACTTAATTGGTAACTGATTTGGTAACATTAAAATAGCAAAATATGAAAAATCTTGCAACAGTAGCAGCGGTATCTTCAATGGTTAAGAATGATACTTTATTGATAGAGGTTGGTGGTTCGCTCAGACGTATCAAGCTGTCTGATTTGGCTAAGTCTATTCAGACTAACCAACTTGACCTCTCGCTTATAGCGTGGGGTACTTACCTTAAAGAAACAAGTGATACGCAATGGGGAGTTTGCGGAAACCAGACGAAGTGGAATGAGTTTAAGTCTTCGCTCGGTCGATACTTGCTCACTAACGATGGAAGAATGGCTAAATTATCTCGCAGCAACTCTTCTGTATTCGAGGATGGCACAACCGTTGATGAGAGCAAAGGTCATATTATGTTCCATACCCCTCATCGTCTATACTATCTTGTGAAGTACGATGCGTCAGCAGGATGCAACATTCTGTGGGGTTCTACTTATCCTATCTCTGAGCATTATATCGACCATCCTACATTTGGCGCATATATGGGTAGTATTGTTAGCAATAAGCTTGTAAGCCGTAGCAGACTTGGTGTATCGAACAATATATCAATCAGTGAGTTCTTTACTTATGCCCATAATAACGGAAAGAATTTCGGTCTGCTCGACTATGAGACATTGAAGATTATTCCGATGCTCGTTTTGTGGGAAAGCGGAAACAGCAACGCACAGGCTAAGTTTGGTTGTGGTCCTACTGGTAGTACTAATACATGGGATAAGGTTAGTGGTCTTACAACGGGTGCGACAAAGAGCCTTGGAGATAACAATGGTAAAATCAGCTTGGCAGCATTGACAGGAAACGCTGACGCATGCTATGTGAACTTCTTCGGTATCGAGAACCCTTGGGGATGGTACTGGCAGATGATACAAGGCATTTACTTCGGTAATAGCGGTAATAGCGGTCAGACTGGTTCAGAAGCATTTGCATACAAAGGCAACAGAATGCCTTCTGCTTCCGAGCTTACAGGTCATCCTGTAGGAGATTATCGCACATTCACACGTAATATAAATAGTGGATGGGTATTGAGCCTTGTTCTTGGAGACTTCTTCGACATCATGCCAAAAAATGTTGGTGGTGATAATAGTGCAAACTACTATTGTGACTACTCATGGGCAAACAGCACTGGGCAGTTGCTCCTCTTTGGTGGTGGCGCCGGGGCTGCGCTTAACTGCGGCTCGTTCTGCGTCTCTTCGGATGTCGCCTTCGGCCCTCGCGATGCGCCCTACGGTGTGCGTCTCGCTTTTTACGGAAATCCGACATACGTAAACGGCGCAGACCTGTAGGGTCTGCGCTACCCGATGTGGAGCTTGCTCCACCGACGCAAAAATGGTGATAAGAAAAAAATATAAAATAAAAGGTGGCGAGAGACATTTTGCTCCTCTTTGGTGGTAACGCCAGGAATGCGCTTAACTGCGGCTCGTTCTACGTCAATTCGAATAACGACTTCGGCAATCGCAATACGAACTACGGTGTGCGTCTCACTTATTTATAATCGCTGAATCAATAATCTATCGTGTATGGATATATGAAGAAGCGAGTCTCTCAAACCTTGACGTGGGCTTTCAGCCTAGTCAGAAAATAACAGCGGAAAGGCTCTCTGTATTCGCTGAATGGAGAGCAAGCGTGGTGAAGTAATCGGCTCAGTTGTACGAGCAGAACAAAGTCACGGGCAAAGCGGCAAAAAAGCAATAGGCTTTAAATTATAAAACACAATGACAGCAAAGGTAAAGAATCTGATGAATGAACTCGTAAAGAGGGAAACATTGGAGCAAGGCGGTGATGATGCCTACAATGCGTTAGATGATAAGAATACGTGGTTTGCAAGGAGATATATCCGAGATAAGGACAATATTATCGACCGCATACAGAATATGCTCATCCTCGGAATTTATCCTAAGAAGGAATATAAAGAGGTTGATATAGTATCAGAGAATAAGGAAAGAAAGATATGCCCTATGCACTTCGACCCTTGGAACGTTCTCTTCCATGCCATAAAGATAGTGCTAGAACCTATAGTTGAGCGAGTGCTCATATATGATTCAAGTGCAGGCAGAAAAGGAAAAGGTCAGGTATTCGGCGCACTGAGAACCCAACGAGCTATCAGAAGGCATCCGAAATGGGCTTATTATGGGAAAGGAGACCTCAGAAAGTACTATCTGACAATACCCCATCCTGTTCTGCTTATGATACTCAGACGATATGTAGACGATGATTTATTCATCGAACTTATAGATAAGACCATGTTGGACTATTCTGTAGATATAGAATATCTGATGCTCGAAGAATATGAGCGAAAGAAGAAGTACTGCATTTGGGCAGACAAAAGTGGAATAAAGTATCTCGGGTGTAAGCGTGGTGTAACGCTCGGTAATCCTATCGGTCAGATGTTAGGTAATCTCGCTTTAAGTCTGGTAGACTATGCTATGATTCATATCGAGCATGCTAAAGGTTATCATCGTCATTGTGACGATATTACCTTCTTCGCTGAAACAAAGGAAGAAGCTGTTCGGTTGCTTGGAAGATTGGACTACTGGTGCAACCAATATGGTCTCTGTCTGAAGGCAAGCGGTCATGTAGCAGAACTTCATAACGAAGAGACAGGTGTAAAAGGAAGATGCTTAGACTTTGTAGGTTATGTATATTCTCGCAAGAACATGAGGATGCGCAGACGTACAAAGGTTAAGGCTGCAAAGGCTTTCAGTAGAGTAAAGAGCCGTAAAAGGCGTCAGGAACTTATCGGAGCTTATTGGGGAATAGCAAGATGGGGAAAGTGCAAGCATCTTTGGAAGAAGATTGTTGGAGATTACCCTTATAATTATAAAAAAGAATTTAAAAGGAAAAAGAATATGAGTTTCAAAGATATAGGAATCGTATCACCGAAATACTCGGTAGACAAAAACGGAAAACGTATATTTTCCGTACAGGAATACAATCAAGCTCTTCTCTGTCAGAATCACACCATCATTAACATATTAGACTTTGAAGATGATGTAGAGGTTAATGGAAAGGGCGGTCGCTGCTGGGTTCTGTACGAAATGAAAGATTGCCCAGGAACAGAGTATAAGTTCTACACTTCATCAAAACTCATAAGGCAGAAACTTATGAAAGTAAGGGAGAAGAATCTTCTGCCAGTCAATGACACTTTCCTGTTCAGAGTAGACAAAGGTGGAAGATATACTTATGATTTAGATTAACAATTTTAAAATATCAGATTATGAAGATACAATGCACAATGGCAGTATTGCCAAAGGATAATGTGAAGGTTTCTGTTTCGGGTAACTACCTTCAAGTAGCTTATGATTTTGTTCGTATTGAGCAGAAAGTAGATGATGCGAGTGATAGTATGCACATGGTTGTAGAGAACTCTTGCCAAGGCGAATACATCGAGCTTCGTGGAGGAATCCGCAGCTATGATGCAATAGCGTCAGCCATCATCGAAGACAAATACCCATCTGACAAGATGGATGCCATTCGTCTTAACTTCGAGTTGGCTCAGAATAGTGATGTGGCATCTATTTCCTTGGATGACAGCAAGCGTGAGGAGTATATTGCAGAGTATAAGGCAATGCAAGAGTGGCGCATTCACGCCAAGGAAATAGCTCGAAAGGCTGTTGACTTAATAAACAAGGAATTGAAATAATCAAGAAAGGAGGTATACTATGGCTGGACATAGTGCGCAAGGTGTTGTAAGGGTAAGCCGAAAGCCCAAGACAGCTAGTGAGACGGAGATTGTTCGTCTCATTACTGCTACTAATATGAGTACGCCTATCGGTAACTTCTCTCAGTTGGTTAAGGATTTAGCTTCGGCTGGTATTGTTATCAGTGGAAATCAAGTTGCTATCAAGGGCAATAAGGTAACTATATACAATGAACATGAAGTTGCCCTATTTGCCGAAGGCGGTAAGCTCAATGCTAACCTGATTGATGCTGATAAAATCGAGGTTAAGCACCTTTGGGCGAAGTCTGAGGATGGAACGACAAAGGTTGGTTATTTCGGTAACTACGAGATTGATGCGTGCAAGGTGAATAATGCCAATGCTCCGTTGTTTGTTGGTGCTGATACGGCAGCTAAATCTCCATTCTATGTTACCAATGAAGGACACATGGTATCTACAAGTGCCACGCTTGGCTGTTTTTTGTTGGATAAAATGAGTCTCAGATATATATCTGGATATGATGATGAGGAGCCTGGTTTCGCCTTATACAATAACTTTATGCTATTTCGTGAATATAGCAGAACTTTAAATCCAGATACGCATACATGGGAATCGGAAAGAAAAAGGACGGTTTGGCTTGGTGAGTATCGGACTACTTATCAAGTACCAGCATTATTGAGTAATCTTTTAATTGATGATAGCTTTTCAGTAAATGGTGATACTCTGAAGTCTGGTATACGCATTTCTGTAACAGGGTGCAATGATTCTCAGCAGTACGATAATCCTATATATAATTTGAATAATGCAGTGTATGGTAACTTTGCAATATATGCAGAACATGGCATGTATGGAGGATTAAGACCGATGACCAGGAAAATAAACAGAAGTATGGAGTTGACGGATATGGATTGTTTCGTTATAGTAACCAAAGCCGTAACTATTACACTTCCAGCGAAACCTCAGAGAGGTCAATATTACAAGTTTCTACAAGTTGGTGACAACTTTGTTATTAAATCATCACTTAATAATATGCTTTGGTATGGAGTTAGTAGAAATAGCATCACTTCTGGTGCTCTAAATCAGACAACAGAATTAATATATGATGGTAGTAATTGGAACGTAAATTGGTTTATAGGTAAATAGCAATATAATTATTAAAAAACAATAAATATGAAAAAGAATTTCAATGTACCTTTCAGGAATTGGAAGGGTGATGTGATAGTATCACCAGTAAAGAACGAGAACGGAGAGGAAATCTACAAGCCACAGATTATGGGCGATATTGTAGGTAAGGTGCTCTTCGAAGTGATAGACAGTCAGAGCATTCAGCTATCGGGCGAAGAAAAGCTGCGTGCTTATCGGGTAGCCTGCAAGATAGGAAAGGATGCCGAAAACGTGGAACTCGAAGCCGAGGATATTATTCTTATCAAGAAGATACTCTGCCCAGTAATGGCAGTAGGAGGCTATGGTCAGATAGTTGATTTGCTCGAAGGATAATAACAGATAAGGCGGTTCACTACATGGTGACCGCCTCATTCTTTTCTAGTTAGTCATTGAAGTGTGTTGCATCGAACTTCTCTATAGGTTCTAATATCATGTCAGAGAAATATGGAGCATCAGAGCCACCGAAAGATGGAATTAAATCACTAAGATAGCCATATCTACCTTTCCTGAGTTCCTCCTCTGCTTGTGTTACTAGACCTTTCTGCATTATAACATAGAAAGGAAGTTTGTTGAAATCATAGATGCAATCTATCCAGTCGTTAGGGTGCGGATTACACTTGTGTTCCAACTCTCGCTCTCCAGGAGTTGATGGCAACCTACTTCCACCTACTAGGTATCCAATTTGATTTTCGTATGGTTTTAACTTTTTCATAATCTTAATGTTTTGATTTCTTCTGCAAAGTTACGAAAATAATATGAAAGCGCAATGTTTCTGTTACCATTTTATTCAATTTTGGTAACAAAAAATCGGTAACAGAACTTTCAGATTGTTACTATTTATAAAGTTTAACACAAAAATATTCTCATTTTCGATGATTTTGTGCAAAAAGTGTATCTTTGCACCATAATTAAATTTAAATCAACGAATTATGAATAAAGAAGACGAAGACAACTTATTGAATTGGTTGAAAGACAAAGACGTTAGCGAGGTGATGTCCTTGCTTATGAAGCACGGCAATCGGTATAGCAGAAGAATTTTGAAGTTCTTCCGCTGGTTCTGCAAGTATGTACCAATTACGATTATGCTATTTCACGCTTATGGTATGTGGAATTTTAGTCAGCATCCTAGTGAAATGTTTATCCCATACGCAGAAAATATTCCTTGCTATCTATACATATATTTCATGGTGTATATTTTTCCAATGGTTCTTATATTGGCGAGCAGATTTTTCTTTTTGTGCTGGCGGTATAGAATACCGTTTTTCTACTTTTTCGGAATCAATGCTGCTCACATCGTTGAATGGAGTTGGTACACAACTAATGATATGATAGATTCATGCTTTACAGTTATGGTAGTTACGGCAATATTCTATCTGTACTCTTTTGTGGATTTGTTTATCAGTAGAACAAAATTAGGACGTAAAATCTGTGCATAATTATGGGAAAGATATTGAATTATAAGATGCTCGGAACGGCTTTTAAGTCGCTGAGTGATGCTTGCTTTAAGGCTGACGAGCAGCAGCGAAATGGTGAGGTCATCACCGCTTGCGGAATGAGTGATGATGACCTAGATAGATTATGTGACATCATCCCCGATATGCTCAATCCTATGATGAGCACCGAGGAGGTCAAGGAGAAGCTTCACGTTTCTGATGCAACATTGAATAGAATGGTTGCTAGAGGTGACATTCCGAACGGAGAATGCAAAAAGCGAGGGCACACCCGATATTTTAAGAAGTGGGATATACTGCACTTCATTAAGAGTAAGAGAAAATAATAGTTGAACATGTAAGTATTCCTTACAAGTTGAGTAAGAGAGGTAAGTGATTGCCTCTCTTTTTTTAGTATGCTCGGCATGAGCTTATTCTAATGGGTGCAAGTCCCTAACAAGCCCTAATAGCGGGAATTGT
>OMGA01000184.1_pt1 | contig 30997 bp, 26 predicted proteins | sample 1674211 | NCBI WGS metagenome assembly OMGA01 (sample SAMEA103958152, study PRJEB25191) | human gut metagenome | biome: human-associated habitat [ENVO:00009003]; feature: intestine environment [ENVO:2100002]; material: feces | place: Germany | collected 2013/2015
GCGGGTGGTCAAGCTCAACCGCATTTCGCCCTTCCGCGGCGGCGAGCTTTGGAATACCATCGTCACTATCAACGACGGGTTGAAAGCCTTCGGCTATGGCCTGCTGGTGCTGTTCTTTGCTATGAGCGTATTCCGCTCTGCCGCCAGCTTCCGCGACCTCCAGCGCCCGGAATTTGCCCTGCGGCACTTTATCCGGTTCCTGCTGGCAAAGGTGGCGGTCGGCTCGTCGCTGGAGCTGATAACCGCGATTTACAAAATCTGCGGCGGTGTGGTCAGCACCGTCATGGGCGGCATTGGTTCTGCAATTTCCACGACGGCAACGCTGCCAGACAAAATTGTGGAAGCCATTGAGGACGTGAGTTTTCTGGAATCCATTCCGCTCTGGTTGGTGTCTCTGCTGGGTAGTCTACTCATAACCGTCCTGTCCTTTGTGCTGGTTCTGACCGTCTATGGCCGTTTTTTCAAAATCTTTATCTACACTGCCATTGCGCCGCTTCCGTTAGCATCATTCGCCGGAGAAGCGACCTCACGAACCGGGCAAACGTTCTTGAGAAGCTACGTCGGTGTGTGCATGGAGGGCGCTGTCATTGTGCTGTCCTGTGTGATCTACTCGGCGTTTCTGTCTGGCGGCAGTACGGCGCTGGACGAATCGCTGCCCGCTGTCACGATGGTCTGGCAGTATCTCGGACAGCTCATGTTCAATATGTTAGTGCTGACCGGGCTTGTCAAGGGCTCTGACCGGCTGGTACATGAAATGTTAGGTCCATAAGAAAAGCGCCCGCGTGGGCGCTTTTCTTTGATGATATAGTTGAAGCGTTTTCCCTAATAAGGTTCTACGCGACCAAATTTTTTCGCCATACCGCAATATTTATTCATATCGCGCTCAACTTCTGCTTCACCTATTTTCAGATCGGATAAATCAAGAATATGAACATGAGGTTTATAGCCGTTGTGCGGATGGTCTGTGTGGATAACATAAAGATAGAGTCGTCCGTTCAAGCGTTTGAATTCACACTTTTCGTTTACATCCCAAAAATATGCCATAATGATTCTCCTTTCTAACTCTTTCCTACAAATTAAGGATAACATGGACGCTAATTTTTGTCAATCTTGAAGAAAATGATTATTATGGGTTACGGATGAATAAAGGAAAAGCGCCCGCTTGGGCGCTTTTCCTTTTGCACGTTATAGAAATTCCAGCGTTCGAGATTCGCCAGGCTTCAGATCCTTTGTGTAGTAATGAAGAAACTCTGCCATGATTTGTTCTTCGCGCTTCTGGCGGATGTAGCGGATTGTCCAGCACAAGACGAAAAACAGCACGCAGGCGACGAAGATCAAAATGCAGGCGGTTTTATGTGCTGCCGCCCAGCGCGGCCAGAAGAGTTTCGTTGCCACAAAGTAGCAGCCGAGCGGCAGAAGCCGCAGTTTCCAGAGGATGCGGATTGCCATTGGCAGACTCCCCAGTACCAGACCAACGATCAAAAGCTGGCGACCTATTTCCTTGAATAAAATGAGTGTAGAGTTCATAGCATTTTCTCCTTTTTGTCAAGTTTTTACCTATAAATATTATCTCATATCCTAAAAATTCTGTCAAATTTTCAACAAATCGGAGGCGATTTTTATAGAAGTCAAAATTCCAAAAGAAATCCGCGCGCACCGGGAAACCATCTTTTTCGGCCTGTCTGCGCGGCAGTTTATTTGTGCGGTGCTGGCCGTCGGTCTGGCGGCCGGTATCTATCTCGGCTTGGGTGGCATCATCGGCAAGGAGACCGCAAGCTGGCTCTGTCTGCTGGTAGCCGCGCCGGTTGCGATTGCAGGATTTTTTCATTACAACGGCATGAGCTTAGAGCAGTTTCTCTGGGCGTTTGTGAAGTCTGAAATTCTCTGCGCAGGCCCGCGCCGGTTCGATTCTGTCAATCTCCATGAGGAAGTCTTTGCAAGCATTATGGAGGACACGTTGGAATGATGAAATCCCTGTTGGCTGCAAACCGCAGCGAGAAAGATTCTTTCCGTATCCCGCACAGCGTCCAGCAATCCATTCCCATCCGACGCATCTATACGGACGGTATCTGGCAGGTCGGGCAGAAGTACAGTAAAACGTGGCGCTTTTCGGATATAAATTATGCCGCATCGTCGTTAGACGACCGACGCAGTATCTTCCGTTCGTATGGTGCTGTTCTCAATTCTTTGCCAACCGACGCGACTGCAAAAATCACGATCATCAACCGCCGCCTGAATCCGGTTGATTTCCAGCGAACAATGCTCATGCCTGAGAGTGGCGACGGGCTTGATTATTACCGCGGCGAGTACAACCAGATCATTCTGGATAAAGCCGCCGAAAGTAATAACTTGGTGCAGGAAAAATATATCACGCTGTCCATTGGTCTGCGAAAAATCGAGCAGACCCGTGCGTATTTCAGGCGCGTTGATACCAACCTATCTGCCAGCTTTGGGCGGCTGGATTCCGGTGCTTATGCGATCTCCTGCGCCGATCGGCTGCGGCTCCTGCATGATTTCTTCCGGCCCGGCGAAGAAGCGTCGTTCCGGTTTGATCTGTCTGCGAATATCAAGCGCGGCATCGACTTCCGCAACCTGATTTGCCCGGACGGACTGCAATTCCGCGCAGGATATTTTGAAATGGGCGGCAAGTTTGGGCGCGTCCTGTTTATGCGCGACTACGCATCTTTTATCAGCGACGAAATGATAAAAGACCTGTCCGACTTTTCCCGCAATCTGCTGTTGTCCATTGACATTCTGCCCATTCCAACGGAAGAAGCCGTGCGCGAGGTGCAGTCCAGAATCCTCGGCGTGGAAACGGACATAACCAGATGGCAGCAACGACAGAACCGGCAGAACAATTTTACCGCGACCGTACCATACGATCTGGAGCAAATGCGCACCGAATCAAAAGATTTGCTCGAAGATCTAACCGCCCGTGACCAGCGGCTCATGTTCGCCTGTGTGACGCTCGTTCACATTGCCGATACGCTGGAGCAGCTTGACGCAGATACGCAAACGCTGCAATCCATCGCACAGGAAAAGCTCTGCGGTTTCTCCGTTCTCCGCTATCAACAGGAGGACGGTCTGAACACTGTCCTCCCGTATGGCCTGCGGCGAATCCACGCGCTGCGGACGCTCACAACGGAGAGCTGCGCCGTTCTCATGCCGTTCCGCGCGCAGGAGATTCAAGACCCCGGCGGTCTGTACTATGGTGTCAACGCCATTTCCAAAAATCTCTTGATCTGTGACCGCAAGCGGCTCATTTCACCTCATGCGTTCTATCTCGGCGTTTCCGGTTCGGGCAAATCCGTAGCAATGAAAAATACCATCGCAAACGTCGCGCTGTCCACCAACGACGACATTATCATCATCGACGCAGAACGCGAGTACGCACCCATTGCACGGGCGCTGGGCGGCGAAGTCATTGAAATCTCCCCGAACAGCCAGCATCATATCAATCCGTTGGATTTGCAGGACGGCTATGAGGACGGCGAGAATCCGATTGCCATGAAATCTGAACTCATAACCAGTATCTTGGAGCAGCAAATGGGGGCTGGTCTTTTAAGCGGCAGCCAGAAATCCATCATTGACCGATGCACGGCCAGCGTCTACCAGAACTATTTCCACGCAAGGGGCGAGCTGCCTATGCCGCTCCTGTCCGACTGGCGCGCGGAGGTACTAAAGCAGCCAGACCCCGAAGCGCGGGAAATCGCGCTGGCGGCAGAGCTTATCACGGAGGGCAGCTTGAACGTCTTTGCGCACCCGACGAATGTGGATATTAACAACCGGATCGTTGTACTTGACCTTTATGAGATGGGAGAGCAGCTTCGCCCGACCGCCCTTGTTGTCGCGCTCGAAGCGATTCAAAACCGCGTCATGGAAAACCGCAAGCGCGGCAAATATACTTGGGTGTTCCTCGACGAAGTGTATTTGTACTTCAAATACAAGTATTCTGGAGAGATTTTGTATCGCGCGTGGAAAAGATTCCGCAAATACGGCGCGGCGCTGACGGCGGCATCGCAGAACGTGGAGGAATGTCTAAAATCCGAAACCGCGCGTCTGATGTTCGCCAACTCGGAATTTCTGCTGCTGTTCAATCAGGCCGCGACTGACCGGGCAGAGTTGTCTAAGCTGCTTCACATTTCCGATACACAGCTCAGCTACATTACAAACGCCGAAGCCGGTCACGGCCTGCTGCGCATGGGCGGCTCCATCGTGCCTTTCGTCAATACCATTCCGAGGGATACTGAGCTGTATAAATTGATGACGACGACGCCGGGAGAAAATTTAGTATGACGATCACGTTGGGGAGTTTGTTTGATGGGATCGGCGTGTTCCCGCTGGCGGCAAGCAGACACGGCATCACGCCGATCTGGGCGAGTGAGATCGTGCCGGACGCTATTTCCATCACAAAGCGCCACTTCCCGGAGATGGAGCATCTGGGCGATATAACAAAGCTGGACGGCGGGAAAATACCCGCCGTCCATGTTATTACCTTTGGCTCACCCTGTCAAAATTTGTCATCCATCGTGTTGCTCTGCGCCGAGTATATCATGGAGGGAATCGCAGAAGTATTGCAAAAATAAATCTCACCGTGAGACGCAATTCCGGAAAAGAAATGAATCTCACGGTGAGACGTAAAACTATTTTGTTTCTACAATTCTATATTCACAGCACCCGGGGAGTCGAACAATGTCATCTTTTTTTATTTCTGAAAGACTGATTTTGCATGGCAAAAATGCACTCCGGTATGGACGAAAAGTAATGCCGTGAATAACTCTGTCCTGCAATGGTATGGGTTCATTCTCTTGGCATAAAAACGGTTCTTCAATTACTATGTCATCATCAAAAGAACTACTTGGGAGAGTTATGTCACAATTCTCATTTAACATAATTCCATTATAAACAAAAACAATAGAATCATATAATTCCATCACTTTATCAGATCCAGATAAAGGAGCAAGCTTAAACTTTATTTCATAATACTCTTCAATTTCTTTAAGTTTAGAAAGACCAAATGTCCAAAATTCAAGCATAGCTAGTAATTGCTGCTTTCGTGGCCACCGTTTTCCAGGGCTTCTTATTGGAAGCGATATTGAAATATTTTTAGTATTTTCAATAGAAATTCGTAAGGACTTGGATCTCAAGCACTTTTCTATTGTTGAAAATGCAGCTACTCGCGCATCTACAGTTTGGTCAAGGACTTGAAATCCTATCTCAAAGTGAGCTAACTTCTCCCCTTTTAGGATAGCAACAATCATCATATGGCTGCTTCTAAAAACATACCGAGAATCATCGTTGCAATAAAACTCTATAACTTTTCCAGTCATAATTGGGAAAATAAAATCATCATAATACAGCTTTGCTTTATACTCACCACGCGGAATATCTATCATATATGCTGGGATATCATAGCGTAAATCATTCTGAAGAAACGAATCAGTTGCATTTAGGTATTTTGCAACCAGTTGAATGTTACTTAGGCCGTCGGCATTACGCCCCAGAGCGTTTCTGATATAGGCTAATGTTTCATTAGGGAGATTTAGTTCAGCATCATCAGTAATGATATGCACGGGATACTCGGTGCTATTCTGCAAGGCATTACATTCCTGCCAAGCTACTTGTTCTTTCTCTTTAATAGCTCGGACATTATCGAAAGAGAGCATACCGAGATTCTCAATATATGGCAATTCGTTGGTAGTACAGCAAATGATTCTATAATCAGCGGATATATCGCTATAACAGTACGCCTGAATTTCACATCCATCTGTAACCATGTAGGCAACAGCTTTTGTCCACATAGTATAAAACTGTGCCTGTCCTGGAGAATCGGGCATTTCGCCAGGCTTTTTTGCCTCAACAATCAATAGACTATGTGATTGCACCCAGTCTTTGTCCTTCTGTGTGTCGTTACGATGCGCTCCAAATTCCTTATCTGAAAATAGTAGAAAATCAGCGCTTTTTGCGGGTAGTTTTTTGCGTCCACCAAACCCGTATACCGGAAATTCTTCAGCCCGCAGCTCAGAAGGATACCCTAATGCGCACAGTAATGGCACCACCAGTTTTGAACGAACTTCAGCTTCGGACTGTATCTCAGATTTAGCATACTCGTCAATAACGGCTTTTATCGTTGAATTATCTAGTACCAGCATATTTCTTCCTTCACTTTTGACGTTGCAAGGTAATATTAAATCTGTCATCTAAAATTATATTTTATCACATTTTCCTTTTCTGGCAAGTAAAATCCAAATATATGGAGGTGACCTTCATTCTAAACATCCGAGAACGAAACGACTGTGCAAAGGATAAGCAGTCAAAATATCGAGTTGCATCCACCGGCCAACATCAGATGGTGCAGAAATTTGTGAAAGAGTTGAATGACAGTACAAAGCAGTCTGAACAGCCAAGTAATGCGGAACGCACAGCAACCGAACAGGTAGAAACGACCGCCCGCGAAATCGTCCATGAAGCTGTCCAACTGCCGCGTCGTGCGATCCAGCACACAGCCCGCAGAGAATCCGCGGATTCTTCCGCAAATTCACAGCCGGAGCAATCCGACCAGCCACGCCATGCGCCGGAATCACCGCGAGAACGACCAGCCGCGCCGCGTACCCAGCCGGATGCGACACCGCCGCAGAGCACACCGACACCCGCACCGCAGGAACAGGCCCGACGTGCTTATGTTCAGCAAACCGCAAAAACGGCCACGCCAGCGCCGCCGATCACGTCGGAGCAGCCGCAGCATACCACAGTGACCGTGGCACCGGCAGAAAATGCACCGCGTCAGCGCATGGTCGATATACGCACCCTGTCAGAACCACAGCGGCCGCAGAACGTATCGCCACCAGTACCTCGTGTGTATATCCAGCAAACCGCAAAGGCGTCCACCACAACAAAAGCGCCGGAACGCTCGACAATTCCCGACACCACGCCGATTGAAAAACAGCCGCGCCAACGCATGGAGGATGTACGCATACGGCCAGAATTGACGCAGCAGCACAAGCCAGAATTTCAACCACAAGAGCAAGGCCGCCGCGCCTATGTAAAGCGAGCAAAGAAATCCCGCACAGAAAAATCGTCTGCGCGGGATCATCTTCATACAGAGCAACCGGAAATCCGGCTTGCGGACGATATGCCGCAGAACGCATCGCCACCGATCCGCGAAAAGCCAACGTTTACAGAGCTGCGCAGTGAACCGCCTCCCGAACCGACACCAGAAAATGCGTCGAACGTTCAGCATATCAAGCAGACTGGTACATGGACGCCGCGCGGCACTGAACCTTATAGCCGCGGCATAGAGCAGCCTATTCGTGAGCGGTCAGCAGTCACATCGGCGCACGATTTACCGCCCGCGCCGCAGGCGCAGGCCCAGCAAGCCTTTGCGAAAAAACAAGCGCAGCTCTCTAAAAATCCATCCATCGAATCGATCTATCCACCCAAACCAGCTGCCCCCACAGCACCGCAGCCGCCTGTTTTGGACACACCTACGACCACGCCGGAGCGCCAGTCGGTCACAACTGGCAGCAAACCGGCCCCACCTGTTCAGCCGCCGGCATCGGCGCAGGCGCTACCATTGGAGCAGCCGCCCGCCATCCGCGAGAAGCCGAAGCCAAACGCCGCACCGAGAGAGAAATCCCGGCGCGGCGTTGATATTCGGACGAGAGATACAGAGCAGATCAGCCCCCCAAAGAAGCAGTCAAAAACGTCTGTATCAAAAACTGCGTCAAAACGTGCGCGAAAAGCAGCTACACAGGATGCACAGCGAAAAATGCTTAAAAAGAGCAACAACCGCGCATCCAGAGCAGCCGCTGCAGCCGCGAAAAAGCTGGCCGAAGCCGCAGCGAAGGCCGTCAAGGAGCTGATAAGCACCCTCGCCAGTTTGGGCGGCGGCACGGCGCTTTTCGTCGTGTTTTCCATCGTCATTGTCGCGGGCGCGTTTCTTGCATCGCCGCTGGGGATTCTCTTTGCGGACGAACAGGAAAGTGATGATACCGTTCCACTGGCGACAGCCATTGCGGAAATTCAGGGAGAATATCATGCAGAGCTGGAGCGTCTGCAAAATGGAGATTTTGTATCCGTTCAGATCATCGGGCAGGCTCCGGATTGGCGCGAGGTTGTAGCCGTTTTTGCGTCCAAAACAGCGGGCGCGGAGGACGGCGTAGACGTGTTCACGCTCGACGAAGAACGTGTGGAGCTGCTGCGTCAAGTTCTCTGGGATATGTGCGAGATCACGACTGCAACGCAAACCGTTGACGTTCCGGACAGTGATCCGGACGACGATGCGGACGACAGTCACACAGGAATTGCGCTGACAATCACGATCACAGCCAAAACCGCTGAACAAATGCGTCTGATATACGTTTTTACAAAATATCAGAATGACGCGCTTGACATTCTGCTTGAAAACCTCGGCAGCTTGAATATCCCGATGGGTTCGCTGACCATTTCGCAGGAGGACGCAATCGAGCTTCTTGAAAATCTCCCGGATGATCTTGATCAGGCACGAAAGGCCGTTGTGGAAACGGCGGTGCAGCTCGTCGGGCGCGTGTCGTATTTTTGGGGCGGAAAATCTTTGACGATCGGTTGGGATGATCGTTGGGGAACACCGATGGAGGTCACAGCCGCAGGCAGCGGCTCCACCGGCACGGTGCGCCCGTTCGGGTTAGACTGTTCAGGGTTCGTAGATTGGACGTTCTACAACGCGACGAATGGCAGCTACTACCCCGGACGCGGCGGCGGAGCTGCCACGCAGCACAGCTATTGCACCAACATTGCATGGAGCGACGCACAGCCGGGCGATCTTGTATTTTACCCGGCAGACGTACACGTTGGCATCGTCGGCGGCAGGGACGCGGACGGAAATCTCCTGATCGTCCATTGCAGCGGCGGCGCGAATGGCGTTGTTATCACCGGCTCGGCAGGCTTCACAAGCGTTGCAAGGCCGGACTGCTTTGCAAATGAATCATGAAGGCTATGGATGCAGTGATATAGTTCCCTTAGAGTAGACGCTTAAAAAACAAAATTCTCGAGACGACGCCAAGGGGACTATTATTACGCAAAGGACAAGACACACAATCAAGCAATACAGTCCAGAATTGAAAATAGCGGTGTAGAAGCGTATCTTTCAAAAAGGGCAGCATGAGAGTGCTCTCCAAATAGTACGGTTTTCCCGGAAAAAGCCGTGTGGAAGAGTGCTATATTGGTCATAAAAAGTCCAGGCGACGCAGAGCTGCAAGAGGAACGCTTTATATGCTCAAGGGAAAGATAACAACGTAGCAGGAGCGGACAGCGGTTGTTGCCTTCTGTCCGGAGCATGGCAAAGCGCCGTATTTTTCTAGTGCTGCTTGTCGAATACGACTGCCGAATGTTGCAATTCTCAATAGCGGTTTCGTACCATGGGTTGGGCAGTGTCGGTCTGGTATATCATGTTCCCTGTTCTTTCAAATAAAGTTCAACCCGATTTGCAATCAAAGCCGCCGCCTCGGTTTCAGATCGCTGTCCATCAAAATAGAATTCGGCTTCATCGCAGATAATAGAAAGCAGTTCTTCATCATTGTTTTCACGCAGACAAATGCGCCCAACAGCAGAACGCAGATCCTCAGCCGCACACTCTTGAAGTGGATCGGAAACCTCTTGCATGGCGGCATCGATTTGCACCTGCAGCGCAGAATAGCGCAAAGGCAGGGCATCTGCAATTTGGCTCTGGTATTCACTGGATATGAGATAACGCAGGAACTCCATCGCTTCATCACTATACGCAGATGCAGCCATTGCAGCGATTTGCGCATAGGGCTGGAATGAAAACCCTTGCTCATAGGCAGTCTGTAGGTAGACAAAAGGACTTCCCTCAAATCGGGTAATCATAGCTTGCAGCGCACTGCATTTTGCAACATCTGTGATCCGTTCATAATGGATCGCCGGCAGATTCTCTGCCTGGACAACTGCTTTGCATGTACGAAGCAACCGTAAAAAGTCCTCCTGTTCAAAACGTGTTTCACCTGTTTCGCTGTCGATATAACGATCAAGGGTCATTTCGCACACACGCCGCAGGAAATCCGCCGGTTGATAATCCGGAATACAGGCAGCATTTCGGGTCAGGAGTTCTTCTACGTTTTGCGAAAATGACACGCCAAACTGATCCTCGCATCCGAAGAAGCACGAAAACGAATAAGCCGGAACAACACTATACACCGCATCATTGACAGCGCAGGCTTCCACAATGCCGTTAACAAATGCTGTCCGATCGGAAAGCAAATCCGATACATCCATAAAAATCCCTTGACGGGCAAGGCTGTTATACTGTATACGTGAAAGTACCCGACAATCCAAAAGTTCCGGCGCGTGTCCTGGCGTAAGAAGATCTGTGATTAGCGTGAGCATCGCTTGTTCGCGTGTTTCACCGCGCATAGCATAGTCTTCCAGTACAACTTGTACTTGCTCGTGACTGTCATTGTAGGTTTGAACACATTGACGCAACAAAACGTCATTGCTGTCATCTGTTGTCAGCGTAGCAAGTTTCAGTATCACACGCGATGTCTGCACGTCATTTCCGACTGTAAGTAGCTTCGTCTTTTTCGCACACACAGCAATCTCTCTGTCGCTGATAACTGCCACCGCATGCGGCTCCGACACATTTTGCGCCTGCCATGAAAAAACTTTTTCAATCGTCTGCGCATTGTAGTCGATGCGATAGAGCGCGTAGACCGTAGCAAGGTAAAATGATCCGTCTGCTCCCTGCGCGAGTTGTGCATAGGTCGTACCGGATGGTAACGGCACACCGGTCAGTACAGTCTGTGAGGTCTCTTTTCTCTCGAAGTCAATCACCGACAGCGCATAGCAATCATGCACTTCATCTCGCGTAAGACCAAAGAGCATATTTTGATACCAGAGGACAGATTCTAAAACTGTATTATCAATCGTTTGAAGCACACTTCCGTCTTCCCCGACCTGTAGAAGTGCGCCATCCGTTAAAATGAAGAACGCTCCCGATTTGTCTGTTGTTGCCTGAATGAGTTTTGTATCCGGTAAGGTGAAGCGAACGTCACCGTCGGTTGTCATTGCCCAGAGACCATCCCTGTCCTCGCCAAACACAAGCAAGTCTTTATCTGTCAATACAAGCGCGTGTGCGCGTGAGCCTTTAGGAAGAGAAAGCTGTACTTCCTGCGTTCTCTCACCATCCGTATCTGTCCAAAGCAGCCATCCATTTTCGCGCAGGAAAACATACTGATCCTCCTGCACAATGCAGTCGATGAATCTCTCGTCCAGTGTCAGGGAAGAGAGTGCCATTTCCTCTGGCGCGGAACACTGTGTAAACGTCGATATGCCATCTTGCTTTGTGCAGCCGGAAAAAGCCAGGACGGATATGGCAAGCACAAGAAGAAAAAGCGCTTTTTTGATATCGTTCATTGTAATTTCTCCTTCAAGCTGTTTGGAAGTATTCTGCCAGTGTTCTTTCTTTCATTCACAAGTAACACTAGAAGAATCAGTATTGCATTTAATAAGATGCTCAATGCAATTCCTTGCCAAACAGTAGGGATTTGCTGTATACACGTGGGAACATATGTCGATAACGTTGACCATGAAACGGGAGAAAAATATACAAAATATGGCCACGCGAAGTCTGTTACCTGATATGACCAAAACAGAGTGACATTTGCTGCTATTACTCCGGCTCCATTATAAAAGCACGAATCACCTATAAGGATCAGTAATCCAATAAATGTACCAATAAGCCATTGTAAAGCGAAAGCTACGAGCATAACCTTTGCTGGGGGAAATAATGATACAACATTACTGTTAATCGAGATGATTCCATGAATAGCGCCACCCGTATGTCAAGCACACGACAAAAATTTTTAGTTTGCGCTTGATGGCTTTTCAAGCGCAGGCTTATCCTGATGCTCGGCGAAAAACTCGCGGAGCTTGTCAGCTTCATCGGGGAGGACAAAGCCGAAGCCCTGTCCGTCCACTCTGCAATAGAAAGCGATTTTCATGTCTGCCTCCTCAATCGAAAATGTCTTGGATTTTGTATGCGATCTCAATGCGCTTATCAGGGTACACCAGCACCCGGTCGATTAGCAGCTCGGCCAGCTCGGTGGTCAGCGTGTCCGCATCGAAAATCGCCTTGGACGCTTTCTTGCGGCTGTCCTGCCGTGCCTGTTCGTCCTGCTTTTGCTTCGCCTGTGCCAATACTGCGGCATAGGCATTTTTCGTTTTCAAAAGCAGCTCGTCACACGCGCCCTTTTCTGCTTTGTAGGTGTTCAGGTCGATCTCGTCCATGAGATAGCGTTCGTAAAGTGTGCGCTTGCCGTCTTGCAGCGCCTCGATCTGCTGCTCATATTCGGCGCGTTCCGGTACGGAAGCATCTACCCGGAGCGTACCGCCAGGGGCAAGCGGTGCGGCGGCTTCCATCTGCTTTTTCAGAGTCAGGAATACCGTCTGTTCCAGCTCTGCGGCGTTCAGACGCATCTTGTGGCAGCGGCTTTCTACGTCCGCCTCGGAATGGCGGCAGTGATAATATGAGGTTTTCTGCATGGTGCGGGACAGCGCATGACCGCAGCAGCCACAGAAGGCTTTGCCTTTCAGCGGGTAGTCCCGCTTTTTCTTGTTTGGCTGGGAAAAGCGGAGCTGGCTGGCCTGCACGGTATCAAACACGGCTTTCTCTATGATGGCCGGGTGATGGTCGGGGATGATGTACCACGATTCTCTGTCCTTCAGGCGGCTTCTGGTGCCGCCTACTTCGAGAACCGCCCGCTTGCCGATCACATACACGCCGGTGTAGCGTTCGTCCTCCAAAATGCGGAGAATGGTGGATGCATTCCAAATCCCGTGGCAGCGGGAAATATCGTGGGTATGATTGCCGTGCGCCGCTTTGTACTGGCCGGGGGTAGGGATGCTTCTGCGGAACAGCTCCCGTGTGATGGCGGTGGCGTTGATGCCCTCGGCGGCAAGCTGGAAGATGAGCTGCACAACGGCAGCGGCCTCCGGGTCAGGCTCCATTCTGCCATCGGCGCTTTTGCGATAGCCGTAGGGACAGATTTTGCTCTGATACTCGCCGCGCTGCATCTTGGCGTACTTGGCGCTCTTGGTTTTGATGGACATATCACGGCTGTAATACTCGCTGATGAGGTACTTGAACGCCACATCCATACCGCCGGTATCGCCCTTGAATTTGCTGCTGTCAAAATCGTCGCTGATGGAAATGAAGCGGGTGTGGAACAGCGGGAACACACGCTCGATGAAGTAGCCGGTTTCAATGCTGTTTCGCCCGAAGCGGGAAAAATCCTTGACGATGATGCAGTCGATTTGATTGGCCCGCACCAGTTCAATGAGCTTCTGTACCTGCGGGCGCTCAAAATTTGTGCCGCTGTACCCATTGTCGATGAACTCCATAATCTCCGCGTTCAGAGCTTCCGGCATGGAAGCCGCGTACTCGTGGAGGACGAGACTCTGGTTTTCAATGCTCAGGCTGTCGTACTTGTAATCCTCAATGGAGAGGCGGATGTAGAGGGCAATTACATATTTCTGCATTGTTCCAGCACCTCCGCATAGGTTTCAAACTCGCTCTGGAAGCGATAGCGCACCGTGATCTGCTTGTCGTGGGATACCTCGATGCGGTCGATCAGCCGCTCGATGAGTGCGCCGGTCAGCACACGGTCAGTCTTGATTTGCGCGGCATCCTGTTCCAGCGCCCGGTGCTGCTCTATTTGAGCATCCATCGTTCGCAGGCCATCCTCCAACTGTTCCATTTCCACGGCGAGGTCGGCAATGCGGCTTTCGTACTTCTCCTTGTAGTCAAAGTATTCATCCTTGGTGAGAACACCTTGGACGAGATTTTCATATAAGCTCCGCACGATACCGCGAAGCCGCTGGATTTCCTGCTTGCGGTTGGTGATTTTCTCCCGCAGCTCGGCGCGGTCAGCGGCCTGTCGGGGCAGCTCTGCAAGGGAGAGGGTGTATTGCCCCAGCGCCGTATCAAGCGCATCCTGAAGCATATCTGCCAGCATATCCAGCAGCATATCCTCGCGGATGGTCACACCGGGGCAGGCATCTTTGCTGATTCGGCTCCTGCTCAGACAATGGTAGAAGTACACATCATCGGACTTCTTGCGGATATTCCGCTGCCGGTGCAGGCTGCCGCCGCAATGGGCGCAAAACACCTTGCCTTTGAGAAGATTCGGCGTGAAGGCTTTGACCTCCCGCGCCTTGGCGCGGCTGGCGGTCTGATTGAGAATTTCCTGCACCGCCGCGAACTGTTCCCGGCTGATGATGGCCTCGTGGGTGTCCCGTACCACCGTCCATTCCTCGGCATCGGCCTTGACCTGCCGGTGATCCACGGTTTTGGTCTGCCCCTGAACGAGATCTCCGGTGTAGACCTCGGAGCGGAGAATAACGCCGACTGTTCGGGTTTGCCACTTGCCGCTGCCGAGCAAATTTTCGTGGGTGATCTTGCCCTGCATCTTCTTATAGTGGCTGGGGGTGAGAATATCCGCCTCATTCAGCCGCACGGCGATGGTATTGAGGCCAGCGCCCTCGGAAGCCCAGCGGAACATCCGCTGCACCACAACGGCGGCAACAGGGTCGATGATAAGCTGGTGGCAATCGTCCTCCGCTTTCAAATAGCCGTAGGGAGTACGCGCACCGATGAACTTGCCGTCCTTCATGGCCTGCCGCTGCTGCGCCCTGATCTTGCGCCCAATGTCCAAAGCGTAGGCTTCGTTTATCATGTTCCGCAGCGGGATGATAATACCGGCATGGGCATCCTCCGGGGCAGCGGTGTCGAAGTTTTCGTTGACCGCAATGAAGCGGACGCTGCGGATGCGGAAATACTGCTCGATGTAATAGCCAGTGTCGATGGTGTTTCGTCCCAAACGGGAAAGGTCTTTGACAATGACGCAGTTTACATGACCGGCCTCAATATCCGAGAGCATCTGCTGAAAGCCCGGACGGTGGAAGTTTGTCCCCGTCGCGCCGTTGTCGATGTAGGTATCGTACACGCTGATCTCCGGATACTGCTCCAGATAGCGGGCAATAATCATCTGCTGGGTTTCAATGGATACGCTGTGCGTGTGGGTATCCTCCACCGAAAGGCGGACGTAGATCGCGGCGCGGCAAGCGGCGTCGGCCTCCTGAACGACTACCGCAGCCGCTTCTTTCCTGCTTTTTCTCGCCATGCTCAGCCCACCTTTCTCTGTTTGTAATCTTTCTGCTGCGCCGCCAGCGCCAGAAGCTGCAACGCCTTTTTGTATTCGTCCTCATGGGTAAAGGTAATATCCAGCTCCTTTTTGCCACGGACGCGGATGCTCTGTACCATGTGAATGAGCGCCCTGCGGTCTAAGGTTTCCAGCGTGGAGAACTGCGTAAACTGTGAAATCCAGCGGTTGCGCTCACTTCGATTTTCCAGCACCTCCGTGAGCTTTTCCTTGAGAACGCGGACGCTTTCGCGGATGTCCTCGGCCTGCTTGGTGTACTTTGCCTTATAGGAAGCGTATTCTTCCTTGGTAAGCATACCTCCCACAAGGCTCTCATAAAGCCGTGCCTTGAACTCCAGCACCTGCTCCAACCGGCGCTCGTTGTCGGTGATGTGGTCGCTGTATTCCTTGGCAAGCGCCTGATTGATGCTGGACTGGTCAATGCCAGAAAGCAGCGCCTTCAGAGAGGCAATGTTGCCGATATAGGCTTTCAGGCTGTCCCGCACACAGTCGATCAGACTGCTTTCTTTCAGCATGACCGGATGGGTGCAGCCCTTTTTCTTGCCGGTGGGACAATAATAGTAGTGGTACTCCTTGCCGTTCGCACGGTTGGTCTTGCGGGTCATGCGGCTTCCGCAGCACCCGCAGATCAGAATACCGGAGAACAGATACACCGTGTCCTCGTTGGGAGAAGTCCGGGTATCCAGCCCCTTGATGCGCTGCACCAGCTCGAAATCCTGACGGGCGATCAGCGCTTCATGGGCATCCGGGACGCGCACCCACTCGGAGGCGGGGCGCTGCTCCATCTGCTTGATCTTGTAATGCGGCGTACCCTGTTTGCCCTGCACCAGCGTTCCGGTGTAGGTTTCATCCTGCAAGATGCGGATGATGGTGGTAGCCGACCATTTGCAGTCGGCCTTGTCCGCATAGCCCTTTTTCGCGTAGGGCAGGCCGTTGTTCTTCTTGTAAGCCAGCGGGGAGAGGATACCCAGCCGGTTCAGCTCTGATGCGATCTTGGAGGCACTTGCGCCCTCCAGCCGCATACGGAAGATGTCGCAGACAACGCGGGCGGCGTAGGGGTCAGGGACGAGTAGGTTTTTATTATCCTCGGCTTTCATGTAGCCATACACCGGGAACGCGCCGACGAAATCGCCGTTGCGCCGCTTCACGTCCAGTGAGGTGCGGGTCTTGATGGAAATGTCCCGGCAATAGGCTTCGTTCATAATGTTCTTGACCGATACGGTCAGATCATCGCCGCTGTCGTGGGCGGTGTCGATGCTGTCGGTGATGGCAATGAAGCGCACCCCGTAGGCCGGGAATACCCGGCGCAGATACCGGCCAGTTTCGATGTACTCGCGCCCCAGCCGGGAGAGGTCTTTTACAATGACGCAGTTGATGTTGCCATCGGTGACATCCTGCATCATTTCCTTGAACGCGGGGCGGTCAAAGATGATGCCGCTGTATCCATCGTCGATCTTTTCGGAAACGACCTCAATATCCGGGTTGTGCTCCACAAAGTTTTCAATGAGCTTGCGCTGATTGGAAACGCTGTCGCTTTCGCTGGAATGATCGTCAGTGTAGGACAGGCGGATGTAAGCGGTAGCTTTGTATTTAGGCATGAAAAAGCACTCCTTTCTCCCGGACTGCTCCCGCATGAAAAGAGTGGTTATCTGGCTATTAGGTTTTCATCCTTTTCCACACCGATCATAGCACTCTCTGCGGAAAAAAGCGAGGATGTCGCTCAGCGCAAAATGCCTTGCAGACATTCCTCCAACGTAACGCCGTTCCCGGCAAAGCAGGCGTTTACCACGAAATCGCCGCAGCGGAAGCGGTAGGGATTTTTGATCTGGCGGATAAAGGCGGCAATACGTTCTTCCTTGGGAAGATTTTTGTCAACAGATACTTCCCGGATGTCCACCAGCTCATCCGTGTGGATTCGGGATTCGTTTGGCGTTGGCTGCATCATGGCGATCTCCTTTCTCGGTTTGGTGGGTTTCCTCAAGGTCACATGAATGCGCTGACGGGAAAGGCCGTCAGCGCATGGTATCTGACTTTGAGAGGCGGCTGCGCGGGCAGAATTGGAGCCACATAACATAATGGCGAATACCGGCGCAGCTGCTCTGCTTGTCCATTTGAGAAGAACTATCCTATTTGCCACGCGCCCCGGATAGTGGGCATGATGCAGGCCGCCCTTGGCAGGGCTGTCATAACTCCACGATACCGCTGCCTCAAAGAGCTGGCGCATACCGCAGGATTCCCCCTCAAGTCTGTGGGAGGGCGTGAGCAAGTTTCATTATCCGCCGCGCTGTCATCGCGCCCGATTTGCCGAATCGGGTCTAAGGCTGCGTAGATCGCTCAGTCGTTTCCAATACCAATCACAAGCCCAACGAAGTGGGTTGTGATTGGAGAGGAGAAGCAGCGTAGTGAGTGAGCTTTCGGCTTTAGCCGGAAGCGAGGGATACGGAGCTTGCTTCAACGACGTCGTGGCGGCGCACCTTATGCCGCTATCACGCGGGTTTTGTGCCTGCATCATGGTCTATTCAGTTTTCAACGTTCAACGAAAGGCTTCGTGGAGAATGTCCCTTCACCTATCGCCGATTTTGGGCCACTTTTGCACCCTGTTTTCAGCAATCAGGGAAAAGTTTTTTCATTTTCTTCATCGCCGCGCCGATGCTCTTGGAAATATTCTGATGGCTGACACCCTCGGCTGCGCCAATCTCATCAACCGTCATCCCATCCACGAAATACATCCACACCCTGCGGAACTGCGTATCCGTCAGGTGCTTCCGAATCTGCGTGACCTTTCTGACGCTGCGGTGGATTGCCTCTGCCCGGTCATGCGCCTGCTCCATGCAGACATCCACGGCAGGAATGGAGGCCGCTTCCTCGGATAGCTCATCCAGCGCAAGCGTGTGATTGGCATAGACGTGAGCTTCCTTTTCGGAGGCGTGATAGTCCTCGTCCGACAGGGCTTTCCATTTCAGAAATTCTTTCTCGCTGGCAAAGTCCTCGCGGGTCAGGCGGACGATGACTTCATTGGCGTCCATATAAACGATGGCATCGGGGTCTTTCTTATTCAGCGCATAGCTGCTCTTTCTGTTAAACATAATATGTCCTCCGTTTCGGTGTTGGGTGGGTGGTGAACCAGACCAACACCGGCGGAGAACGACAGCCGACAGGAAAACGTAAAAAGGCGCTCGAACAGGCATGATGACCTGAACGAGCGCCTTGCGTGCGAGTGAAAACATGAGTAACGAATACTGTACCGGGAGGGGCTAAATCACGGATGAACCAAACCGCATAAAAAGAGAGCTGCAACTCGCTTTCGTGAGTGCAGCTCGTCTGGGGGATAGCCGCGTGCTTTTTGAAGTGGACGGCTAATCGGTGCTTATGCTTTTTTACATGACCGCGAGCGGCCTTAGCAGTATCTCCTGTTCATCCGTGACATCATAAAATTACCTCCAACTCGCTGAATGTGATTTGCGGATCATTCAATGTGAGCTTCATGTGTATTTAAGTGAATTGAGGCTCACTCTACAATGTAGTAGAGGTGATTTACAATGAACTTTCTTGACCTGTTCGCCCAAAAGCTTCGCGAAAAGCGGGAGCAGAAAAAGATCACGCAGCGCGAATTAGCGGAACGGCTTAATATGTGTACCCGAACTGTCATTGAGATTGAAAAGTGCAAGAGCAATCCGAAATTTGAAACGGTTGCGCTGATCTCAGAAGAAATGGACATCAGTCTGGATGGAATCGTGTTCCACGATAGAGCGCCGCAGACCGTTGCCAAGTGCGTTCTTGATTACTTTGCAGGAAAGGGTGAAGAAGAGTCGCAACGGTACATAGACCTGTGCATGAGCGCAGATAAGCTGAAGTGATGTACAGGGGAAAACAAAAGGGCCGATGATTGTCTTTCATGTAGAGCAGCCAGTGGGCTTATATTTTCCCCACTGGCTGCTCTTGTCCGCACAGTTGGAACGACGGGCATTAGTATCCTATTTTTCCTGTTTGTGTGCATCCCGGATCTTTTCAAAGGTGTCCTGACTGATGGCGTGTTCAATCCGGCAAGCATCTCGCTCTGCAATTTCAGGGTCAACGCCAGCTGCGATAAATTGCTCTGTAAAGAACTGATGCCGCTCATAAATTTTTTCGGCAACATTCCGGCCTGTTTCGGTCAAATGCAAAACGTAATCACTATCTACCGTTAAAAAGCCCCCTTCACGCAAAGCCGACACCGCATAGCTTACACTGGCTTTTGAAACTCCAACACGCCGTGCAACATCAATAGAGCGGACAGAACCGTGATTCTTTTGAAGAACCAGCACAGCCTCCAGATAATCCTCCCCGGACGCATGAATCTTCATCGGTTCCTCCTTTATGCAAGGCTCCAGCCGGAAGACTTTTTACGGATATTTACAAAATCCTGATAAATCCCGGCTTTTGCCATAAGCTCGTCATGGGTTCCCTGTTCGCTGATCCGTCCATCGGAGATCACCAAAATCTGATCTGCCTGACGGATGGTATTCAGGCGGTGTGCAATCACAAGCAATGTTTTACCCTTTACCAGTTCATTGATTGCCTCCTGGATATAGCTTTCATTATCGGTATCAACACTTGCAGTCGCTTCATCCAGAATGACAATCGGTGCGTCCTTCAAAATGCAGCGGGCAATAGAGATTCTTTGCTTTTCGCCGCCGGACAGAGTAGCGCCGCCTTCACCGATGACTGTCTGGAATCCATCTGGCAGCGCCATGATAAAATCATAGCAGCGGGCTTTTTTTGCAGCCTCATAGACTTCTTCCTCGGTAGCGTCCGGTTTACCCATGCTGATATTGTTATAAATGGTATCCTGGAACAAGTACACCCTCTGGAAAACCATGCTGATCTGTTCCATCAGTTCGGCGAGAGGCACATCCCGAATATCTGTACCACGGATTGTCACTTTGCCGGATTTCACATCCCACAGCCGCGCCAGAAGGTTCGCAATCGTGGATTTGCCACCGCCAGACGGTCCCACAAGTGCGGTCATGGTATTCTTCTGCATAGAGAAGCTGATGTTGTGCAGGACTTCCTTGTCCTGATAGGCGAAGCCCACATCGCTAAATTGTACTTCTGGCTGATCCGGCTGTGCCTGTGACAGAATATGTTGATTTCCGTTATCGGGAAGTTCGGGCTCGTCCAAAACAGCTTCAATGCGGTCTAATGCGGCATTCATCACGGTCAGTCGGGTTGCTTCTCCATAAAGAGCTTTCAGAGGTCCAAAGAGATCAAAGACAAACAGCAGCACGCCCAAAAGATAAGCCAGGGAGAGTACGCCTTCCTGATGTAAAAAAACGGATAAACCGAAGATAGCGGCAATACCCACGCCATAGAGAATGTTTAAGCCAGTGGTCCACGGTGTCATTTTCTGCTCAAACTTCGTATTGACATCCCTTGATTTTTTGAAGTTTTCCGTTAATTCGTCAGATTTTTCTCCGAGCAGATTGTAACTTTTGATAACCCCAATTCCTTCAGCAAAAGACAAGACCGCATCCGTCAAATTCTCGCTTTGGTTTTGACGCCCGACAGCCTCCTTGAAGGAAACCTTATTCATATATTTTGCAACCAGTGATGCCAGCAAGGTAATGATTACCGCAATCAGCCCAAGTCTCCAATCCAGTACGAACATAAAAACAGCTAAAACCAAAGTAGACAGCATATAGCTCATCATGTTGCCAATGGTACTCATAGAAACTTCCTCAATGAATACCATATCCGTACTGAGAACAGAGCTGATTTTGCCAATATTCCCCGATGTAAAGTAACCCATCGGCATTTTTCTTAAATGATTTCCCAACTCCATCCGTTTATCAGCAAAGATCATAAATCCAGCGGCACTTTGCAGACGGTCGCTCAAATAGTGAACCACTGTCTGAACCACTACAACAGCTAATAATCCAAGTCCGACAAACAGACAGGTCTTTCCAGTCAGCGTATTATCAGCAAACCCGGCCAAGACAATAAACGCCATGAAGATCGGCATTTTGGAGAGAATGGACTCGACAAATGCACATAGAAATGCAGCCTGAATACGGCTTTTATACCTCCCGGAGAGGTTCAGGATTCTTGAAATCAATGCAAACATTTATCTTCCCTCCTTTGCAGTAGATACTTTCCACTCGGCGCTGTCCTGAGCCGCTTTCCACAACTTTTGGTATTCTGGGCAAGCTTGAATCAGCTCCTGATGTTTTCCGGTTGCCACCATCTTTCCGTGATCCATAACGCATATTTGATCTGCGTTCATTATAGCGGGAAGTTTGTGAGCGATAACTACCAAGGTTTTTCCCTTCACCAGCTCCGCAATAGCAGCCTCCATTTTTTCCTCATTTTCTGGATCAGCATAGGCCGTGGCCTCGTCAAGCACTACAATCGGGGCATCCTTCAATATTGCCCGCGCCAGGGAAATTCGCTGGCGCTGCCCCCCGGAAAGCATTTTCCCCGCATCGCCCGCCATGGAGTGAATACCTTGCGGCAGCTTTTCCAGAAACTCCATACACTGGGCTTTCTTCGCCGCCTCCATTACTTCCTCATCGGTAGCATCCAAACGTCCAAGACGGATATTTTCCAGCAGGGAGGTGTTAAACAGGTACTGATCCTGAGCCACATATGAAATGCGGCTGTTCAATGCCTCCAGGCTCATATCACAAAGTTTCTGCCCACCAATGGAAATGCTCCCTTTCTGCGGGTCATAGTAGTGGATCAACAGTTTTGCAAGGGTGCTCTTGCCAGAACCGGATTCACCAACCAGGGCAGTTTTTTGTCCTGCTTTTGCCACAAGGGTAATATCGTGGAGGACTTCGTTTTCCGCTATTATCGGTTTCCCATCTGGGCCAGGCTGTGCCATCTGATACGCAAAGGAAACATGATCGTAAGAAATGTTAAAATCCTGTCCGTGGAAATCATCCTCAGCAGCTTGCAGCGGTGCCGCATTTAACATCTGTTCAAGTGCCGTGATCTTATAATTCAGATTCGGAATCGTCTCCATAAAGCCCAGTGCTTTCAGGAGAGGAATCCCAATGCTGAGGGAAAGGCAGAGGACTAAAATCAAATCAGGTAAAGTGCTTATGCCACAGAGAACAAACCATGCCCCAAGAGGCAAAGTCAGAATAACAGTGCAGGGCAGCAGACTTCCGTATATCGCCATCCAGGGCCAGGCGGCCTTATACCATGCCAAGGTATAATCCCGATAGTCCGTTACATCCTTGCGGAAGTTCTCGTAAGATTCACTCTCCCGGTTGAAAACCTTGACAACCTCCATACCATTGATGTACTCAATGATCGTGTTGTTCATTTTCTGTGCAGACTGATAGTAGGGACCCATGCGCTTCATTCCAACAGAGTACATAATGACCATGGAGAGCAGGCTGATCGGGATAGAGGCCAAAGACATAAGAGCCAGTTTCCAGTCCGCACAAAACATAGCAACATAAATCACCAGCGGAATCAGTAAATTTGCGATACCCTCCGGGACTGAATGAGCAAGGAGCAATTCCAAGCTGTCCACATCATCGACAAACAGCTTTTTGATTGTCCCTGTCCCTTTTTCCTCCACAATGCCAAGGGGAAGTTTCTCAAACTTCTTTTGCAGAGATACCCGCAGCCGGAACAATGTGTTATATGCTGCTTTATGAGAAATTGATAATCCCCATCCATAAAAAAACGCCTGCAAAACAAGACAGATCAAAACCCCTATAACACGCAATAAAACAAATTCTGTTTCAACAGAATCGCCCATAACCAATGGCGAAATGACCTGATAGGCCAGCACAAAAGGCAGGATGCCCATAAGAACGCTGACCAGTACGACAACCGTGGCCACATACATATTTTTCTTATATGGCCCTGCGTACTCAAAGATTTTTTTGAACATAAGCCCTCCTTATATTGAGCCGTACTGTCTGTGCTTCAAAAAAAAGAGGCCGCCAAAGTAAAGCGGCCTCTTATCATTATCTTTCTGTCCAGTCAAGGCGGCCCTGACATTCATAATTTCTAAAATTCACTGGCGGATTCGGAAAAAATCCAAAACCTTTTTACTGCCGGATTCGTCCAATGGATAGCTTTCTTTTACTTGCCCTTTTTCCATATGGACTACATACGAACATCCCGCCATCACCAACTCCGGATCATGCGTAATAACAAGATGCACCCGTCGGCAATCACCGCGATTTCCGTCGCGTGCTTGATGGTAGACAGCCGGTGCGCAATAACAAGAAGCGTTTTGCCTTGATCCGCGAGTGACTTCAAACTCCGCGCAACTTCCCACATATGTTTGAGATCAAGCCCGCTGGTTGGTTCGTCAAACACAATGATCTCCCGGTTACTCACAATGGCAGATGCGATCGCTACCCGCTGTTTTTGCCCGCCGGAAAGAGAAAGCGGGTGCCTGTCTTTATATTCCAGCAGATCAAACTGTTTAAGGATTTCATCTGCAACAGTTTCATCCTCGTTGTCCATGCTCAGAAGCACTTCATCCATCACGCTTTCGGTAAATAGCTGATGGCTGGTATCCTGCATTACCATGTAGCAATGTTTGAGCCGGGCTTTCCAATCAAGGGTTTTCCCGTCAACCTGCAAAAGGCCACACTTCTTTTCCAGTCCGCAAATACAGCGGGCCAAAGTAGATTTTCCAGCGCCATTCAGACCGATAATGGCAATCGTTTCTCCAACAGGCAGTTCTGCACTCGGAATATGGAGGCTTTCCGGTTCCCGCTTTTTATACGCAAAGCAGAAATTTTGAAATTCCATCAGTTTAGCTGTATGCGCCTGATACTGATTCGCGGGTTTCAACTTCGAGAGAGAAAACGGCCGCAGCCCCATTTCTTTTCGAGTGCTATCCGATAAACTGTCAAATTCAGCAGGCGTGTATTCCCGTTCAATCTCCCCATCTTTTACATACAGTACACGATCTGCAAGATCGTGAAGGTAGTAAAGGCGGTGTTCTGCAATCAGAATTGTTTTGCCCTGCTTTTTCCAGAGGCTCAAGACCTGCCGCAGGTCATCAATAGCAGCCATATCCAGATTAGAAGATGGTTCGTCAAGGACCATAATTCCCGGTAGCAATACACTTGATGAAGCACAGGCTATTTTTTGCTTTTCGCCCCCGGACAGAGCAAACACGCTTCGCCCCATCAAATCTTCAATATGATAATCGGAAACTGTACGGTCAATCCTTTTCAGGATATCTTCCTGGGGATAGCCTAAATTTTCACAGGCAAAGGCTAATTCACTATCCGTATCCACGTTGAAAAACTGACTTTTGGGATTCTGGAATACAGATCCCACCATAGCAGCCAAGTCATAAAGCGGCGTATCTGATACGCTTTTTCCGTCCAGAAGGACATCACCCTCTAAATTGCCCTCGTAATAATGAGGCACCAGCCCGTTTACCAAACGGGTAATCGTTGTTTTCCCACAGCCGGATTCTCCCGTGAGTAAAACAAATTCCCCTGTGTTTATGGTGAGATTGACATTTCTAATCCCTCCGCCGCTGGATTCTTCACCATAAGAAAAAGAAACATTTTGAAAATCTATCATGGCAAAATCCCTCCTGCGGAAATTATCGGGGAAGCAATCGCCCAAAACACTACAAAGCAACAAAACAAGATCAGCACCACATCGGCAAAATTGAATTTAAGCTGGCAAATGTTTGTGCGTTTGACAGGAGCACCGAGGCCACGGGTAATTGCCGCAGCGGAAAGTTCCTCACCGATTTTCACGGAGCAGGTAATCATCGGGATCAGCTTATACTCCAATATTTTTGAAGATTTTTTCCCTCCAAGTTTAATCCCACGCATTTTCATAGCGTCACTGATTGCTTCTGACTCCTGAAAGACAGTTGGAAAGAAGCGGAACATGACCGTTAAGGGGATCGTCACTTCTTTAGGCATATGGATTCTTTCCATGCCGGAAATCAATTCACTGACCGTTGTTGTTTTCACTGCATAGGCAGCAATCGCAACACTGGGAAGGATTCGGCAGAAGAATCCTGTTGTAAACAGAACGAGGAAATTCAATATTCCCGTAAGGTGCGGCAAAACATAAATTTGAACAGCATAAAAAGCAGAAAACACAGCAATATAGCCCACAGCTTTTGCACATTGTTTCGAGGTAAGCAGCAATATAGCCGGAACCGTACAAAGAACAAGGCGGATCAGCCCCATAGCTTCTCCGCCTGTTCCACCCATGACAAAAATGCTTATGATGAAGATGAGCAACAGTTTTGTACGCGGATCGAGCCGTAACCCTTGTTCTGTTTTTTTGCTGAGCAGAATTTCCCGCGCCATTATGCAATACCGGCACGCTGGAAGTGCTTTTTGCAAATAGCTTTCCCAATCACACCTCCGACAAGGCCAAACACAAAGCAGGCAACCAGCAGAATAGGCGCAATCCACATAGGCATATATGTATTAAGGGTAGCTGCATATTCAGCGCCGTATCCTTCAGTCAACATTACCATATAGCTTTCACGGTTCAGGAAAATGGGAGCAAAGTTGCCAAACACCCAGATGCTGAACACGCCGCAGGAAAGAACTGTACTCTTTGCACTTTTGTAGTCCGCCTTTTTCAAGATCACGTCGGCCAACAGGCCGCCAACAAGACCAGTTACCATAGTAAGATAGCCGTTGCCGAAGAACACCATGATTAGGCCAATCAGGAAACCCATGATTGCAGTCATCCCGAATTTTTTAGCCTTTGTAACATACAGCATATAGGGGATGCCGCCAATCAAAGGGCACAGCACCGCCATCAGCGGAATAAAAATGGGGATAAAGCCAAGCATCGCCACCAGCATAACAATCACGACATAGATGACGGTGTAGATGCCGATAGTAATTAAATCTTTTCCCTCAAGCCGGGAACTTTTTTTCTGGGAACTCATACCAGTATCCTCCTCTGAGAAAATGAAAATGTTGTGTGGTTAGAGTGTTCTAACCACACAACGCATTTTAGCAATTTCATGCCCAATATCCAACCCAAAAACAATTTCATTCTACCCAAAATCGGTATTTATTTTGGGTATGCAAAGCACCTATTTGATTCGGCTGGCCTCTCGATAATCTTTTGGCATAACTCCATACTTTTTCTTAAATGCAGCAGAAAAGTTGCTGGGCTTTGTATAACCCACAAGAACCGCTATCTGCCCAATGTTCATATTGCTCTCCAATAACAATCCTGCGGCTCGCTCTAACCGCTGCTCAATAACATACGCATGAACCGAAATGCCGTACATCATGGAGAATCCCCTTGATAATTTAGAGACGCTGATTTGAACCTGCCTTGCCAGTCCTTCACAGCTTGGCGCAAAGGCAAGCTCGCTGTCAATGATTCTCTTTGCCTCGATGATGCAATCACGTTCACTTTTTGATATGCAGCAGTATTCCGGCGAGAGGATTCGCAGCTCCAACACTTCGCTCAAATATACTGACAGCAATTCGTGGATTTTGCTTTCCAGAAACAGATACCCAAGCCCACCCCGATAATGTGTAAAGTCTTGTAACTCTGCGAAAATATGCTCCATATAGGGCGTTATGCTCACCTTTGAAATTCCGGTCAGCAGTTTCTTTTCATAGACGGTAATCTCGCCATCCTCGAAGTAGTCCTGTAATAAACGTTTGAAATATGGAACGGGAATTTTGATGTTCTTAAAATAGAAGTCGCTGTTTTGCGCATAACAGAGAGACTCCATTTTCCCGTGTCCACGGTAAATGCAGGATTCTCCCTTTGCAAGACAAGCGCCCTCTCTGCTGCCTGCAATATTCCACGACACGCCGTCGTTCAGGCAGAACAGCATTTGAATATAGTCCTCGCTGTTAACCCCGCGCACATTCATGTCAGAAAAATAATTCATCTTCCAGTCTGAAACAACGGCACCCTGTTTTGTCACCACCTGCGCAATTTGTCCGGTTCCCATATCAGAAGGAATCGGGATCGTTACGGTCTGCGGTGAATTGGAGAGCAGATCCCGATAGAGGTTGTTCATGTATTCGCTTGTCATTGGATGCCCTCCTTTTTTCGGTTAGCAGTGACTAATGTACTAATATAGTTTACACGATTTACGCCTGAAAGTCAATTTTCAGCACGAATGCAAGCTGCTACAGAAAAAATCAGGGACGTTCCCGCAGGGGCAGAGTGCCATGTCGCGCAGTTCGGGTACGACGAGGCGCAGACGCAGACACGGTCAACCGGCCGCGTGGGAGGCGAAGCGTTACGCTATATGCAGCATCGAAAACCACGGCTTCAGAGGGGTTACGAACGGGGGCAAGAAAGCGGCAAGCAATGCAAAGCGGTACCCACTTTGCGAAAACAGGCGGATTCCGTTTACACGGAGCCCGCCTGTTTCATGCTTGTTGGGGCGCTGCCCCAATCCCCGCAGAACACAAAATGTGTGTTCTGGAACGCAGGATAAATCCTGCGGCTGCGCGATTTTGCAAATCGCTTGTGGGCGGGTAGCTCAGCGCTGCTCCGCCTCTTTTTCCCGTCGTTCATTCGCTTCCTCCTGCTCCTTGTCCAGCTCCAGAATACGGTCGATATTGGCTTTGGCCGTCAGCAGCTCTTTCATTTCCTCACGGGCTTTTCGGTATTCGGCGTAGGCCGCTTTCTTCTCCGCCAGCAGCTCGGCGTACTCGGTATTCAGCGCCTTGATGGTGGGCAGCTTCTTGAAGCCCAGTCCATCAAAATAGTCCTTTGCGGCCTTGTGGATCGTGATCTCGCTTTCATGCTCTGCAAGAAATTTCTTGGAGTACCCTGCCTTGCGATAGGCAACGTAGGTATCGCGGGTCTTGGCGTAATTGACAATATGCTCCCGCAGCACCGCAATCTCGGCCATGCGTTTTTCAGCAGATTTGATCCTTGCGGAAAGCTCATTGAAGTGAGCGGACGCTGCCGCCGCTTTCTCCGAGAGAACGGCGTAATCTAAAAGCTCATGGTCTTGCAGATAGGCCACCGTCTGTGCCATCTGTTTCAGGTTGAACAACGTCGCCCAACGCGCATAACCGGCACCCTTGCCAGCGCGTAATTTGGCCTGAATGTCCACCAGCAGATTCCCGCTGCGCTTTTGCGGTTTGACTGGCGGTGCGGCGCTCTTTCGCGGCGTATGCGCCTTTTCACCTGCAATCACCGCGCGGAGATCTGCGGGAGTATAGCCGTCACCGAGGGTATCCATGCGAATGGACTTTTTCTGTTCGCCGCCTAACAGGGACGGGACTTTCTTGCCCTTGATCTCATACCCGGCCTGCCGCAGCTGCTCCAGCAGCGTTTCAAAGCTATCGGGCTTTTGTGTCAGCGCATCGTCAATGGCCGCGCAGATTCGCTCCCGGTGGGAGGGCTTCTTTTTGTCGCCCAGCCACTTGTTGTAGCTCTTGCCGTGGCGCTTTGGATTCTCCACGATGGAGTAGCCATTCTCGATGCAGATGGTATCGTTGAGCCGCCGCACGGCGCGGCTGCTGCCCCAAAAGTTTCTGAATTTCCGGGTCTGGCTGAGTGCGGTGGAGTTCCAGATCACATGATTGTGAATATGGGCTTTGTCGATATGGGTGCAGACGATATAGGCGTGATTGCCCTTGGTGAAGCGCTTGGCCAGCTCACAGCCCAAACGGTTCGCGTCCTCTGGTGTGATCTCTCCGGGAACAAAGGATTGCCGCAGATGGTAGGCGATCACATCATCCTCGCCGCGCACTCTGCCGGTCTTTTGGGTGTATTGATTTTTGGCGAAAAGGAACTCGGCATCGGCGATCCTGCTGTCGCACTGCCAGCTTGTTATCAGCCTGCCGCCGTCTGTCTTTTGCGGATTTTCGGTGTAGTCGATGATAGCGCTGATGGCCTGTCCCACCGTGCGGCCTTTGCCGGTGTGGAGAGGCATCAGGCGTGTGGTTGCCATGTTGGACACCTCCTTGAAAAGTAAAACGGCCTGCCGAAGCAGACCGTTTGAAATGTGTTAATTTGCAAGAGGTAAAAGCAAACTGATAGTTCGACAAACTGGAATTTTCAAATTAGTCTTTGCAAATAACCTTTGAACCTTCACCATCAATTACAATTCCCTGACGGTTGTTAATTGGGCATAGATTCAAATCCGAAAACTCAGTCATTATTTTCTCGGTAACTTTCTTAAATGGTGCTGTAAGATAATGCGGAAGAACATAGAAATCAATCAAATCAAGCCCTGCATCATCTTCTTGTGAGTAGTCCTCCGGCTTTTCATCCATTTGCTCGATATATTGGATGCTTGGAGCGCATATAATCGCACCTGCCGATTCACCAATCATCAGTTTTCCCTTTGCCAATTCTTTCTTCAACAGCTCATCCGTTCCCGTTTTACGGAGCTGGTCTATAAGGAAAAAAGAATTTCCGCCGGTAAAATATATCACATCCGCATCTTCAAAAACAGACTGTATCGTTGAATAAGCCTCCGTTGAAATATCAATTTCAGTTACGATTGCTCCCAACTTTTTGAATAATTTTCGAGCCGAGCCGACATAACCGGTGTAGCCTTCACGCAGCGAAGCTGTTGGAATAAATGCGACTTTTTTATTTTCAATTTCTTCCTTTATCAGACTTCCTACACTTGAAAAGTGCGAACATAAAAACAGTTTCATCAATATTCTCCTTTATATATAAATTCCGATTTGTCGGGCAGATCATCCGCCCTTATAAGTTCATTATACCGCGCATTTCCGCTTTTTTCAACCACTTTTAAAAACCGAAAACGAATAGAATTTCAGCCCTGTCGTTATGGCAGGGCTGTTCCTATTTCAGAATATAATATCCTTAATTTTTTTCCTACCCATCCACTGCCTGCTTGTTACCTCATAGCCGAGCTTATTGTACCACGCTACACGCTCGACATATAAAAGCTGAATATCCTTGCAGTTCTTTTCATAAAGCGACAGACTGCCCTCGGCTGTCATAGCAAGCCCTATTCCTCGCCTGCGGTATTTATGAGTAACGCCGACACAGCCTATCATACTGTGCTTTTCATTGTCGGAAAAGAACATTCCGCCGTACTCCTCGACCATCGCAAAGCCTGCGATCTCGTCGCCGCAGACGGCAAGCAGAACGGGCTCCACGCGGGGCACCTCAAGGCGATGATCCAGCTTTGCCTGGCCATGAGCCAGCTTGCCAAGCAGGTACGCTTCGCAAGCCCCAAGCCCCAGCAGACCGAGAACGAAGCTTACGCCTTCCGGTGCTGGATGCTCCGCCTCGGGTTCATCGGGGAGGAATTCAAAACGGCGAGGGATTTCTTCCTTGCTAATATGGAAGGCAACTGCGCATGGCGGCACAGCGAACGATAGGGACACCACCCAAAACGGGAAACCGGGACTCCTCCGGGCGGCATAGCCGCCCTTTGGGTGGTAGAAGAAGGAGGTAGATACCATGAAGAAAAAACAGGAACGCCAGACACAGCCAACAGGCCGGGCATACCAGGTGACGATCACGGAAACACTGCGGCGGACGGTCACCGTCCATGAATCGGAGCTAAAGGCTCCCACGCCGGATGACGCGGAACAGACAGTCAGCGACTGGTGGCACAACGGCCAGATCATCCTTGTGGCGGAAGATTTCGCCGGAGTGGAGTTTGAAGCCAGGGAGGTTACAGAGACTGAGGAAGGCGGTGACGGGAATGGACGCATGGAACAGGTTCAGTATTGAGGTCTCCCACCGGCCGGCCATCTATTACCTGGCTTATGGGAGCAACCTTTCCCTGGAACGGATGGAAAAGAGATGCCCGGATGCCGTAGTCGCCGGGACTGCGAAGATCCCCGGGTACCGTC
>OMGA01000227.1_pt1 | contig 28277 bp, 24 predicted proteins | sample 1674211 | NCBI WGS metagenome assembly OMGA01 (sample SAMEA103958152, study PRJEB25191) | human gut metagenome | biome: human-associated habitat [ENVO:00009003]; feature: intestine environment [ENVO:2100002]; material: feces | place: Germany | collected 2013/2015
GGCGCGAAGCACCGCAATGGGTAGGTGGCGGCTAACGCCGCCGGGGTATGGGGGACGCCGCCTGCGGGCGGGACGGGGAGTTTTACGCCGCTGCGCGGCGACACCTCATCCGTCTCGGCTTCGCCGTGCCACCTGTCTCCCTGCGGGTCGGTCGGTCCGCGGGTCTGACAGGCCACCGGCCTGTCATTCAATACCGCGAACCCCCCAGGGGGAAGGCTTTTTTCGCCCGGGGGCGCTTTCTTTTTGGCTTTGTTTATCTCTTTTTGGTGGTGCAGGTCAGGCCGGTCAGAGACAGGAGCGACAAGACACCGTAGAGGGCTACGCCGGGGTCGGCGGTCTTGGGGGAGCCCTTGGTGTCGTCGGTCTTGGTGTCGGTTGTGGGGTAGTAGTAATAGCCGCCGGAGGAGGGAACCTCCTTCCACCTGGCCGTGAGGGTCAGCGGGGCGGTGACCGGGGTGTTGAAGTCATACAACGCATCGCCCAGATACCAGCCGGCAAAGGTGTGGCCACTCTTTTCCGGATCGCTCGTGGGGCGAAGCACTGTACGGTTATGTTCCACCAGCGTCGGCTCAGGCTTCGTGCCGTCGCCCGTATCAAAGCGCACCGCGAAGGTGCCGCCGGTGACCTGTTCAGGCCCTGCCTCATTTACGATCGAGCCGTAGAACGTGCCGCCGCTAATGCTTCCAGTACTCACCCAACTCAAAGAGCCCTTTCGAATCATCACTGCACCGTAAAAAGTGCCACCGGTGATCGTTCCATTGTTCTCCACTGTCCCATTATATATTCCATATATTCCGGCTTCAATCTTACCTGCTGACCTATTATACACAGTTCCGTTAAAAACCGTCACGGCAGCGGCGCCTTCGCTACGCTTGATCGTGCCCTGATTGTTCACCGTACCATCCACTGTACCGCCATCGGCATATATGTCACTTTTCTCCCTGTTCCAAATCGCATCGTCACTTCCTGTGCACTTCTCGATCTTAGCCGTTCCGCCCATGTACAGATTCCCGGAAGAATATATACCGCCGCCACCTCTACTCGCATGGCAACCCGTAATACATCCACCGGTCATTTTCAGTGTCGCGTTATTATCAACATATACGCCGCCGCCATACTCGGCATTACCGCCGGTGATGGTGCCGGACTTCGCCGCGCTGCTGTCCGTTATGGTCAGGGTCGCACGGCCACTCACCTTGAGCACGCTGCCGTCGCCGGTCATCTTGAGCACATGGCCGTTCAGGTCGAGGGTCAGGGATCTTGCGATCTCCAGCGTTGAGGTGATAGTAATGTTGTCCGTCAACTTGACGGACTTACCGTCAGCTATGCTATTTTGCAACTCGTCAGCGGTGCGCACCTCAACCGGTACAGACGGCTCCGCCGCGTCGGCGGTGCACACCAGGGGATTTGTTACATCCCCCGATGTAACAAAAGCTGCCCATATGGGCAGCGCGCATACCAATATCAGGGTCATCAGGATGGGGAGCAGTCGTCTCTTCATGGCGGTTCCTCCTTCTATGGCTCACATATTTCTTTCCCGGGCCTGTGTGCCGCAAAATTTCTTGTTGGGAAAGTTTTTTGGCGCGCAGGCTCTGTTGTACGACCATCTTACCAGAAAGTGTCGCGAAAGGCAACGGGAATATCCAGATGTTGGCATAAAAAATCTGTGTGGGAGGTATAAGGGGAAGTTATTGGCCTTGGCTGGGGACGAAAAAAGACCGGCGGGGCCGGTCTTTTGTGTTCAGGCGTGGTATTGGGGTTCGTTGCCCTGGTAGATATCCTGCATCTCCCGGTCGATCTCGCTGATGGCGTCGGAGCACAGGCGCAGGCGGGCGGCATCCTGCTGGGTAAATTTGCGGTCGGATTTATACCGCAGCTCGTGCTCCAGACTGGCCCACATATCCATGGCGATGGTGCGGAGCTGGATCTCCACCGGCAGGACCATGGTGCCCTCGCTGATGACGATGGGCACGTTGACGATCAGGTGCAGGCTGCGGTAGCCGGTGTCCTTGGGCTCCTTGATATAGTCCACCTCGCGGAGGACGGTGTAGGACTCGCTGCGGGTGAGCAGGGAGCGCAGGTAGTAGATATCATCCAGATAGTTGCAGATGACGCGGATACCGGCCACGTCCTGGATGTGGGCATAGATGTTGTCGATGCTGACCTCCAGGCCCCGGCGGCGCAGCTTGTCGATGATGCTGTCCAGCGTCTTGATACGGTATTCGATGTGGTGGATGGGCGAGTGGTCATACAGACGGGCGAACTCCTCGTCCAGGATCTCCATCTGCGTTACGGCTACCTTCAGCGCACTGCGGTACAGGTGCGTCACCCGCACCATGCCCGCCGCCAGCTCCTGCTCCTTCGGGGAAAGGCCCGCGGCGGTGGGAATGTCCCGCAGGCGGATGGTGCCGCTTTTTTCGATCATCATGGGCAGACGCCCTCCTTTCGGCCGCAGCCCACGTTCGGGGCCGCAGTTTCATCCTACTATACGAATATGACCTGCCTGTGAACAAATCGATATTTCTTTAACAAGTATACCGACAGTTTGTGCGAAATGCAAGAGGGACGCCGTACAAAAAACGCAAAGAAGGCGCCCACGGCTGCCGCCGTGGGCGCTGGGGTCATTTCTTGCAGCGGGCGAGGACGGCGGCGGCCACACGGTCGGCGGCCAGGCCGTCGAAATCGCGGCTCTGGGCAGCGGTGATGGCCTGACGCTGCTGTTCGTCCTCCAGAAAGGCCAGGGCCGACGCGGCCATGTTGTCCGGCGGGCAGGAGGCCGCCCAGCCGTGGGCGGTGAAGAACGCCTCGTTCCGCGTTTCGCAGCCGCCCACCATATCCGCCAGCAACAGCGGCACGCCGCGGGTGCCGGCCTCGGTGATGCTGATGCCGCCGGGCTTGCTGACCAGCACGTCCGCGCTGTCCATGTATAGCTGCACCTGGGTAGTGAAGCCCATGGCCTCCACGCGGTACAGGCGGCGCAGCTCCAGGGCATAGCGCATCTGCTTGTTGCTGCCGCACAGCACCGTGGCGAAGTCGCCGTCGGCCATACGCATATCCAGGTCCTCCGCCACGTCGCCCATGGGGCCGCAGCCGATGCTGCCGGACATGAGTACGATGTGGCGGCCGGTCTCCGGCAGGCCCAGGGCTCTCCGTGCCGCGGCCCTGTCACCGCGCTGGCGGAAGGCGGAACGCACGGGAATGCCGGCGGGCAGGAGGGTATCGCGGGCGATGCCGCAGCTGACGAACTCGTCGGCCAGCTCCTGATGGGGAATGACGCAGATATCCGGGGTACAGGCACCCACCGTGGGGCTGCAGGTATAGTCCGTGGCCACGAAGCAGAACACCGGACAGGCGCTCCACGCCTGCTTCAGCGCCGTCATCATCATGGCGGGGATCACGTGGACACAGACAACGGCATCGTAGCCGCCGCTTTGCAGCGTGCGGCCCAGACGGCGGGCACCGCGGGCAATGTAGCGGTACACCGGGCCGTCGCGCCGGTCCATCTCCTTGTCGCCCTCGGCGGACATATAGCCCGCCTTGTAGAGCCTGGGATACCGGCGGTAGAACCGGGTGTGCCACTTGGAAACGAATTTGGATGCCTTTTTGGAGATGAAGCCCAAGCCGTCCATCACGTCGCAGGACGCGCCGCAGCGTTGGAGGCTGTCACGCAGGGCGGCGGCTACGGCGTTGTGCCCGCCGCCGGTGTTACAGGTCAGGATCAGTACGCGCATTTTGCTCTCCTTTCCGCTGCGCTCGCTTTCGCAGCAGCGCCGCCAGGCGCATGAGCCGGGGGCGGTTGTAGCGTTGTATCAGAATAAAGGGCAGATTGGCCAGCAGCACCCACACCGCCAGCACGATCGCGCCGCCCCAGCCGGGCCACAGCCACAGAAACGCCAGGCCCAGCAAACAGGAGGCCCCGTGGACCAACTCCGCGCGGCACGTCTCCTGCACCAGCGCCGCGGCCTGATCCGCCGTCACGGCGCCGCTGCCGGGCAGTTCCTTCTTCACCATGTCCGGCAGGATGCGGCTCATGTCCGGCACCAGCTTCTTCCACTTATCGATGGCCAATTTGGTGTAGACGCGGCCGTTCTGCTCCCATTTCCGGTTGCGGAAGAGCCGCTTCTCCGGGTCAAAGGGACCGGGGATCGCCTGACCCAGCGGGTGCGCCAGCAGGGCCAGCGCCGCCGCGTACAGAACGCATTTCCAGAAGCCGCTCACGCCTTCTCCACCCCGCAGCTGCGCTCCAGCGCGTGGCGCAGCGTGCCCTCCGTCAGGCGGGTGACGCGCTCCACGAACTGCTCCTCATCGTGCTTCATGCCGTAGTGCAGCCAGCTTTGCAGCAGGCCCACCAGCGTGGCCGTATACAGCGCCGCGATGGACTGCACATCCGTCTCCGCCACCGGCAGGTCCTCCGCCGTGCGGCGCACCAGATCCTCCACGGCACCGTAGACCACCTGGTAATACTCGCGCTCCAGCAGGTCGCGCTGGCTGGACTGGTACAGGTGGTAGACCGCGCGGCGGTTGGCGCGCATGAACGCCGCCACCCGCATCATCAGCTGGTACCAGCTGGTGCAGAGGGGTGGTGCGTTGAGGACGCGGTCCAGCTCCGTCTCCAGCACCTCGCGCACCAGGGCGTAGATGTCGCAGTAGTAGTAATAAAACGTATTCCGGTTCACGCCGCAGTGATCTGCGATGTCCACCACGGAGATCTTATCCAGCGGCCGCTGCTCCAGCAGGTCCAGAAAGCCCTTGCGAATGGCGTTTTTTGTGGTCTGTGCCATGTCCATGCTCCTCTCTTTGTGTAAAAACTGCCTTACCGCCTGTATCATACCAAATTCAGACAGTTTTTGCAAGATGCCCGTACTATGCACTTTAGGCAAAATGCGCGTAAATGTATGAACACAGTGTAAAAAAGCATCCCCGCACGGTGTGCGGGGATGCTTTTGCTTCAAATGGGGTCAGGCCGTCATCACGGGGCCGCCGTGCTTCTTGGCGCTGATCTTCTGGTAGGCGATGACCGCCGCCACCAGCACCAGGCCGACCACGTCGGTGAGCGTGCCGGGGATCATCATGCCCAGGCCGCCGACGGCCAGAACGATACGCAGCACGGGGTGGATCTTCTTATACAGGAAGCCGTTGAGGGACGCCGCGATGGCGAAGATGCCCAGCAGCGCGCTGATGCAGATCTGCGCCACCTCCCACCAGCCGGAGATGTTCTCAAACAGCAGGGCCGGACTGTAGGCGAAGATGTACGGCACGATAAAGGCGGCGATGGCCAGCTTGGTGGCGTTGATGCCGGTCTTCATGGGGTCGGACTTGGCGATGGCCGAGCCGGCGTAGGCCGCCAGGGCCACAGGGGGCGTGATATCCGCCACGATGCCGAAGTAAAACACAAAGAAATGGGCGGCCACCAGCGGGAAGCCCAGCTGAATGAGGATGGGCGCGCAGGTGGAGGCCATGATGCAGTAGTTGGCCGTGGTGGGCACGCCCATGCCCAGGACGATGCAGCACAGCATGGTCAGCACCAGGCCGACGATGGTGGCGTTGCCCGCCAGCTGGACGATGGCGTTGATGAGGATGGAGGCCAGGCCGGTGACGGTGATACAGCCGGCGATGATGCCCGCCATGCTGCAGGCCACGGCCACGGTGATAGCGCCGCGGGAACCGGCTTCCAGAGACTCCACTGCGGAGAAGACGGAGCGCTTGCCGGCATTACCCAGCGCCTTGCCGGTTGTCATGGGCTGGGTGTCGCCCTCACCGCGCTTGCCCTGCAGGAAGAAATTGACGAAGCCCACGGCAATGGCGGCCAGAATGGAATAGGCCGCGGAGTGGGACATGGTCTTGCTGCCGGAGGACACCAGCCACACCAGCAGGATCAGGGGAAGGATCAGGTAGCAGTCACGGACCAGCAGACGCCACGCAGGCAGCTCCTCGCGGGGAACGCCCTTCAGGCCCAGCTTCTTGGCCTCCAGATGGACGGCGATGAAGATCCCGGTGAAGTACAGCAGCGCGGGCAGGATGGCCTTGACGGCCACCTGGGCGTAGGGCAGCTTCATGTACTCGGCCATGAGGAAGGCCGCCGCACCCATGATGGGGGGCATGATCTGGCCGCCGGTGGAGGCCGCGGCCTCGACGGCTCCGGCGAACTCGGGCTTGTAGCCGGTCTTCTTCATCATGGGGATGGTGAAGGAACCGGTGGTGACGGTGTTGCCCACGGAGGAGCCGGACACCATGCCGCACAGGGCGGAGCTGATAACAGCCACCTTCGCCGGGCCGCCGCTGGACCAGCCAGCCAGACGGTTGGCAAAGCTGATGAAGAAGTTGGCGATGCCGGTGCGCTCCAGGAATGCGCCGAAGATGATGAACAGAACGATGTAGGTATAGCAGACGTTGATGGGCGTGCCGATGACGCCGGAGGTGGTGTAGAACAGCTTGTAGATGATGGTTTTCAGCGCGTCATACAGGGTGGCACCGTTCACCGCGCCGGCGTAGCTCAGCTGGTTGATGAACGCGTACACGATCAGCACGCCGGCCACGCACAGGATGGGCAGACCCACGCAGCGGCGGCACAGCTCCATCAGGATCAGGATACCCACCACGCCGATGATGACGTGGACCGTCTCGATACGGGTGGACAGGCGCACCAGCGTCATGGCGTTCAGCGCGAAGTAGAAGAAGCAGGCCGCGCCCACCACCATCAGCACGATATCGTACCAGGGCAGGTAGTTGACCCTGACGTGGTGCTTGCTGGCGGGGTAGGTCAGGAAGCCGATGATAATGATGCAGCCCACGAACATGGTGAGCCGGATCTCGGGCATGGCCTTGGAAAACAGGGTCATGCCGATGCAGAACAGACCGAACGCGGCCATGAGGATGCGGATGATCAGCTGGGGCGTACCCTCCCACAGGCGGGTGGCGGATTCACGGTCATATTTACGCATGACCGCGTCCAGATCCGGGGCCTCGTCCGCGGCGGTATTGACACCGTCGGCCGGGCTGGTATCCGGTTTTTTCTTGTCGATGCTCATAGTCGTTTCTCTCCCCAAAAAATACAGAATAGCACGAGGACTACGGCGGGAAGCCCCGCCGTAGCCTCGGTTTTTGTCAATTGTCCGTTAAGGATCAGTCGCCGAAGTACACGTCCTTGGCGATGACCGTCTCGGTGTAATAGTCGGAGGTCTCCAGCAGCTTGGCGATGTGCTCGCTGTCCAGGCTGACCAGGTAGGTGTCCTTGGTGGTGGCCAGGTCGGTCACAGCGGTGGTGGGGGCACCGGCCACGATGAAGGCGGCGTCGATCTGGCCGTTCTTCAGGGCGTCGGCGCTGTCGCTGAAGGACTGGTAGGTGGGCTTGATGTCGTCCTCGGTCAGCCCGTAAGCACCCAGGACGTCAATGGCGTTGAAATACACGCCGGAGCCGGGAGCGCCGATGGACACGGACTTGCCGGCCAGATCAGCCACGGTCTTGATAGCGGGGTTGGTGGTGACGATCTGCACCTGCTCCATGTACAGGGCGGCCACAGTGGAGAAGCCCTCCATCTTGCTCTTGAACAGGTTGGTGCCGTTGTAGGCGTAGGCCATCACGTCGGACTGGCAGAAGGCGAAGTCAGCGGTGCCGTCCACCAGCTCCTGCACGTTGGCCTGAGAGCCGTTGCCCACCAGACCCACGACGTTGACGCCGGCGTTGTTGGTGGCGTGCTGGGCGATGACGGAGCCGAAGGCGTAGTAGGTGCCGGACTCGCCGCCGGTGACGAAGCGCAGGTTGCGGGAGTCGGTGTTGCCGGCGCCGTCCTTGACGGAGGCGACCTCAAAGCCCTTCTCGGCGAAGTACTTGGCAGCGCCGGGGTGATAGGGCACGGAGGTGATGGACGCGCCGTACTCCAGACTCAGCTCGCCGTACTTGGCGTGGCTGGTGGTCAGGGACGCGGCGTTGTCGAAGATGTCCGCCACGAACTTGTACACGTCGTCGCTGGACACGTCGTCGCGAGCCAGGATCACCGCGCCCACGGCCACGGTGGTGGTGTCGGTATGCTCAGCGGTCACATCGCCGCTGTCGTCCTTCTTGTCGCCGCAGGCGACCAGGCTCAGCGCCATGACCAGCGCCAGAACCAGTGCAAAAAACTTTTTCATGTTCTTTCTCCTTATTGATAGATAAATTGTTTTCCTCTTCCTGAAAAACAGCTTTTTCCGCCGGCCGGTCGGGCACGGCGGTGTTCAACGGTGCCATTATATCGCAGGCGTAAACTTTTTGCAATATCTAAATGCGGAAAATTTCATTTTTCTGCGGAACGATTTTCCCGTCCGTGCGGACATTCCGCTTTTCTTAGTCGGCATTTCTTTCGGCAAATCCGCAGTTTTGTCGGTATCATGGTACTTTTTAGCGGTGGTCTATTCATAATGCTAAATTGTTTTATGCAGGAACGCCCCGCAATAAGTGCATTTTCTGCTGGGCAATCCTGCAAAATAACAGAGGCGGGGCAAAGCCCCGCCTCTCAGCTTTCTGTCACATTCAACAGCTGCGCCGCAGCAGCTCGCATACCAGTTCATAGGTGCGCTCCGTGGAGGGCACGCTTAGCCGCTCCCGCACGGAGTGTACATCGTGCAGCTCCGGCCCCATGGACACCGCGTCCAGACCGGGGATCTTCTCCATCAGCAATCCGCACTCCAGACCGCCGTGGGTGGCCTCCACCACGCCGTCCTTACCGGTAAGATCCTTATACGCCGCCAGCAGCGTATCCCGGAACTGCGACTCCCGCTTGTACTGCCAGCCGGGGTACACGCCCCGCTCTGCCACAGTGCCGCCCGCCAGCGCCGCCACAGCCCGCACGCGCTGCGCCAGCATCAGCTTCCGGGACGCGATGGACGACCGGATGGAGAACGCGATGTGCAGTCCGTCGCCGCCCAGCTTCACCACGCCCATATTCAGGGATGTCTGCACCAGACCGGGGAAATCCGTGTCCATAGCCTCCACGCCCTGCGGCATGGCCGTCAGCGCCTGTACCAGCGTCACGGTGCGCTCTGCGGACACGGCTTTTGCCGTCTCCGCCGCCGCGCAGGTCAGCGTCACATCGGGGTCGGTGACGGCGTACTCGTTCTTCAGCACCCCCTCAAGCTCCCGAATAAACGCTTCGAACGCCCGGCCGCTGCCCTTGGGCAGCGCCACCGCCGCATCGCAGCGGGAGCAGATCACGTTGTCGAACTGCCCGCCGGAGAAGGCTGCCAGCCGCAGGCCGGGGAACTTCTCCAGCGCTGTGGCCAGTACCCGTCCCATGAGGCGGTTGCCGCTGCCGCGTCCCAGATGGATGTCCGCACCGGAGTGACCGCCCCGCAAGCCGGCCACGGTGATGCCGAAGCCCTCCATGCCCGCCGCATCGGTCAGCACTGCGGGCAGCAGGCAATCGGAGTGCATGCCGCCTGCGCAGGACACGGTGAACACGCCCTCCAGCTCGGAGTCCAAATTCAGCAGCTTTTTGCCCTTCAGGTCAGAGCAGTCCAGCGCAAAGGCGCCGTCCATGCCCACCTCCTCGTCCACGGTGAATACCGCCTCGATGGGCGGATGTACCAGCGTATCATCCGACAGGATCGCCAGGATCATGGCCACGGCAATGCAGTTGTCGCCGCCCAGCGACGTCTTGTCCGCCCAGATCCACTCACCGTCGGTCATCAGGTCAAGTCCCTCGCGGGTCATGTCCTTGGTGCAGTCGTCGGTCTTGGCGCACACCATGTCGATGTGTCCCTGCAGGATGATCGGCTCGGCGCTCTCATGGCCGGGGGATGCCGGCTTCCAGATCACCACGTTGTTGCACGGCTCCTGCCGGTACTTCAATCCCAGTTCCTTGGCAAAGCCCACGCACAGATCGCTGATGATCTTCGTGTTGCCGCTGCCGTGGGGCACCGAGCACAGCTTTTCAAAATATGCGAACACCTTTTCTGGCTTCAAGCCTTTCAAAACAGCCATTTTGATACTCCTTTCCCATGCGGCCGCGGTCTCCGCGCCGCCCATTCAGTATAGCATATCCGCCTGCCGCCCGCAAGCGAGTCCCTATGCGCCCACAGCCCATGCTTTCGCATGGGCTGTGTATGCAGCACACATTATCAGAAGTCGCCCAGGCCCATATCGTCCTCGGTGTTGGGCGCTTCCTCGTCGTCCTCCTCGGTGGGAGGCGCGGGGATGAATTCCTCCAGATAGGCCTCCTCCGGCAGACCAGCCATATACGCCGGCAGGTTGATGATGATGCCGTCGATGTTATGGGGCAGTGTCATTTGGTACGTTTCCGTTGTCTCGCTGCCGCCCTTCTGCTGCATGACCTCCACGGTCAGCTCCAGCTTGTCGCCGATGACGGTGGTCAAGCAGCGCTCCTTTTCGTACAGCTTGGAGATCTGCTCGCCGTTCACATACACAGTGATCTTATAGGGTGCCTCCACAGACTGGCCGCCCTTGTCCACTGCGCGGTTGTCGAAATAGACGGTGTGGCCGCGTCCGATGCGCAGCATCAGCACGGCGACGAGCACCAGCACCAGAACGAAGGCGATACGGATGAGCCACGAACGTTTCGTCGTTTTCATGCGGTTCTCCCCTCCTCCTCGGCCTTCTGCTCAATGGCCAGCTGCTGACCCAGCGTGCGGTTCTCCTTGCGCTTCTTGGCCTCGTACATGACCAGTGCCACGGTGATAACGGCGTAGGACACGAACACGCGGAAGTACTCGCCGATCATGGAGTCGCCGGTGATCTTGGTTCCGGCGGCCGGCGCCACGATGAACATGGTATGGAACAGGAGCACACCCAGGAACACGTTGCCGATGGACGCCTTTTCCACGGACGCGCCGCCCACCAGCAGCGCGGCGATGCAGAACATGCCGACGTTGGTGTGCGCCGTATAGGTGGGGAAGTTGCCCATGTTCTGCAGATAGATGATCATGCCGAAGCCCGCAAACACGGTGGACATGACGATGGAGATCAGGCGGGTGCGGTCCACGTTGATACCGGCGTCACGCGCCACATTCATATCCTGGCCCACCGCGCGCATATCCTGTCCCAGCTTCGTGCGGCGGAACCACACAATGAACAGGCAGGCCAATGCGATGATGATCAGCGTCAGCACGGGGATCTTCACGCCGCCCACGTAGACGGCCAGCGCATTATCGACGCTCTGCCGCATCTGCAGAAGGCTGACTGTGTTGCGGATACCAAAGCCGCGGGGCAGCTTCAGTGTGTTGTGGAGGATGGGGATGATGGGCCCCATCATATACAGCACCACCAGCTGGTACACACCGGTCATGCAATAGGCGATAAAGTAGCTGGTGACCATCTCGCGGCCCTTGGCGCGGTTCAGGATGCTGCCGCACATAAGACCCAGCAGAATGGACAGGGGGATGGACAGGATGGCCGCCAGCACCAGACCGGGGATACCCCAGATCTGCCAGTCCGCCACCAGGATCAGCGCGATCTCGCCGGCCATAGCGCCCAGCGTCATGGCAAAGTTCAGACCCATACCGGCCATAATGGGGATCAGCAGGCTCAGGATCAAAAAGGCGTTGCGCCCCAGACGGGTCATAGCCTCGTTAAGTATGTAGCTCACCGGCAGGCCGGACACGGGAATGAGCACGGCGCAGATGATGATAAACAGGACGGGCACTGAGTTTTTGCCCAGGAATTGCTTTACGTCGAATCTCTTACCCTTCATGTCAGCGCCCCCTTTCCGTCTTTCTGGTCAGGGCATAGAGGATCATGCCGTTGGATACCACGATACGGATGACCTCGCTCATATCCATCTGGAAGGCGGCGCTCATCACGGTGGGGGTCATGGTCACCACGCCCTGATACAGGATCGTACCGATAATCACATTGCCGATGGATGCCTTATTCACCGACGCGCCGCCGATAAGGATGGCGGCCACGGCGGGCATGGCCATCCAGAAGGGGCCGTTGTACAGCTGTATGAAGCCGAAGCCCTGCTCATACACCAGAATACCCACAGCACCCAGCCAGGTGGACATGATCACGGAGATAAGCCGCATCTTGTCCACGTTGATGCCCGCTGCGCGGGCAAAGGCGGGGTTGGAGCCCACAGCGGTCATGGCGGTGCCGGTCTTGGTGTGCAGGAACGCCCACATCAGCACGGCCAGCAGCACGAAGAACAGCAGCGTACCGGTGGGGATCACCAGATTGATGCCGATGCAGTTCAGGTCGATCGGCAGCACACTGGCCAGCGCCTTGTCGTAATAGCCCTCCAGCGAGATGACGGTACGCAGACCGCTGGCGGAGAAGCCCCACACCATGGTGGGATGCTTGTACGGCAGCAGCAGCCACATCATGCACATGAAGGACACGGACGAGAAGCCCACGTAGGTGGCGATCATCATCTCGCCGCCCTTGATCTTGTTCAGCAGCCAGCCGTAGCCGCCGCCGAACAGCAGGGCAAAGGGCGTGGCGATGAGGATGGCCATCAGGAAGCTGGCAAACCCCGTATAGCCCAGCTCGATGGACAGCGTGGCACCCAGCAGTCCGGACACGATACCCAGCGGCAGGCCGAAGTTCAGGCCGCAGCCGGAGTGTACCATGGGCACCATGGCCAGCACCATCACGGCGTTCCAGCTGAAACGGGTGATGATATTGGTGATCTGTGTGGGGAAATCCAGCCCCACGCAGGGCGCGGCGATGAGCAGCAGCAGCAGAAAGCACGCGATGATCAGACGCGGCAGGCCGAAGCTGTCCAGCAGCTCTCTGAATTTTGACTTGTTTCCAAGTGTGGTCGTATTGCCCATTTCTTCCTCCTTACTTCACCTGACTGACCATGAGCATACCGAACTCCTCGGAGGAATGGTCAGCAGGCAGGATACCGGCGACCCTGCCGCCGGAGACGATGGCGATGCGGTCGCAGATCTGGCGCAGCTCCTCCAGCTCGGAGGAGATCATCACCACCGTGACGCCGGATTCGCGGTTAAATTTCTTCAGCGCCTCCAGCACCAGCGCCTTGGCGCCCACGTCGATGCCGCGGGTAGGCTCGGACACGAAGAGGAAGCGGGGCTCCAGCGCGAACGCCTTGGCCAGACACACCTTCTGCTGGTTGCCGCCGGACAGCTCTCTGGCCTTCTGGCCGGAGCCGGTACACTTGATCTGCAATTCATCGATATACCGGTTCGTCACCGTGTGGATGGCCTTTTCGTCGCGCCATGTGAAGAAACCCATTCTCTTCAGGAACTTGTTCTGCACCTGCATGGCGGGGAACGCCACGTTCCACTCCAGTGACTCATCCAGCAGCAGACCCACGCCGCGCCGATCCTCGGACACAAAGGCCAGCTGAGAGTCCAGGCACTTCCGGGGGCTGTTCAGCGCGATGGGCTTGCCGTCGAATTCCACGGTGCCGCCCGCCTCATACAGGCCCATCACACCGTTGGGAATACCCAGCTTGCCCTGGCCGGCCAGACCGCCGATGCCCAGGATCTCGCCCTCCTTCACGTCCAGATCCACGTTGCGGACGATCTCGCCGGGCATATCCACCCACAGCTTGCGGATGGACATAATGGTGCGGGCATCGGAGTGGTCGCGGATGTCGTGGGCAGCGCCGCCGGCAGCCACCTCGCGCCCCACCATGTAGTGGGTGATGTCGCGGACATCCGTCTCGCGGGCGGCCACGTCCTTGACAACGTAGCCATCCCGCATGATGACCACCTTATCGCACACCGACAGGATCTCCTGCAGGCGGTGGGTGATGAAGATCACGGCGATGCCCCGGGAGGCCATGCCGCGGATGGAGTCCAGCAGCGCCTGCGCCTCCTGCTCGGTGAGCACGGCGGTGGGCTCATCCAGGATCAGCAGCTTCAGGTTCTCCTTGCTCAGCTCGCGGGCGATCTCCGTGAACTGCTTGTGCCCCACGGGCATGCTGCTGATGACCATCTTCTGGTCGATAGCCACGCCCATCTTCTCGATGGCTTTTGCGGCGCGGTTATCCATTTCCTTATAGTCGAGAGTGTCCAGACGCGGGCCGAACACTTCTGAAATGACGCTTTTTTTCTTGGGCTCGCGGTTGAGGAGGATGTTCTCCGTGGCAGTAAAGCCGGGGATCAGCGAGAACTCCTGATGCACCATGCCGATGCCGGCCTTCAGCGCATCAAAGGGGGTGTTGAACTGCACTTTTTCTCCGTCGATCAGGACATCCCCCTCGTAGCCGCCCGTCTCACGGATCACGTCCATGCCAAACAGTATTTTCATCAAGGTGCTCTTTCCGGCGCCGTTTTCGCCCACCAGACCCAGCACCTCGCCCTCTTTCAAGGTGAAGTTGATGTCTGTGAGCACCTGATTGCCGAAAAAGCCCTTTTTGATATTCCGCATCTCAAGCAGCGGAGCATTGTTCTTTTCCATATTCATCCCTACCTATAGCAGCGAGGAGGGAGGATGCCCTCCCTCCCCGCTTTAATGGTTGCTTCAAAAGCCTGTCGTCAGCTGACGGTGAAGTACTTCTCCGGGATCTCCACGTCGGCGTTGCCCATGAAGTGGCCGGGATCACCCATGATATAGGTATCCTGATAGATCAGGAACACGTTTTCAGACTTCGCGCCGGTGGTGGCGTTGGTGTAGCTGGCACCGTTCCAGGCCGCCTTGGGAGAGTAGACCTGCAGCGCGGCAGCCACATCGTCCATGTCCTTCAGCTCGCCCTTGCCGTCCAGCACGTTCTTGGCGTGCAGAGCAAGACCGGCGGACAGGGTGTAGCCGTAGGAGTAAGCCCAGGTGCCGAAGTGATCGGCGCCGCCCTTCTCCACGATGGCGGACTCGACCTTGGTCAGGATCTTCTCGAAATCACCGGCCTCCTCGGTCAGATCAATACCCAGCGCGCCGGGATAGCCCATCAGGGGGGAGGGCAGGTCGGCCTCGATGAAGTAGCCGCCGCACTCCAGCAGGCGCTTCAGCAGAGGCTCGGTGTGCGCATCGTTGGTGCAGAAGTAAGCAGCCTTCTGGCCGTACTTCTCGACCCATGCGGGCACCTGCTCCAGAATGTAGGCCTGAGCGCCGGAAACGCCCACGTCAGAGGTGGGATCGGGAGCCGTCTCCAGGACGAACTTCATGCCGAACTCCTCGCAAGCGGCCTTCATGATGGCCACGCGGCGGCTCATGGTCTCATAGGACATGTGGCGGGGGAAGGAGATATGTACGAAGGTGTCGCAGCCCAGCTCGTGCGCGGTGCGGATGATCAGATAGCCGCGGGAGACGAAGTCGTTGTTGGTGACCAGGTCGGCAGCGGAGCTGATCTCGGGCAGATCCTCGTGAGCCTCGCCTGCGATGCAGATGATGTCAGGGCGAGTCTCTTTGATCTTGCGGAAAGCCTCGGTGGTGCCGGGGACAGCCTGATTGACAATGATGGCCTTCATCAGGGGGTCGGCGGACAGGTTCACGATGCTCTGGATGGTGGTCTCGGTCTCCTCGGTGAAGTTGTCGGGATAGATGGCCAGCTGGACCATATCCTCGCCATACTCCTTCTGGAAGGCCTCGGCGCCGCGGCGATCATCCTCGGACTGAGAGACGGAGCCGGTCACGATGCCGATCTTGTAGGGCACGGTGTTATCATCGGTCTCGCCCTTCTTTTCGCCGCAGGCGACCAGGGAGAACGCCATGATGAGAGCCAGCAGCAGAGAAACTACTTTTTTCATGTTTACCTCCTAATTCCTTTACCATAGTTTGTTGTTTCCTCCGCCAGAAGGAAACAGCGAACAGGGCGCGCCCTGTTCTCTTCTATGCATTCGGGTGCTGCGCACCCATTTGATTTTACCAGATAAGTTCACACTCTGTCAACATATTTGTGTCTCTGAATAGTGTTCAATAGCGCATCTCCTTGTTTTTCATCCACACACTTTCCCCCATTTTTTGGCGCATTTGCATCATTTTCATGTATTTTTCATGCGGTTTTCTGTCAGAATCCTGCTGTTTTGCTATAATAAACTTTTCTTTTGGCGAAATCTGTTTTTTGTCTGACTGCAGCAAAAGAGACAGGCTTCCGCCTGTCTCTCTCGCTTACCTTATGACTTATGGCACTCGTCAGATCTTCTGCTTCTCATCCACGATCCGGCGCAGCTTGGCAGAGAAATCCTCCAGCGTCATGGCGCCCAGGTCCTCGCCCTTGCGGGTACGGACGGAGACGGTGCCGTTCTCCATGTCGCGGTCGCCAACCACCAGCATGAAGGGGATCTTCTCCAGGGTAGCCTCGCGGATCTTCTTGCCGATCTTCTCGTTGCGGCTGTCCACCTCCACGCGGAAGCCCTGCTTGCGCAGCTCCGCGGCCTGCTGCACGCAGTAGTCGGCAGCGCGGTCAGTAATAGGCAGGAAGCGTACCTGCTCGGGCATCATCCAGGTGGGCAGCGCACCGGCGTACTCCTCGATCAGGTAGGCCAGCGTCCGCTCATAGCAGCCCAGAGACGTGCGGTGGATGATATAGGGCAGGGCCTTGTTGCCGTTCTCATCGATATAGTACATGCCGAAGCGCTCCGCCAGCAGCATATCGATCTGGATGGTGACAAGGGTATCCTCCTTGCCGTACACATTCTTGTACTGGATGTCCAGCTTGGGGCCGTAGAACGCGGCCTCGTCAATGCCCACGGTGTAGTCCACGTTCAGATCCTTCAGGATGCGCTCCATGGCGGCCTGGGCGTGGTCCCACTGCTCCGCCGTGCCATCGTACTTGTTGTTGGGGTTGGCGGGGTCCCACTGGGAGAAGCGGAACGTGCACTTTTCCAACAGGCCCACGGTGCCCAGGCAGTACTTGGCCAGATCCAGGCACTGCTTGAACTCCTCCTCCAGCTGGTCGGGGCGCAGCACCAGATGTCCCTCGGAGATGGTGAACTGGCGGACGCGGATCAGGCCGTGCATCTCACCGGAGTCCTCGTTGCGGAACAGGGTGGATGTCTCGCCCAGACGCATGGGCAGGTCGCGGTAGCTGCGGCCGCGGTTCAGGAACACCTGATACTGGAACGGGCAGGTCATGGGACGCAGGGCAAAGCACTCCTTCGTCTCATCCGCGGGATCGCCCATGACGAACATGCCGTCCAGATAATGATCCCAGTGACCGGAGATCTTGTACAGCTCACGCTTGGCCATCAGGGGCGTCTTGGTCAGCAGATAGCCACGCTGCTGCTCGGTGTCCTCCACCCAGCGCTGCAGCAGCTGGATAACGCGGGCACCCTTGGGCAGCAGGATGGGCAAGCCCTGGCCGATGCAGTCCACAGTGGTGAAATATTCCAGCTCGCGTCCCAGCTTATTGTGGTCGCGCTTCACGGCCTCCTCCCGCTCCTTCAGATAGGCATCCAGTTCGTCCTTGCTGGGGAAGGCCACGCCGTAGATACGCTGCAGGGTCTGCCGGTTGGAGTCGCCGCGCCAGTAAGCGGCGTTGCAGGCGGTAAGCTTGATGCCGTTGCCCTTGATGCGGCCGGTGGAGTCCACGTGGGGACCGGCGCACAGGTCCACGAACTCGCCCTGCTTGTAGAAGGAGATGTGGGCGTCCTCGGGCAGATCGTTGATGAGTTCCACCTTGTAGGGCTCTTCCTTTTCCTCCATGTACTTGACGGCCTCGGCGCGGGGCAGCTCGAAGCGCTCCAGCTTCAGCTTCTCTTTACAGATCTTACGCATTTCAGCCTCGATCTCGCCCAGGTCGTCCTGGGTGAAGGCGAAGGGCGCGTCCAGATCGTAATAAAAGCCGTTGTCGATGCTGGGGCCGATGGCCAGCTTCACCTCCGGGTGCAGGCGCTTGACAGCCTGGGCCAGGATGTGGGAGCAGGTGTGCCAGTAGGTCTTGCGGTACTGTTCGTTTTCAAACGTAAATTCCTTGTTTTCCTTGTTGACTTCGCTCATAGTCTGTTCCTCCTTGTGATCGGGGCTGGATAAATAAAAATCCCCACCCCTGAATGGTATCAGGGGTGAGGTAATAGGCATTACTCCACGGTTCCACCCTGCTTACGGCATACGCAGCATTTTTACTGTCCGCTGCGGATGGCGGGATATCTTTCGTCGAGACAAGGCGCAGGAGCGCAGGAATACGGTCTGTATTTCAAGCTTCTGCAACGCAGTATCGGCGGAAGAGATCCGGCATACGCCGTCGCTTTCGATCGCTGTAACGGGCGATACCCGTCCTGCTCGTCGCAGGCGGCTCGGAAGTGGTACGGGCCGTGTCCTTGGCGGGGTGCTTTCAGCCGGGGGCGCCCCTCTCTTTGGCCGCGGAAAAACAGCTTCTTCTTCGTCACTGCCTTTTTGATGGCAATAAGTATAAACCGTTCGGCGCGGTTTGTCAACGGGTGGTTTCACGGGGGAAGGGCAAAATCAGCCGCGTGAAGCAAAAAGAGACATCCAAAAGGATGTCTCTTTTTGCTGGCGCGGAAGGAGGGATTTGAACCCTCGCGCCGCTTTTGACGGCCTACTCCCTTAGCAGGGGAGCCCCTTCGGCCACTTGGGTACTTCCGCATACATATTTATTTTCTGGCGGAGAGAGTGGGATTCGAACCCACGGATGCTTTCACATCGCCGGTTTTCAAGACCGGTGCTTTCGACCACTCAGCCATCTCTCCGTGCGTAAAAGCGTCTCTCGTGCCAAACGCGAGTATTATATTACCATGCGCCGACGCCTTTGTCAACAAAAAGCCTCGGAAGAAATTTGAAAAAAATTCAAAATAGGACTTGCAAACCGCCGAAAACTGTGGTATTCTAAGTGGGCTGTTTGAGGCACAACAGAATATCCGGGTGTGGCGAAGTTTGGTATCGCGCTTGAATGGGGTTCAAGAGGCCTCGAGTTCGAATCTCGACACTCGGACCACGTCGGAGCAGGTTTGTATGCTTGCTCCGACTTATTTTTTACATAGCGGAGAGGGAGATGGTGTTGTCATCTCCCTCTTTTTTGTCCGGCGCAGGACGCGAAAAAGCGCGGCAGCTGCCGCGCTTTTTCCTCTTCCTCCCTGCTCGGTCCTTCCTGAAAGAAGGTCCCCCTCGCTGTTAAGTGAATTTAGTATACCATGAATACGCCCGTTTGTCCATCCTTTTTAGGCGCCGTATCCAGCATTTGCCACTGTTTTTCATGCATATCGCGCTGTCGGGCGGCAAAACTACCGTTGCGATACCCAACAAGGGCATTTGCCCCACAACATGAAAGGAGAACACAACGATGTCTACCAAGAACAGCAACAAGCTGAATGTCCCCGAGGCCAAGGCCGCTATGGATCAGTTCAAGATGGAGGCCGCCTCTGAGGTCGGCGTGAACCTGAAGAACGGTTACAACGGTCACCTGACCAGCCGCGAGGCCGGCTCTGTGGGCGGCCAGATGGTCAAGAAGATGATCGAGTCCTACGAGAAGAACCTGTAAACGGCCCTTCCCGCACGAAAAAAGAACCGCCTTCGGGCGGTTCTTTTTTACGTTCTCACAAGGTGACCTCCGTGCCGTTGTTCACCTCGATGCGGTAGCCGCCGGGGTTGTATACATCCGTTCCGTTGCCCCGGAAGCGGCAGTCATCCAGCGCCGCATAGGAGTTCGGCGGCAGGCACAGAAGCTCCAGCGCCGTGGTGTTGTTCAAAAAGTCGATGTGCCTGATGGTATATGTATAGGAGTTGCTGTACGCGGAGTCGTACCGCGCGCCCACCCCGTTGCCGCCGATATACCCGCCGTGGAGATAAACCCAGCCGCCGTTCACGGCCAGCGCGCCCACGTCCCAGCCGGTTACGCGGCAGTTCTCCAGATAGGTGGGCGCTCTGGCGGTCACGCCGGTTCCGCTCCCATCCCCCTCAAAGCTGACCTCCGAAAAGCGGACGTAGGCGTGGCACCGCTCCGTGTCGCTCAGGGGCGTCACCGTCACCGGCGCGGCGAAGGCGGTGCCGCTGCCCTTCAGCGTGACCGCGCAGCCCATCGACACCGGCGCGTCATAGGTCACGTCCGGCAGCTCCACCGTGATGGACGTGTCCGCGTTGTACTCCTCCGCCAGCCGATCCAGCAGCGCCTGCAGCTCCTGCGCCGTTTCCAGCGGCGCGTCCTCCGGCGTGATGCGCAGCGTCCAGACCACCTCGTTGTGGGTGCAGGTGGGATCCGCACGCAGCCGCCGGTACAGCAGCGCCGGGGACTCCGGTGTTTCCTCCTCCGCGTCCCACAGCTTCACCCGGCTCACGCCCTCCGGCGCGGTGACGGACACGTCCCAGCTGTCCAGCAGCGCGGCGAAATCCTCCGCTGCGTAGTCCTGGGTCACGGCGTCCTCCACCATGACGGTGGCGGGGAAGTCCACCGTTCCGCCCGCCGGGATCAGCTCCGAGCGATACCCCACCGGGTCGGTACGCCCCTCGATGGACGGCGTCACAGCCGTGAACACATGGTACTCCCGCCCGTCCGCGCCGGTGTAGTAGGTCTGGCAGGCGGCCGTATAGGCATCCATGACCGGGTCGGCCGCAAGGACCGGATTGTCCATGCCGTCCGGGCGCTGCGGCTCCGTTTCGGCGGCCGGCCACAGCCAGACCGCCAAGGCAACCAGCGCCGCGGCAAGGCACGCCGCCAGCAGGTGCAGGCGGCAGTACGGGCCGATAAACAGCGGGAACAGGCAGAGAAAAGTGGCAATCGAACACGGCGCACTTTTGACCGGGGAGGTAGATAAAAAAGTAGATTTTCCTATAGGTTTATGATATGCTGTTCTAAAAAATAAATGGTAAACCGAAATATCATATAAAAGTAGTGGAGGAAAATGATGGATTTGTTGTGGAGGTATATGAAATGAAAAAGATTCTCGTATTATCACTTTGCTTTGTACTTGCACTATGGATGGCAGGTTGCGTCCAGAATAAAAATATCAATTTTGGGGATGTCACGATGAAAGTTGTAGAGGGAAGTGTAACTCCTTCAGGTTTGACAGTTCGCATTTCAAATAACACAGGAATTGATATCAATGGCGGGATCAATTACGATTTTTCTATTGAAAAAAAGGAAGATGATAAATGGTCACCAGTAAAAGAGATCGGCGATAGAACTACTGACACCGAAACATATATTTTTCAAGGAGAAAGAGATTTGAATATCAATTGGTCTGAAATATATGGTTCGCTTTCGGCGGGAGAATACAGAGTCGTTAAGTTCTTTTATCCATCGACAGAAGATGGCTCTTATGGTACAGACGATGGTTTTTACCTATTCGCTGAGTTCAGTATCGAGTAACAAATACGAATTTTATCGGGGAGCAGCAACCTCTGTCGGGGCTGTCAATGGTCGAGATGAACGGCGCACAAGTGCGCCGCCATTGACCGCCCCGCCTGGTCTTGCCCTGCGGTTATCAAGGCGGGCAAGCCCTAGGGGTGCTTGCCCGCCTCCTTTAATTTTGGGCGGAGGTCAGTAGCCGAAATTGGCCTCAAATTGAGGCCAATTTTGGCAGGGGCTTGCAAAGCCTAGATCCCTTGCAATCGCAGGCTTTCTGTGATACTATTTTGATACTAAGAAAACGAGGTGTCCTAAATAGCAGGTGAAATATTAACATATTTGCGAAAGTTTTTCTTGTGAAATCACTTCAAATACACCCACATATATTTGAATTTGCCGAGCAGCAATAATCTGGACCGCTTTCTGTCGGAGAACAATGAAAATTTCCGGGACACGCCGCTACAGCTGACGCTGCAGCGGCTCTATACCACCACCGGCCTCTCCAAGGCCGCGCTGGCCAAGCAGTCCGGTATCAGCGAGGTATATCTGCACCAGCTGTTCTCCGGCTGCCGCTTCCCCTCCCGCAACCGCCTGCTGTGCGTATGCTTCGGCCTGGGCGCATCGGTGGAGGACGCCCAGGGCCTGCTGCGGCAGGCGCGGCACGCGCCGCTGTACACCCGTGACCGGCGGGACGCCATCATTCTCTATGGTCTGAGCCACAGCATGACCTTGTTCCAGATCAACGACAAGCTGTTCACCGAAAAGCTGGATACCTTATGCTGACACCGACAGGGGAAACCGGGGAGAAAGCAAGAGGAGCGCCCATGTGGGCGCTCCTCTTGCTTTTCAGTCCGGCAGACGGCCCTCCGCCAGCAGCCAGGCGCCGGCGGCCAGCAGCAGCGCCTCCGGCGGAAGCCGCCCCCAGCGCAGGGGCAGGGGGATATCCTGCGGCTCGATGGCCGCGCCGTTCACCGCCGTCAGCCGCCGCTGCACGCACAGCACCGGGCGGGGCGTCAGGCCGGACAGCGTCAGGCTGCATCGGGGCGACAGGCCGCAGCCCACCACCTGCTGCGCCCGCAGAGGCGCGGCGGTGTTCTCCTGGGGCAGCAGCACCGTGCGGCACAGCGGCGCGCGGCCCAACACCGCCAGCCGCGCCGTGCCGGGCCGGTCCAGCACCAACAGCTCCCAGCACCGGCGCAGCAGCACCGCCTCGTCCACCGGCGGTACGGACGGCGGCAGCCAGCGCCCCAGTCCGCCGCGAAAAAATGCCATATCGACCATGTACGTCTCACCTCCCGCGTAGTCTGCCGCGCTTTGCGCCGTCTTATGCCCCGGTGGAAATTTCCCCTGTCCTTTTCGCGCCGGATGTGCTATACTGTCAGGTAGCTTGTTTCAGGAGGTGCCGCCATGCCATTCCGCGCGCATTTACATACCGTCAACCGTCACCGGCGCCTGGTGCGGCACTATTGCTTCAAGCTGGGTCTGGTGTGGCAGGGTCTGACCCACGACCTGAGCAAATACAGCCCCACGGAGTTTTGGCGGGGCGTAAAATACTACCAGGGCTGGCGCAGCCCCAACGACCAAGAGCGCCTGGAAAACGGCGTGAGTCTGGCGTGGCTGCACCACAAGGGGCGCAACCGCCACCACTTTGAGTACTGGATCGACTACTGCCGCCGGGAGGATGGGACCATCTATATCGGCGGATGCAAAATGCCGAAAAAATATGTGGCGGAGATGTTCTGCGACCGGATCGCCGCCTGCCGGGTCTATCAGGGCGACGCATATACGGACGCCTCCCCCTACGACTACTACCAGCGGAGCAAGGACCTGCGGCGGACGGATGCCAGCCGCTTCATGCATCCGGAGACGGCGGCGCTGCTGGACCGGTGGCTGCTGCTGCTGAAGGAGCGGGGGGAGGAGGCGGCCTTTGCCGCTATTCGCGCCGAATTGGCGGACAGCGCCTACTGACGGCGGAGCGCAGGTGCTTTGTTAAGAAGAAAACAATAGATTTTTGAACATTTCCCTTGCTTTCCATCACTGTTTGTTTTACAATGTTTTGGTACATTTTTATGTGAGGTTGTCAACAACATGGCCCATCCCTATAAAACGCGGGAAGGCGGCGCCACCGTGACGGTGTTCGTACCCTACGACTGCCAGAACAACTGCCCCTTCTGCATCAACAAAAAAGAATACGCGGACTGCTCCGGCTTCAGTCTGGAGAAGATACTGGCAAGCATCCGGGTGATGGACGGCATCACGCCCCGGTGTGATTTTGTGTTCACCGGCGGCGAGCCGCTGGCCGACCTGAACGCACTGCAGCAGATGCTGGACGCCATCCCCGCCACCCACAAGATCTATATCAACACCACCTTCCCCGCCCAGGCCCACACCTCCTTCGAGGAAATGCTGGCCTTCACGGAGAGGAACAAGGACAAGATCACCTGCATGAACATCTCCCGCCACCTGCAGCACTATGTGGAGGAAAGCCCCGACGAGGTGCTGGGAAAGATCGCCTGCCCCACGCGCATCAACTGCGTGCTGTACAAGAACTATCCGGCGGCGAAGCTGGTGGACTATGTGGAACGCTTCCTGCCCTACCGTATCCCCATCCAGTTCCGGTACGACTACACCGAGACGACACCGGAGAACCTGTACGAAGAGGAACACGACAAGATATTGCAAGACCTGAAGCGCCTGTTCACCTACAAGGGGCTGGACGGCTGCCGGATGCGCAACGGCTTCCACTTCGAATACAAGGGCCTGCACATGACGTACCACAAGACGCTGCCCTACTCCACCATCGAGGAAAAGGGACCGGACGGCGTGACCTACGACATTCTGTACGACATCCTCATCAAGCAGAACGGCGAGATACACAGCGACTGGACGGGCGTGAAGATGGACGTGGACGCCTACCGCAGGGTGGTGTTCGAGCCCTACGACCTGAAGGTACTGAACGGGACCATTGACTTTTGAAAAAGAGACCGCTTTGCGGTCTCTTTTTTTCGGAACCCGCGGCGGGGTCGCTCCGTCATAGGTAGTGAAAGCCTTGGCGGAAAATAAATGGCTTGTTTGTATTTACCCCCTTTTACTTCCGCACGGTTTGTATTATAATGATGTATTGAGCCGGTATCTCATATACCGGCGGGCAAAACAGTCTTGAGTGAATGATAAGGAGCAATTCTATGAAACGTTTTATGACCCTGCTGCTGGCCATGCTGATGGTCCTGCCCCTGGCCGCCTGCGGCAAAAAGCAGGGCTATGACCCCCTGGAGGGGGTGGAGACCCGGGTCATCACCGACTCCGCCGGACGGCAGGTGGAGATACCCGCCCAGATCCAGCGGGTGGCCCCCAGCGGCTCCACGGCCCAGATGATCCTCATGCCCATTGCCTATGACCTGCTGGCGGGGCTTTCCAGCAGTCCCAGCACGGCCCAGATGCCCTATTTCCCGGAGGAGGTCCGGTATCTGCCCACCTTCGGCCAGTTTTATGGCAGCAAGGCCAACCTGAATATGGAGTCTCTCATCGACGCCCGGCCCCAGATCATCATCGACCTGGGCGACGCCAAGGACACCATCGCCGACGATATGGACCGCATCCAGAAGCAGACCGGCATTCCCACGGTGTTCATCGAGACGGACCTGGACGATATGGCCGACGCCTATCGGATGCTGGGGGATATCCTGAACCGGGCCGGCACGGCGGAGCCTCTGGCCCAATTCATTGAGAAAAGCGTGGCCATGGCCCAGGAAAATTCTGCAAAAATTCCGGAGAGCCAGCGGCTTTCCGTGCTGTTCGGCACCGGCTCCACGGGCCTTGCCTGCAACGCCGCCGGGTCCGTCCAGGCGGACGTCATCGACCTGGTGGGGGCCGTCAACGCCATCATCCCCGAGGAGGTCAGCAACCGGGGCGGCGGCACCACCGTCAGTCTGGAGGAGGTATACGCCGTCCAGCCGGACATGCAGTCCGCGCCGAAATGGTTGATATAGGACTGGACGAACACATTGGAAAAAGCGGTAACGGCCATCTGCAGAGCCGCCGGGATGCCCACCCGGACGATTTTTTTCAGCATATCCCAGTGGACCCGCAGCCGCCGCAGCTCCACCCGGACGCAGCTGTCCGTTCGCATCAGCACCGCCAGCACCAGCACTGCCGACACCGCCTGGGCGATGATGGTGGCCCAGGCCACACCGGCCACGCCCATGTGGAACCGGATCACAAACAGCAGGTCCAGCCCGGTATTCAGCACCGCCGACACCACCAGAAAATAGAAGGGCCGCCGGGAGTCGCCCACGGCCCGTAGAATGCCGGAGCCCATGTTATAGATCAGCAGGCCCGTGATGCCGGAGAAATAGATGGACAGATACGCTGTAGATTCCGGCAGCACCTCCGCCGGGGTGTTCATCAGGTCCAGCATGGCCGGGATCAGGGCCAGGCCCAGGGCCGTGAACACCGCGCACAGCACCAGGGTCAGCACCATGGCCGTGTGGACGGTATCCCGGACCTTTTCGGGCCGGTGGGCCCCGTAATATTGGCTGATGACCACCCCCGCGCCGCTGGACAGGCCCATAAAGAAGCCGATGAGCATGTTGATGATGGGCCCCACGGTGCCCACGGCGGAAAAGGCCTCGTTGGACACAAAGTTGCCCACCACCCAGGTGTCCACCATGTTGTAAAGCTGCTGGAACACGTTTCCGGCCAGCAGCGGCAGGGCGAACTGGATCAGGTGGCGGGTGATGCTGCCCTGGGTCATGTCCACGTCCCGCCGGGCAGGGGCGTGATGATGGCTGAATGTCATAAGTGCGGTTCCTCGGTTCTCTCTTTTTATAATAGGATAACACCATTTCCCGGGGAAATCAACCACCCGGCCCTCTGGGGAAAACCCACAATTGACGGGGGAACGCAGATAGGGTATACTGGAGAAAAAGCGAGGGAGGAACTGCTATGGAATACGTTGCCATGATCGGCCTGCTGTTTGCGCCGATTGTCTGTCTGCTGTGCGCGGCCTGGTTCTATGTGCGGTGGCAGAACGAGCATGAGGACCAGGCCCTGGCCCAACGGGACCGGAGGACCTGCTTCATCTTTCTGATCGCCGCTGCCGCGTCCCTGGTGGTCTTCGGCGTGCTGAAGCTGCTGTTTCCCATCTCGGCATAAAACTTCATGCACTGTGCGGCGCACCGCGAAAACAGGCAAACTCTTCTGTGCATGAAGTTTTGTGCATCATTCCCGGTTGCCCCGAAGGGGCGAGGGAATGGCACATTCTATTTTTTGCTATGCTTTTGCATAGCAAAAACGCGGGACGCACCGGAATAACCCGGCGCGTCCCGCGTTTGTCCTGCATGAAATCAGTCCTTCCTCCAGACGGAGGGGGACAGGGCCACCAGCATGGGATAGATCTCCAGCCGCCCCATCAGCATGGCCGCCGACAGCAGCAGCTTGGACAGGACGGAATACCCGGCGTAGCTTCCGGCGGGGCCCACGGCCCCCAGGCCCGGACCCACGTTGTTGAAGCAGGACACCACCGCCGACAGGTTGGTCTCCAGGGAGAAGGGCTCCCCGCTGAGGCACAGGAAGGTAATCAGGATGCACAGACAGTACAGGGCGAAGTAGATGCTGACGCCCCGCTGGACCTCGCTGCTCAGGGCCTTGCCGTCGCAGCGGACGGCGGTGACCCGCCGGGGATGGACCAGGCGGTTCACCTCCCGCCGGATGGTGCGCAGCAGGATCATGGCCCGGGACACCTTCAGGCCGCCGGCAGTGGACCCGGCGCAGCCGCCAATGAACAGCAGGGCGAACAGGATGGCCCGGGACAGTCCCGGCCACAGGTCAAAGTCCGCCGTGGCATAGCCGGTGGTGGTGAGGACGGAGCTGACCTGGAACGCCGCCTGCCGCAGGCAGGTGCCCAGACCGCCGTACACCCCCCGCAGGTCCAGGGTGATAACGCCGGTGGCCACGACTGCCAGTCCCAGATAGGTCCACAGCTCGTCACTGCGCAGGGCTGCCCGCCACTGGCGCAGCAACAGCAGATAATAGAGGTTGAAGTTGATGCCGCAGAGGATCATGAAAACGGTGATGACCCCCTGGATATACGGGGAGTAGGAGGCAATGGAGTCGGCCCTGATGCCGAAGCCGCCGGTGCCCACGGTGCCGAAGGCGTGGACCAGGCTGTCAAACAGGGGCATACCCCCCAGCAGCAGCATGCCCACCAGCACCGCCGTGATAAGAAAATACAGCAGATACAGCACCCGGGCGGTGTCCCGGGTCCGGGGGGTCAGCTTGCCCTTTACCGGGCCGGGCATCTCCGCCTTGAGAATGTTCATGGAGCGGTCGGTGCTGCCGGAGAGCATGGTGATGAACACCAGCACCCCCATGCCGCCCACCCAGTGGGTGAAGCTGCGCCAGAACAGCAGCCCGTGGCTCATGGCCTCCACGTCCGTCAGGATGGAGGCCCCGGTGGTGGTGAAGCCGCTGACCGTCTCAAAAAATGCGTCGGCATAGGAGGGAATCTCCCGGCTGAACCAGAAGGGCAGGGCCCCCACCGCCGACAGCAGCACCCAGGCCAGGGCCACGATGATGTATCCCTCCCGGCTGAAGAACTTGTGGCTGCGGGGCCGGGCCAGCAGCGTCAGCAGCCCGCCCAGAACGGCGGCCACGGCCATGGAGGCCAGCACTGCCCAGGCGCAGTCCTCCCGATACAGGAGGGACACCGCCAGCGGCAGGACCAGCAGCCCTGCCTCCGCCAGCAGGACCCGTCCCGCCATATGGAAAATGATGCGATAATTCATAAATAAAGCCCCCGATGGGTCTGTCCGACGGAAAATCGGAACGGTTGAAGAAACTCTTGCCGCAGCCTATTATAGTTTACCCACCGGGGAAAGTCAATAATCCCCAGGACAGAACAAGGCCCCCGGCGAAAGCCGGGGGCCTTGGGTACTTATTTGGGGAGACTTACTCAGCCTCGGCCAGAGCCTTGGCCTCGGCAATGGCCTTCTCCTGGGCCGCGGCGGGGCAATCCTCGTAGCGGACGAAGTTGAAGGTGAAGGTGCCGCGGGACTGGGTCATGGAGCGCAGGTCGATGGCATAGCTCATCATCTCGGCCATGGGGACCTCGGCCTCCAGCACCTGCTCGCCGTCGCCGGTGGG
>OMGA01000249.1_pt1 | contig 26686 bp, 20 predicted proteins | sample 1674211 | NCBI WGS metagenome assembly OMGA01 (sample SAMEA103958152, study PRJEB25191) | human gut metagenome | biome: human-associated habitat [ENVO:00009003]; feature: intestine environment [ENVO:2100002]; material: feces | place: Germany | collected 2013/2015
TTTCCAAACCGCAAACTGAATTTGCGGTTTGGGTTTTTCTATGCAAATTTGCGACGACCTCTCAGTCAGCTTCGCGCCAGCTCCCCTGGAAGGGGAGCCAAGGGGTCCGCCCACCGGAGGTGCTCAGAATTGGGCAGCGACCGCTCAGGCTCTGCGGCGGGATGAAAAAAGAAGGGGCTGGGGCCCCTTCTTTTGGTCGTTATGCGTTTGCGCGGTCCATCAGGATGATCTCCACGTCATAGCTGCTGCCGCTGCGGTAGATCGTGAGCGTCACGGTCTGGCCGGCGGTGAACTGATTTTTGACGCGGTTGAGCTGCTCCATGGTGGTGACGTCGATGCCGTTGATGGCGGTGATGATGTCGCCCTCCGAGATGCCCTTGGCCGCGGCGTCACTGCTGGCGTAGACGCGCGTGACGTAAATGCCCTCCGGCAGACGGTAATAGATGCGGTAGGTGGCCGGGAGCGTCTCGCCGTCGATGCCGATGGCGGGGCGGCCGGAGACGTAGCCCTTCTCGATCAGCTCGTCGATGATGGGCTTGGCCGTATCGATCGGGATAGCGAAGCCGATGCCCTCGACCGTCGTGGACGAGGAATAGAAGTTGCTCATCTTCATCGTATTGATGCCGATGACCTGCCCGTAGCAGTTGATGAGCGGCCCGCCGGAATTGCCGTTATTGAGCGCGGCATTGGTCTGGATCAGGTTCATCGTGCGGTCGTTGACTGTCAGATCGCGGTTGATGGCAGAGATGATGCCGTCGGTCATCGTGCCGCGCAGCGTCACACCCAGCGGGTCGCCGATGGCGACGACGCTGTCACCGACCTGCAGCACGGATGAATCGCCGAACTCGGCCGCCTGCAGCCCGCTGGCCTCGATCTTGAGGACGGCCAGGTCGCTCGTCTCGTCGCTGCCGATGATCGAGGCGGTATATTCCTTGTCATCGTTCGTCAGAACGCTGACGGCCTGCGCATTTTCGATCACATGGTGGTTCGTGATGATATAGCCGTCGGCCGACATGATGATGCCGGTGCCGGAGGCCTTGCCGGACTGGGTCACGCTGATGATGGACACGACGCTCCCGCTGCAGCGGCGGTAGATCTCCTGCAGGCTGAGCGCCCCCGCGTCCTCCGACGCGCTCGTCGGCACGCCCGCGGGCGAGGACGAGATCTCCAGCTGCGGCAGCTCCGCCTGGGCCTGCGCCTGCACCGGAGCCTGCGCTGCCGACGCGGGGCCTTCCGCGGCGGCTGCCTGCTCCTGCGCGGCGGGCTGCGGGTCGGCCGTCTGCACATCGGCGCTTTCGGCGGGCTGCTCCCGGCCGATGGTCAGCAGGAAGCCGCTGTCCGAGCGGTTGAGCGTCACGCCCACGTCCCGCACCAGATGCACCGTCCCGACGCCGGTCAGCACCAGCAGCGCAAGGATCACGATCGCCGTGATCCAGCGGCCGGTGTGCCTGCGCCGCCGGTCTTCCATCGGCGTCGGCTGCGGCTGCCAGTTCTTTGTGGAATTGTCGTCATAGAAGCTGTTATTGTCAAAGCTCATATCAGACACCTTCTTGCTTGAAAAACGGAACGCTTCATTCCGACTCTCCTGTTTTCTATAGTATATCCCGGGAATTTGAACAAACGCTGAACAGTCTGTAAACCTTCCGCGCTGTTACCGGACAGCGGGCAGGGTGAAGTTGAACTGCGTCACGCCGTTTTCGCTCGTGGCCCAGATGTCGCCGCCGTGGGCGCCGACGATAGTCTTGGCAATGTACAAGCCGAGGCCCCAGCCCTCGCGGTCGGCGGAACGGGATTTATCCGCCTTGTGGAAGCGGTCAAAGAGCAGCGGAAGCTCGTCCTTGTCAATGGTGGGGCCGGTATTTTCGACCGACACACGGGCCTTGCCGCCGTCCGACTGCACGCGCAGCGACAGCCGCCCGCCGTCGGGGCAGAACTTGATCGCGTTGTCGATGAGGTTATAGATGACCTGCGTGATGCTGTCGCGCTCGGCCCGGGTCCAGACGGGCTTGTCCGGCAGGTCGACGCGCACGTCGAGATGCTTGTTGTAGATCTTCTGCTCAAAGGTGATGAGCACGTCGCTCAGCTCCTCGCCGAGGTCGAAGCGGGTCTTGCGGCTGTCTTCGACGCCCATGGCCTGCAGCTTTGCGATATCGAGCATGTTGCGCACGAGCCGCGAGAGCCTGCGCACCTCGCCGGAGACGATCTGCATGTAATGCTGCTGCTTCTCCGGCGGGATCGTCCCGTCGAGCATGCCGTCGATGTAGCCGCCGATGGTGGTCATCGGCGTTTTGAGCTCATGCGAGACGTTCGCCACGAATTCCTGCCGCCGCTGCTCGGATTTTTCGAGCGAGTCGGCCATGGTGTTGAAGGCGTTAGCCAGATCGACGATCTCCTCGCCGCAGCTCTTCGGCACCTCGACGCGGGTATCGAGCTCGCCGCGGCCGAAGCGGCGGGCGGCCTCAGCGACCTTGTTGAGCGGCTGCACCTGCTGGTGCGACAGGAACGTCGCCGCGGCCATCGACAGCACGAGCACGATGATCGCGCTGTAGAAAAACAGCGACGAGCTGCGCTGCATGAAGTCCGTGATCTGCGACATGTCGGAGGAGATGATCACATAGCCGATCGTCTGCTCCGTGTCGTCGGAGACGATCGGGCGGCCGGCAATATAGCGTCTGCCGTCATGGATACCGGTGAGCGTGCCGACGCGGAACGTCTCGCCATTCATGTCGATCTCGGTGATGAGATCGGCGTCGATCTGGCGGCCGAGGTGCTCGCAGTTGAATTCGTCGCACGAGCACAGAACAACGAAGCCGTTCTCATCGCAGACCTGCGCCTCGGCCTCGCCCACGTCGGAAAACAGGGAAAGACTCAGACGGAAGTCCCAGTTCTCCTCCAGCTCGCCCGTGGAGTCATACGCCTCGGCCAGCGAGGCGACCGCCTGCGCGTCGGCGCTGAGCGTCTCTTTTTTGTCGTTTTTCAGATACCGCAGCATCAGAAACCGGAACGAGACGCCCGTAAAGAGCATGCAGACCAGCAGCAGCGCCGCGATGAGGGCAAACTGCCGGCTGAACGTTGTTTTCATGCTTACAGGACCTCGAATTTATACCCGACGCCCCAGACCGTCTTGAGGCTCCACTTGTCCGACACGCCCTCGAGCTTTTCGCGCAGGCGCTTGACGTGGACGTCGACGGTACGGCTGTCGCCAAAATAGTCAAAGCCCCAGACCTCGTCGAGCAGCTGGTTGCGCGTGAAGACGCGGTTCGGGCTGGAGGCCAGGTGGTACAGAAGCTCCATCTCCTTGGGCGGCGTCTCGATGCGCTTGCCGTCGACGATGAGCTCAAAGGAATCCAGGTCGATGACCAGCTTGTCAAAGACCAGCCGGCGCGGCTTGACCTTCTCCTCTTCCCCGCCCGCGCGGCGGAGGACCGCCTCGACTCTGGCCAGCAGCTCCTTCATCTCGAAGGGCTTCGTCAGATAATCGTCGGCGCCCTGCTTCAGGCCCTGCACCTTGTCGTTCGTCTCGCCCTTGGCGGTGAGCATGATGACGGGGGTCTGGCTGTCCTGCCGGATGGTGCGCAGCACGCTCCAGCCGTCCATCACGGGCAGCATGATATCGAGCAGCACCAGATCCGGCCGCACCTGGCGGAACAGGGCCACGCCCTGGCCGCCGTCGGCGGCGATCTTTGTATGATATCCTTCCTTTTCCAGATACATCTGGACCAGTTCGGAGATATTGGGTTCGTCTTCCACGATGAGGATCGTTTTTGCCATAAAACTCTCTCCCTCCTATGCTATTTAGATTATTATACTGCCAGTGCGTACATTTGCGTGAACATTTTGTAAAATCCCGCGGCGGGCATATTTATGGTTTCCGTTTGCGCGAAACTGTGATATGATACGGTTATAAGACATACCTACTTTGACAACCGAACAGGAGATCTCAGACATGGATATCACACTCAGAATGAGCGATCATGCGCTCACCGCCCGCGCGGCCGCGGCGGCCGGTATCGTGCTGCTCAAAAATACCGCCGGGACGCTCCCGCTGCTGCCCGCGGAGGATGGCGCGCCCCTGCCCGTCGCCGTTTTCGGCATCCGCCAGCTGCTCACGCCCGCATACGACCGGGCGATGACGCCCTGGCGCGCGATCGGCGTGCTCGACGGGCTTATGGCCAGCGACGCCGTCCGGCCGGACGGGCTGCTCGCTCGCAAATACCGCACCTGGGCCATGGAGCACCCGGACGGCAGCGAGCTGCCGCTGACCAACGTGGACTTCGGCGCCCTGCGGCACGACTGCGCGGCGGCCGTCGTCGTCATCGGCCGCACGCCAGAGCAGGACCACACCCGCCTGACGAGCGAGGAGACCGCCATGCTCACGCGCGTCACGTCCGTATTTGACCGGACCATCCTCGTGCTGGCCGCGCCGGGGTACATCGAGCTGAATGAGGCCGCGCTCGCCTGCGGCGCGATCGTCTTCCTCGGCCTTGCCGGGCAGGAGGCAGGCGGCGCGCTGGCGGACGTGCTGACGGCGAAGGTCATGCCGTCCGGCCACCTTTCCTTCACGTGGCCGGAGAATGCGGAGGCCTTTGACGAGGCCTGCGCCGCTGTCGACCAGTTTACCGGCTACCGGTATTTTGATTCCTTCGGCACGCCGGTGCGGTATCCGTTCGGCTACGGTCTCGGCTATGGGAAGATCGAATTCGGAAGCGTCTCGGCAGGGCTCGACGGCTGCGACGTGACCGTGAGTGCCGAGCTCGTCAACACGGGCGAGACGCACGCCGCGAGCGAGCTCATGCAGGTCTACGTGACCCGGCCGGGCGACGATCTGACCCGGCCCGTCAGCTTCCTGCAGGCGTTCAGCAAGAGCCGCCTGCTCGCCCCCGGCGAGAGCCAGACGATCCGTCTGCGCTTCCCCATCACCGACCTTGCCGTCTACCGCGAGAGCGCGCACGCGTTCGTGCTGGACGCGGGCTACTATGATATCCGCATCGGCACGAGCAGCCGCGCCTGCTATCTTGCGGGCTCCATCCGGCTGACCCGCAGCGCCGTCGTGCAGGCAGCCGAGCCGCTCAGTCTGCCCTCCGTGCCGGAGCGCAGGCGCCCGGAGGGCGTCTGCTTCCAGTATCCCGAGGAGCTGGCGGAGATCGAGCAGGCGCACAAGCACGCCATCCGCTTCTCTGACCGCGCTCTGCCCCGCCGCAGCCGCAAAAAGGGCCGCCCCTTCACCGGCTGCCGCCCGGACGGCGAGGCGCATACGCTCGCGGACGTGCGCGAGGGCCGGTGCAGCGTGTTCCATCTCGTGGCCGGGATGGACACGGAGAATCTGGAAAAGCTGGTCTGCGGCTTCGGAGAAGAGGCCTCCGCGGTCCCCGGCGCGCTCGGCGCGTCGGCGGCCATTGAGCGCTACGGCATCCCCGCCTTGCAGCTGGTCGGCGGCGCACAGGGTCTGCGCCTGCTGCGCGAGATCCCCGATGAAGAGACCGGCGAGACCGTCCGCCGGCAGAATATGACCGTCTTCCCTGCCCCGGCGCTGCTCGCGTGCTCGTTCGATCCGGACGTGATCCGGGCCGTCGGCCGGGCTGTCGGGCTGGAGATGGCGGAGTTCGGCGTGCAGCTGTGGCTCGGGCCGGACGCGAACGTCATGCGCGCGCCGCAGAAGAAGGGCTGCGCCGAACAGTGGTCGGAGGACCCGGTCGTCTGCGGCACGATGACCGCCGCGCTGGCCGCGGGCGCGTGGCCGTACGGCGCGGTCGTGCTGCACGCGGGCCGGCTGCCGGAGAACGCTGCCGTCTCGCAGGCGGCGCTGCGCGAGGTCTACGGCCGGCCGTTTGAGCTGGCCGCGGGCGTCTGCCGCGCGGCCCGGCTGCCTGAGACCAGGATCTCCGGCCGGACGCTCACAGAAAACAGCCCGCTGCTGCGCGCCTGGCTGCTCGACTGCGGCTACGGCGGCATGCTCTGGGGCGACGGAACGCTCGCGGGCGACCGGATCGGCCTGGAAAAAGCGGCGCTGCGCATCCTCCGGCTCATCCTGCAGCTGAAAAAGGCGTGAGATCCGCGTCAAAAACCGCGTGAAAAACCCAGAAACGGCATTGCAATCGTTTCAAATAGATGCTATAATCAGAATTACCCCTTTGGGGCATTCTGACGCCGGGGTGCGGCCTCCGCGGTCCGGCGCGGAATATCATTACGAAAGAGGTAGATTTTCAAATGAAGAAGTATCTTGCACTGCTTCTGGTCCTGGTCATGGTCCTGAGCCTGGCTGCCTGCGCATCCAAGACGGAGCCCGAGACCACCACCGAACCGGAAACCACCACCGAAACCGCTCCCGAGACCACGGAAGAACCCGCCGCTGAGGAGCCCGCAGCTGAAGAAGAGACCCCGGCTGAAGAGCCCGCTGCCGACGCTGCTTACTCCGTCGCCATGATCACCGACTACGGTGATATCACCGACCAGTCCTTCAACCAGACCACCTACGAGGCCTGCAAGGAGTTCTGCGAGGCCAACGGCCTGCAGTTCAACTATTTCAAGCCCGCCGGTGACTCCGACGCCGAGCGTGTCGCCATGATCGAGTCCGCGATCGACGAGGGCTACAACGTTGTTGTGATGCCCGGCTACGCTTTCGCAGGCGCCATCAAGGAAACTGCCGACATCTATCCCGAGGTCACCTTCATTGCGCTGGACGTCAGTGCCGGCGATCTGGGCGATGACTACACCCTGCCCTCCAACCTCTACTGCGCTGTCTATCAGGAAGAGCTGTGCGGCTACATGGCCGGTTACGCAGCTGTGAAGCTCGGCTACACCAAGCTTGGCTTCCTGGGCGGCATGGCTGTCCCCGCTGTTGTCCGTTACGGCTTCGGCTATGTGCAGGGCGTTGACGCTGCTGCCAAGGAGCTCGGCATCACGGTCGACCTCAAGTACGCTTACGGCAACCAGTTCGTTGGCGACGCTGACATCACCGCTGCAATGGACACCTGGTATCAGGGCGGCACGGAGATTGTCTTCGCCTGCGGCGGCGGCATCTATACCTCCGCGGCTGAGGCTGCTGCCAAGGTCGGCGGCAAGATCATCGGCGTCGACGTTGACCAGGCCGGCATCATCGACGGCGATTACGGCGAAGGCATGACCGTCACCTCCGCAATGAAGGGCCTTGCTCCCACCGTCAAGCATCTGCTCTCCGAAGTCGTGGCCGGCAACTTTGCCAACTACGGCGGCAAGATCGAAACGCTGGGCCTCGTCTCCGCCAACCCGGAAGAGAACTACGTCCAGATCCCGACCGCTTCCACGCAGTTCGAAGACGGCAAGTTCACCCAGGCTGACTACGAAGCGCTCGTCGCTGCCATGTTCGCCGGCGACGTCACCGTCTCCAACGACATCACGGCTATGCCCGCTGTCACCAACGTCACCGTTGAGGACTTCGGCAACCTGAAGTAATCTACATCCCCAAAGTGTGCAGGCTCCGGCCTGCACACTTTTTTTGTACGCTTTTCCAGAAAAACCGGGAAAACCGAAAAACTTTTTGCTTTATCCGCACAAATATAGTATAATGGATAAAATGGTTTCCGTCCTCGCAAGCGCGGGCCATAAAAACGGAAGGAGGGCGAAAAACTTGGAAACGCAGTACACGATCGAGATGCTCAACATCACAAAACGTTTCCCCGGTATCATCGCCAACGACAACATCACCCTGAAGCTCAAAAAGGGTGAGATCCACGCCCTGCTCGGTGAAAACGGCGCAGGCAAATCGACGCTCATGAGCGTCCTCTTCGGCCTTTATCAGCCGGAGGAAGGCGAGATCCACAAGGACGGCCGCAAGGTCGAGATCCGCGACCCGAACGACGCCAACGCGCTCGGCATCGGCATGGTCCACCAGCACTTCAAGCTGGTCGAATGCTTCTCCGTCCTCGACAACATCATCCTCGGCGTCGAGCCGAACAAAATGGGCTTCCTGCAGAAGCAGGAGGCGCGGAAAAAGGTCATCGACCTGTCTGAAAAATACGGCCTGCACGTCGACCCCGACGCCATTATCGAGGATATCACCGTCGGCATGCAGCAGCGCACTGAGATCCTCAAAATGCTCTACCGCGACAACGAGATCCTCATCTTCGACGAGCCCACCGCCGTGCTGACGCCCCAGGAGATCGACGAGCTGATGGCCATTATGAAGAACCTGACGGCGGAGGGGAAATCCATCCTCTTCATCTCTCACAAGCTCAACGAGATCATGGCGGTGGCGGACCGGGTGACGGTTCTGCGTAAGGGCCGCTATGTGGGTACCGTGAACACCTGCGACACCAACAAGCAGGAGCTGTCCAACATGATGGTGGGCCGCCCGGTGCAGCTGGAGGTCGTAAAGGAGCCGGCCAAGCCCACGGATGTGGTGCTGAAGGTCCGGGATCTGTGTGTGCCCTCTCATACCCACAAGCGCAACGCCGTGGACCACGTCAGCTTTGATGCACGCGCTGGCGAGATACTCTGTATCGCCGGTATCGACGGCAACGGACAGACGGAGTTCATTCACGCGCTCACCGGCCTGGATAAGAGCAATGGCGGCACGGTGACGCTGTGCGGCAAGGATATCTCCCACGCCAGCATCCGTCGCCGTGGAGAGTGTATGAGCCACATCCCCGAGGATCGGCACAAGCACGGCCTGGTGCTGGATTTTACGCTGGAGCAGAACCTGGTGCTGCAGCGGTATAAGGAGCCGGAATTCGAAAAGGGCGGCTTTATCAAGAAGGACGCGGTGCGTGCCTACGCCGAGAGGCTGATCGAGGAATACGATATCCGCAGCGGACAGGGCCCCGTGACCACCGCCCGCAGTATGTCCGGCGGCAACCAGCAGAAGGCAATCATCGCCCGCGAGGTGGACCGCAACAAGCCGCTGATCGTGGCGGTCCAGCCTACCCGCGGCCTGGACGTGGGCGCGATCGAAAACGTACACAAGGAACTGGTGAAGCAGCGTGATGCCGGCAAGGCAGTGCTGCTGGTATCCCTGGAGCTGGACGAGGTCATGAGCCTTTCCGACCGCATCCTGGTCATGTACGAGGGTGAGATCGTGGGTGAGTTCGATCCGAAGCAGATCACCGTGCAGGAGTTGGGCCTCTATATGGCCGGCGCCAAGCGGGCGGACAAGAAAGAGGGTGAGACGGCGTGAAGCAAAAACTGACAGATCTGTATGCCAAGAATGGCACCAAGAAGGTCCTGGCCTCTCTGCTGTCCATCCTGGCCGGCCTGCTGCTGGGCAGCATCGTGGTCATTATTGTGGGCCTGGCGGAGCAGAAGATCACCACTGCCGGTATGTGGGAGGGCGTCCGGCTGATTTTTGCCGGCATCCTCAGCACAGGCCGCGACGCTGCGGGCGCGCTGACCTGGGGCTTTAACGCCCAGAATGTGGGCAATATGCTCTTCCGCGCCATGCCGCTGATCATGACCGGCCTTTCCGTGGCGGTGGCCTTCAAGACGGGCCTGTTCAATATCGGCGCACCCGGCCAGTATCTGATGGGTACGCTTGTCTCGCTGTCCGTCGCGCTGGGCATCCCCTCCGAGTCCGTGCCCGTGGGCATCATCTGGCTGCTGGCCTTTCTGGGCGGTATGCTGGCTGGCGCCCTGTGGGGTGCGATCCCCGGATTGCTGAAGGCGCTGCTGAATATCAACGAGGTGCTGGCCTGCATCATGACCAACTGGATCGCAGCCAATCTTGTTACCTGGATGTTTGATATCAGCAGCTTCAAGAATGTAACAGAGGGTACGAAGTCCGGTTACATCTACAAGACCACCTTCAACGGTGTGGCCACACCCAAGCTGGGACTGGATCAGCTGTTCCCCGGCTCCCAGGTCAATGCCGGTATTCTGGTGGCCATCATTCTGGCCATCGTGGTGTACATTATCATGGAGAAGACGGTGTTCGGCTATGAGCTGAAGGCCTGCGGCGCCAACCGCCATGCGGCCCGCTACGCCGGTATCCCCGATAAGCGCAATATCGTGCTGTCCATGGCCATTGCCGGCGCGCTGGCCGGCGCCGGCGCCGCGCTGTACTGGCTCAGCGGCAACACCGAGTTCTACTGGAACACCTATCAGGCCCTGCCCGGCGTGGGCTTTAACGGAATCCCCGTGGCCCTGCTGGCGGTGAACAACCCCATCGCGGTCATTTTCACCGGCATCTTCATGGCCATGCTGGATATCGTCGGTCTGCAGCTGACCAACCTGACTGCCTACAACGAATACATCACCGACGTGATCATCTCCGTCATCGTGTACCTGTCCGCCTTCTCTCTGCTCATCCAGATGATGCTGACCGGGCGGAAAAAGAAGCTCGTCGTGGAGGCCAACAAGACCACCACGGCGGATATACCGGCAGAGGCGGAGACACAGCCACTGGATGTGCCGCCGGAGGACATACCGGACATACCGACGGAGGAAGCACCGCAGGTACCTGAGCAGCCGGAGAAAGGAGGGGAGCAGGCATGACATTTCTGATCCAACAGACCATGATCTACGCCGTTCCCCTGATGATCGTGGCGCTGGCCGGCGTGTTCGCTGAGCGCAGCGGTATCATCAACCTGGCGCTGGAAGGTATTATGATCCTGGGTGCGTTTATCGGCGTGCTGTTCGTGAACATCATGCAGACCAACCACGTCTACGACGCGGCCAAGGCTGCCGGCGACTGGGTGGCTTTGCAGGGCTTTGAGCTGCTGGCTATGCTGGTGGCGGCCATATTCGGCGCCATTTTCTCCCTGCTGCTGAGCTTTGCCTCCGTAAATCTGCGGGCAGACCAGACCATCGGTGGTACGGCGCTGAACCTGATGGCTCCGGCCCTGGTGCTGTTCCTCATCCGTATCATCGCCAACCAGAACACCCTGCAAATGGCCACCGGCGATGCGGCCAGTTGGTTCATGATCAAGAAGACCACTCTGGGCTACGCGAAGACGGACGACCTGGGCTTCCTGGGCAATACCTTCCTGCACAAGGTGTATCTGGCGACCTATATCTGCATCATCATTTTCGTGGTGCTGTCGATCCTGCTGTACAAGACCCGGTTTGGCCTGCGGCTGCGCTCCTGCGGTGAAAATCCCCAGGCGGCGGACTCCGTGGGTATCAACGTGTACAAGATGCGCTATGCCGGTACGACCATCTCCGGCGCGCTGGCCGGCATGGGCGGCTTTGTCTACGCCCTGACCACGGCCAACTGCACGGCCAACGGCGATGTGGCGGGCTTCGGCTTCCTGGCGCTGGCCGTTATGATCTTCGGTAACTGGAAGCCGCTGAACATCGCCGGGGCGTCGCTGCTGTTCGGCCTGTTCAAGTGTATCGCCGCGGCGTACTCCAGCCTGGATATCAACGGCGACGGCGTGTATTGGCTGGCGGAGATCGGCATCAGCTCCCACGTGTACCGTATGCTGCCGTACCTGATCACGCTGGTGGTGCTGGCCTTCACATCCAAGAAATCCCGCGCACCCAAGGCGGAGGGTATCCCCTACGACAAGGGCCAGCGGTAAAAGAAGCATAAAAAAGAAGCACCCGCGCGGGTGCTTCTTTTTGCGCTGTTTTACATGGATTTTACAAAAGATGGCCTGCGAACTTGACATTTATACCGTACAATGTAGATGGACAATAAGGTGACATCTGAGAAAATGTAAAGTTGAGGGAAAGAAAATGGATATTTTTCATGCGCTGACCATGCTGGGCGGGCTGTGCCTGTTTCTGTTCGGCATGAATTTCATGGGCCAGGCGCTGGAGCGCCGGGCCGGCGGCAAGCTGCGGACGCTGCTGGATAAAATGACCGGCAGCGTGGGTGCCGGTTTCCTGACCGGACTGGGCATCACCGCCATCATTCAGAGCTCATCGGCCACCACCGTCATGGTGGTGGGCTTCGTGAACTCCGGGCTGATGACCCTGCGGCAGGCTATCAATGTTATCATGGGCGCCAACGTGGGCACCACGGTGACGGCCTGGCTGCTGAGCCTGGCGGGGATCGACGGCGGCAGCGTGTGGCTGCAGCTGCTGAAGCCCACCGCCTTTACGCCGGTGCTGGCGCTGATCGGCATCATTTTCTATATGTTCTGCAAGGACAGCCGGAAAAAGGAGACTGGCTCCATTCTGCTTGGCTTTGCCACGCTGATGTTCGGCATGGACACCATGAGCGCCGCGGTGGCAGGGCTGAAGGACGTACCGGGGTTTGCAGAGCTGTTTTTGGCCTTTACAAACCCGCTGCTGGGCGTGCTGGTGGGCGCGGTGCTGACGGCGATCATCCAGTCGTCCTCCGCCTCGGTGGGTATTTTGCAGGCGCTGGCCTCTACCGGCCAGGTCAGCTACGCCGCCGCGGTGCCCATTATCATGGGCCAGAACATCGGTACCTGCGTCACGGCGCTGATCTCCTGCGTCGGTACCAACAAAAACGCCAAGCGGGCGGCCATGGTGCATCTGATGTTCAATGTGATCGGCGTGGCGGTGCTGCTGACGGTGTTCTGCATCGTCAAGGCCATCTTTGCCCCGGTACTGCTGAACAATGCGGCGTCTATGGCGGGTATCGCTGTGGCCCACTCGGTGTTCAATATCCTGTGTACGGCCATACTGCTGCCCTGCGGCGACCTGCTGGAGAAGTTGGCTATCCGCCTGGTGCCGGATAAGGCCCACGCGGCCGATAAAACGGTGGAGCTGGACCAGCGCCTGCTGACCACACCGGCCGTGGCGCTGGAGCGCTGCCGGGTCGTCACCTGCGAGATGGCGGAGGTTGCCGTGCGGGCGCTGCAAAACGCCCTGCGGAGCTTTGACCACTACACCGAAGCGCTGGCCTCCGCCATCCGGGAGGATGAGAGCCGCTGCGACCACTACGAGGACGTGCTGGGCACCTATCTGGTAAAGCTCAGCGCCCAGAAGCTGGGTGAGCAGGAGAGCGAGGAGTCCGCGGAGCTGCTGAAGGCCATCGGCGATTTTGAGCGTATCTCCGACCATGCAGTGAACGTGCTGGAGTCGGCGGAGGAGCTGCGGGAGAAGGGGCTGGCCTTCAGCGACGAGGCGAAGCGGGAGCTGAGCGTGCTGTCCGCCGCGGTCAACGATATCCTCATGCGGGCGCTGGACGCCTTCCGGCAGCAGGATATGACCGCCGCCCGGCAGGTGGAGCCGCTGGAGCAGGTCATCGACGATCTGAAGGAGCAGCTGCGTACCCGACATATCCTGCGGATGCAGCAAGGCCAGTGCAGCATCGAGGCAGGCTTTGTCTGGTCCGACCTGCTGACGGACCTGGAGCGTACCTCGGACCACTGCTCCAATATCGCCGGGTGCGTGATCGACGCCGCCCACCACGACCTGAATATGCACGCCACGCTGGATGCGGCGCGGCGCCGGGACCCGGACTTCCGGGAGCAGTACCAACGCTGCGCGGCGAAATATCGGGTGTAAACAAAAGAAGTCCCTCCCGCCGGGAGGGACTTCTTCTTATGCGCTCACAGCCCGCGGGAGGCGCGCTCCCGCGCCTCGGCCTCCGCCCGCTGGCGGCAGACCTCCACCCAGTCGGGCAGTTTGTCCAGCTCGGCGGCAAAGGCGGCCAGCTGGCCGGGGATGTCGATCTTCTGGGGACAGACAGCGGCGCAGGCGCCGCAGCCCAGGCAGGCGTGGGGCCACTTGTTCGCGGGCAGCGCGTCCAGCTGCATCTTGATGGTGCTGCCGCTGCCGGTGCGGAGCTGGTTGTACTTGTGCAGCAGGTCCGGGATATCCAGCTGCTGGGGACAGCCGTCACAGCAGTAGCGGCAGGCAGTGCAGGGGATGGAATTCTTCATCTTATCCGCCGCAGCAAAGAGGATCGCCTCCTCAGCGGGGGAGAGGGGGTCAAGGCGCTCGAAGGTGGCCACGTTATCCGCCATCTGCGCCATGTCGGACATACCGGAGAGGACCATGTGGACGTTATCCAGTCCCTGGAGCCAGCGGAAGCCGAAGGAGGCGATGCTGGCGTTGGGGCGAAGGGCGCGGAGCTGCTGTTCACTGTCGGCATCCAGGGCGGCCAGCTTGCCGCCGCGGACCGGCTCCATGACCCAGACGGGGATATGGTGCTTTTCCAGCAGCTCGTATTTCTCCCTGGCCCGCTGGATGGTCCAGTCCAGATAGTTCAGCTGGATCTGACAGAACTCCATCTCCTTGCCATAGCGCTCCAGAAAAGCGGTGAGGCAGGGAAGGTCCGCGTGGGTGGAAAAGCCCAGGTGCTTGATGCGGCCCAGGCGCTTCTGCTCCACAAAGTAGTCGATGATGCCCCACCGGGGATCGGTGTAGATATCCACATCGTTTTCATAGACGTTGTGCAGCAGGTAGAAATCGAAGTAGTCCACCTGACACTTCTCCAGCTGCTGGGCAAAGGTGTCCGCCGGGTCCGGGTCGCAGGTGAGCGTATGGCCGGGGTATTTGGTGGCCAGGTAGAAGCTGTCGCGGGGATGCTTTTTCAGGCAGCGGCCCACCACCGTCTCGGACAGATTTTGCATATAGGCCCAGGCGGTGTCGAAATAATTGACGCCGTGGGCCAGCGCATAGTCCACCATCGCCTGGGTGGTGTCCTCGTCGATGGCGCCGTCCACCGTGGTAGGCAGGCGCATGGTGCCGAAGCCCAGCAGGGACAGGTGCAGGTCCTGAAAATCACGATAGATCATGGCATTGCCCTCCTTTTTTGTGGTGCTATTTTACCGCGAAAAATGGCGGAGCGCAAGAGTGGAATTGGCCGTGCGGTACGCCTGCGCCGCCGCTGCACCCGGGAGAGGGCCTGCGGCATGATGGAGACGGTCCTGGGCGACAGACTGCACCAGCTGAAATGCGGGCTGGAGATGACCTTCTGAAAAACAGACCACCCCCGGCTCCTCGCCGGGGGTGGTTTTGCTTGCTCAGGGCAGCAGTGTTTTCTCCAGGAAGTCGTAAACGGCCTCGGCGGTCTGGTGGACGGAGTCCAGCAGGACGTATTCGTCGCTGCTGTGATAGTTCTCGCCGTCGGCGCCGAAGATGATGGCCGGCGCGCCCAGCCGTGTGCCCAGGTAGTTGAAGTCGCCGATGCTGGCGAAGTAGGAGATGGTGGGTTCCTTGCCGGTGACCTTGCGGATGGACTCCAGCAGGGAGACGGTCATGGGGTCGTCCTGGGGGACGGTGTAGGGCATGAAGCCCCGGGAGCCCTCAGACGGTGCTTCGCGGAAGCAGATCTCATACCGCCCGGTGATACCGGCGCGCTGCACGGCCTTTTCGATCTCGCGGACGATGGTGTCCGGGCTCTCGCCCACCACGATGTGCCAGAACAGGCGGAGCACGGCGAAGTCCGGCACGCTGCACGCGCCGCCGTCGGCATTGATGCCCACCACGCAGCAGGTGCCCTTGCCCAGGTGCGGGTCCTCAACATAGTCCACCTGCTCCAGGGCCTGCGCCACCTTGGCGGCGTCCAGCAGAGCGCTGTGGCCCTTTCCCGGGTTGGCCGCGTGGGCGGACTTTCCGTAGAAGCGGATCTCCAGACCGTAGCCGCCTCGGGCGCCCAGGCAGACATCGGGGAAGGGCTTGCCGTCAAAGCCGGCGCTTGGCTCGGTGATGATGGAGAAGTCCACGTCAGAGAGATAGCCGTCCTCGATGAGGGCATTGGTGCCCAGGCCGTAGGGGCCCTCCTCGTCAGAGACCAGCGCCAGCTTGATCTTCCCGGCGAAGGTCTTGTGGGCGGCGGCGAAGCGGGCAGCCGTGACCATCAGCGCGGCGCAGCCGGATTTCATGTCCAGCGCGCCCACACCATAGAGCCTGTCGCCGTCCAGCTCGCCGTAGGGGTCGCGGGTCCAGCCGCCGCACAGCTGCACGGTGTCCAGGTGGCCGTTCAGGCAGATGACCGGTCCGGGTCTGCCGCCGTCGATAACGGCGATGACATTTTTTCCATGGAAATCTGTGACCTTGGCATCGTGGTATTCGTGCAGCTGTGCGGGCAGTTCCTGCCGGCACAGCCAGTCTCTGGCAAAGGCCATGATCTCGTCCTCGTGGAAATACGCACTCTTAATGGCGGTGAGCTGCTGCAAAAGTGCTGTGACCTCAGCTTTTTCTATCATCAGTATGATCGCTCCTTTCTGCTGTGGGGGCAGGGGATATATTCTTTCATTATGCAGTATAGCGGGCAGGCGTTTAACGCCTGTTGGTCCGGGCGTTTTTCACTTATTGCTCCACGCGCCACAGTGCGCCGAAGTACCACGCACCCATGCCGTCGGACACCACGCCGGTCACGTCGCCGCGCAGGGCGTAGGCCTGCTCCTTCTCATACAGCGGTATCACGTTGGCCGTGTCCAGCAGCAGCCACTCCGCATCCTTCAAATAGGCGTCCCGCGCCTCGGCGGAGGTGCTGGCCGCCGCCACCCGCATCAGAATATTATAGGCGTTCATGTAGATCAGCGCGTAGTTCCGCGTGTCGCCGCTGCGCCACAGGTCCAGATAGGCTGATGCATCGTTGTACAGCGCGTCCAGTTCCGTCAGGGCCAGGGTGAACGCACCGCTGCTGAGCAGCTGCTGATACGTCTCCGCATCCTCACCCTGCAGGGTCACGCTCAGTCCCAGTTTTTCCTGCCACACCTTCTGCAGCCGCTGGGCCAGCGCCGTCTGCGCCGGCGTATTCCGGTACAGCAGCGTCACCGTCCCCAGGCTTATCAGCGCCTCCGGCCGCCGCAGGCCCGCCTGCGTCATCAGCTCCAGCGCCTGACTGCACCGGTCCGTGTAGGTATCCGCCTCGCAGTCGATCATCGCGCCGTTGACCGCCCGGAACTCCTCGCCCCCGGCGGTGCGTATGCCGTGAGGCACCAGCCCCTCCGCGGCGGCATAGTCCGCGCCCAGAGCGCCGGCCGCCGCATCCCGGTCGATGACCAGACTCATGGCCTGCCGCAGCTCCGTCCGGTCCATGTTGGTGGCCATCTGGTTGATGAGCAGCACGCCCACGGTGCTGCTGCCGCCGTAGGTGCCGTCCTCTCCTGCCGCGCCGATGACCGCGTCCGCGGTGCCCGCGTCCTTGGCGGCCTCCGCCGCGCTCTTGAACCGGATCTCGATCCGGTCCGCGCGCACCTGCCGCGCGTTATAGTGGTCCTCCTGCTTCACCAGCGTGGCGAAGAGACTGTCGCTCCAATCGCCGGTGCGGCGGTACGGCCCGTTGCCCACGAACCACGTCCGGCTGGCGCTCCAGCCCTCACCGCCTTCCACAGCCTTCTGCTGCACCGGCATGGTGGCCGCCGCTGTGCACACCGCGTCCACAAAGTACGGGCACATCGTGCTCAGCGTCACCACGAAAGTGTGCTCGTCCTCGGCGTATACGCCCAGCGCCTCCGGGTCGCCCGCGTGGGCGTCCTCATAGCCCGCCACCATGGACAGGATCTCCGCCTCCTGGCTGTCCGTCTCCGGCGATACCAGCCGCCGCCAGGCGTACACGAAATCCTCTGCCGTCACGTCGCTGCCGTCGGACCACTTGCCGTCGCGTCGCAGGTGGAACGTGTACGTCTGCGTGCCGTCCTCGTTGTCCGTGCAGTCGTAGGCGTGGGCCGCTGCGGGCACCGCGCCCTCCGCCGTCCAGCGGTACAGGTTGTCGAACAGGTGCAGCACCAGGGTGCGCTCCGCCGGTGTGGCGGCATAGGCCGGGTCCACCGTGGACACGCTGCCGGTCATCACCACCGACGCGGTGCTCTCGCCGCTGTGGCCGCGGCCGCAGCCGGCCAGCAGCGCCGTCATCATACACAGGCACAGCAGCATGGCCGCGCCCCGCTTCCATCGTTTCATAGGACTTCCTCCGGGAATAGACTTTTCCCCATTATATATGGTTTTGCGCCAAAAGTAAAGCCGCCCTCCGGGCGGCCTCACTTTGTTTACAATTACTCCGCGATCAGCAGCTGGGCGATCTGCACGGCGTTGGTGGCCGCGCCCTTGCGTACCTGGTCGCCGCAGCACCAGATGTTCAGCCCGTTGTCGCTGGTCAGGTCGTCCCGGATACGGCCCACGAACACCAGGTCCTGGTCGCTGGTCTCCAGCGGCATGGGATAGCGCTTGTTGGCCAGGTCATCCACCAGCCAGCAGCCGGGGGCGGCGGCGATCAGCTCCCGGGCGCGCTCCACGCTGATCTTCTCCTTGGTCCGCACCACGATGGACACGCTGTGGCTCCGCACCACGGGAACGCGGACGCAGGTGCAGCTGACCTTCAGCTCCGGCAGGTGCATGATCTTCCGGCCCTCGTTCTGCATCTTCATCTCCTCGGAGGTATAGCCCTCAAAGGCCTCGCCGCCGATCTGGGGGATGACGTTGTAGGCGATCTGGTACTGGAATACCTTGGGCTCCACCGGCTTGCCCTCCCGCAGCAGCTCCACCTCGTCCATCAGCTCGATGGGGCCGCCGGCGCCGGCGCCGGACACCGCCTGGTAGCTGCTGGCCACAATGCTCTCGATGGGGCTGTCGTGGTTCAGGGCGTTGATGGCCACCAGCGAAACGATGGTGGTGCAGTTGGGGTTGGAGATGATGCCCTTGTGCTTCTTCACGTCCTCCGGATTGATCTCCGGCACGATCAGGGGCACGTCCGGGTCCATGCGGAAGGCGCTGGAGTTATCCACGAACACCGCGCCCGCCTTGACGATGGCCGGGGCGAACTGCTTGGCAATGTCGTTCTCCGCCGCGCCCAGCACGATGTCCATGCCCTTGAAGGCCTCGTCACAGGCCATCTCCACGGGGAGGTCGTGGCCCTTCCAGTGGATGGCCTGTCCCACAGACCGGGCTGACGCCAGCGGGTGCAGCTCCTCGATGGGGAAATCGCGCTCGGCCAGTACCTTCATCATCTCGCGGCCCACCGCGCCGGTGGCGCCCAGAATAGCAACTTTATACTTTTTCATATGATGTACTCCTTTTCTCGATATCGAATAAGTGACGTATCCTGCGTTCAGATGCGGCGCATCGACTTTGTGTACGGCAAGCCGCTGCGGCGAAGTATGGGCGCAGGAGACGCACTTTATTTTACAAAACTGTTGTACAGCACCCGGATAGCCTTCTCAAAGTCGGCGCTGTCCACGCCCACGATGATGTTCAGCTCTTCTGGCCCCTGGGTGATCATGCGGATATTGATGCCGTTTTCGCCCAGCTTGGCGAAGATCTTGCCGGAGGAACCGGGCTGGAAGGCCATCTTCCGGCCCACGGCCGCCACCACAGCCATACCGTCGGTAACGTGCAGGCTGTCGGGCTTGATCTCCTTCTCCATGTCGCCCAGTGCCTGATACAGATACGGCGCGGCCTTGGCCGCCTCCACCACCAGCGATACCGAGTCGATACCGGAGGGGATGTACTCCACGTTGATGTGATAGCGCTCCAATATCTCCAGCACCCGGCGGATAACGCCCAGCTCCGAGGACATTCCGTTCTTGGTCATGGTGATGACGGAAAAGCCCTTCTTTCCGGCGATGCCGGTGATCATGCTGCTCTCCTGCAGCTCCGCCGCCGTGTCGTCGAAGGCCTCCCGTATCATGGTGCCCGGGTGCTCCGGCTGGTTGGTGTTGCGGATGTTCAGGGGGATGTTCTTCTCCCGCACCGGGGAGACGGTGCCCTCGTGCAGCACCTGCGCGCCGATATAGCTCAGCTCACGCAGCTCGGCGTAGGTAATGCGCTCGATGGGCCGCGGGTCGGGTACGATCTTGGGGTCGGCCATCAGGAAGCCGGACACGTCCGTCCAGTTCTCATACACGTCGGCGTCCAGCGCCGCCGCCGCCAGCGCACCGGTGATGTCGCTGCCGCCCCGGCTGAAGGTGTGGATGCTGCCGTCCGGCAGCACGCCGTAGAAGCCGGGAATGACTACCTTCCGCCCGCTGGCCGCATGGACCAGAGCCTGATAGCTGGCCTCCTGGTCCACCGTGCCGTCCATGCGGAAGTGCAGCCACAGGCTGCTGTCCAGAAAGTCAAAGCCCAGGCAGTCGGCCATGATCCGGGCGGCGAAATACTCGCCCCGGCTCACCAGCTCATCGGCGGAGATGCCCTTGTCCATCTTGGCGCGCAGGGCGTCGAATTCCGCCTCCAGCGGCGTGGACAGGCCCAGCTCGTCCCGAATCTCCAGATACCGGCTGCGTACCATATCGAATATACCGTCGCAGCTGACGCCGTACTGCAGGTGGGCGTGGCACAGATACAGCAGGTCCGTGATCTTGTGATCGTCCTTGAACCGTTTTCCGGCGGCGCTGACCACCACCACCCGGCGAGCAGGGTCTGCCTCCACGATGGAGCGTACTTTTTCCAGCTGGTGGGCGTCCGCCATGGACGACCCGCCGAATTTCAACACTTTCAACATAGTCCTTGCCTCTTTCGCTTTGGTTATTGTGTACAGGGTTTTTCATGCGTGACAAAAAAATATTTTATGTCCGCGAGAGAAAAACACTTGCTTTTTTGATGGGGACAGTGTATCATAGCCATATCAGAAATGCAAGACCCAATTTCAAAAGTTTTTTCGGAGGCTTTTTTACCATGATCTACCACAGCACAAGAAACGAGCAGCTCACCGCATCCTCCACCCACGCGGTGCTCCAGGGCATCGCCCCGGACGGCGGCCTGTACATCTGCGACCCGGCGGCCCTGCGCTTCGACTGGCGCGCCGCCCTGGAAAAGGACACCCTCTCCATGGCGGCGGATATCCTCCACGCCCTGCTGCCGGACTTTCAGGACATGGACCGGCTGGTCCGCGACAGCTACGCCGGCAAGTTCCCCACGTCCGACCTGACCCCCTTGACCCCCGTGGCGGATAAATACGTGCTGGAGCTGTACCATGGCCCCACCTCCGCCTTCAAGGATGTGGCCCTCAGTGTCCTGCCCCGCCTCATCGTGGCGGCGGCCAAGGCCGAGGGCATGAAGGGCGACGTGGTCATCCTGACGGCCACCTCCGGCGACACCGGCAAGGCGGCCATGGAGGGCTTCCACGATGTGCCCGGCACCCGCATCACTGTGTTCTACCCCTACGGCGGCGTCTCCGCCGTTCAGCAGGCCCAGATGGCCACCCAGGAGGGCGCCAACGTCCGCGTCTGCGCCGTCCGCGGCAACTTCGACGATGCCCAGACCGGCGTGAAGGAGATCTTCGCCGCCTGCAAGGACAAGGACCTCCACGGCGCCATGCTCTCCTCCGCCAACTCCATCAATATCGGCCGTCTGGCCCCCCAGGTGGTCTATTACTTCCGCGCCTACGGCGATCTGGTGAAGTCCGGCCGCATCCGGCTGGGCGACGTGGTGGACTACACCGTCCCCACCGGCAACTTCGGCGACATTCTGGCCGGCTACTTTGCCAGGCAGATGGGCCTGCCTGTGGGCCGCCTGATCTGCGCCAGCAACGCCAACGACGTACTCACCGAGTTCCTGACCACCGGCCGCTACGACAAGCGCCGCCCCTTCTACAAGACCACCTCCCCCTCCATGGATATTCTGGTGTCCAGTAATCTGGAGCGCCTGCTCTATCTGGTCAGCCAGGATGCCAGCTGCGTGGAGCGCCTGATGCGGGAGCTGAACACCCAGGGCTGGTATCAGGTCAGCGGCTGGATGCTGGAGCAGCTCCGTGCCGTCTTCGGCTGCGGCTGCTGCGACGATGCCGGCGCAGCGGAGGTCATCGGCCGGGTGTGGCGCGAGCACAAATACCTCTGCGACCCCCACACCGCCGTGGCCTGGGCCGTGGCGGAGAAGCACACCCGCGAGGGCGTTCCCATGGTGGTCCTGTCCACCGCCTCGCCCTACAAGTTCCCCGCCGCCGTGCTGCACGCCCTGGGCGAGGCATCCGGTGACGATGAGTTCGCCATGATGGAGCAGCTCCACGCCCTCACCGGCATGGACATCCCCAAAAATCTCCGCGGCCTGGAGGGCCGCCCTGTCCTCCATACCGACGTCATCGACAAGGACGCCATGCTGGACTATGTGCTGTCCGACGTGCTGAAATAAAAGAAAGGAACTGTTCCCTATGAATATCGTTTGTTTGGACATGGAGGGCGTCCTCGTCCCCGAGATCTGGATCGCCTTTGCCGAGGAAAGCGGCATTCCCGAGCTGCGCCGCACCACCCGCGATGAGCCGGATTATGACAAGCTCATGCGCTGGCGCATCGATCTGCTGCGGCAGCGCGGCCTGAAGCTCAGCGCCATTCAGGAGACCATCTCCCGCATCGACCCCCTGCCCGGTGCCAAGGACTTCCTGGACGCGCTGCGTAAGGATACCCAGGTGGTCATCCTCAGCGACACCTTCGACCAGTTCGCCATGCCCCTCATGGCCAAGCTGGGCTATCCCACCCTGCTGTGCAACACCCTCGAGGTGGACGGCGAGGGCTACATCACCCGCCACCTCATGCGCTGTGAACACTCCAAGCTCACCACCGTCAAGGCCCTTCAGTCTATCGGCTACGACACCATCGCCAGCGGCGACAGCTATAACGATTTGGAGATGATCCTCCACAGCAAGGCCGGCTTTCTCTTCCGCGGTCCCGACAAGATCAAGCAGGACTACCCCGACCTGCCCGCCTTCGAGGACTACGGCGACCTGCTGGCCGCCATCCGCGCCGCCCTGTAACAGCGGTGCTGCGGTGAAAAACAAAGCAAAAACCGGCGCCCCCCGGCGCCGGTTTTTGCTTTGTGAAAGGAGGGGGTAAGATCACATCTGGACGCGGTTCTCGCGGGTCCAGCTGGTGATGTCCAGGTTGGGATAGCGGCGGCGCAGCTCGTCCAGCTTGCCTTCGGTGTCGCCCAGTGCGGCGATGCTGTTGATGGCCGCCACATCGGCGGCGTTCATGGCGTGTGCCTCATCGGCGCCGCAGGACGCGCAGTGATAGTGCTTGGTCGCCTCGGAAAACGTAACATCGGTGCTGCCGCAGACGGCGCAGCGGGTGGTCTTGGATACGATAGCCATAATGTATTACCTCCATATTCTTGTTTCGTTTCGTTGTCCTTATACTACCACAAAAGTTTTCAGTTGTAAAACGCATAATTGTATTTGCAAGTATGAGAAAAAGTATGATATAATAGCGACAGCGACTGTACAGGAGGTCCCGCCATGAGCGTATCCAAATACCAGATGTTCCTCAAGACCGTGGAGTGCGGCAGCTTCTCCCGGGCGGCGGAGGAGCTGAACTTCACCCAGTCCGGCGTCAGCCACGCCGTCCAGGCGCTGGAGGACGAGCTGGGAATCACGCTGCTCAGCCGCAACCGCGGCGGCGTGGTGCTGACGGCTGACGGCCGCGCGCTGCTGCCCCGGGTCGAGGCCCTCTGCGCCGCCCACCATGCCCTCATGCAGTCCGCGGCGGACCTGAAGGGCCTGGACGCCGGCCTGGTCAAGGTGGCCACCTTCTCCAGCGTCTCTGCACAGTGGCTCCCCTCCATCCTCAAAAGCTTCGGCGACGTCTACCCCAACATCGAGTTCGAGGTGGTGGATGCCGATTTCTACGGCCAGACCGAGGAGTGGATCCTCCAGGGCAAGGTGGACTGCGGCTTCCTGCGCCTGCCCTCAGCCAAATCCCTCTGCGCCCACCCCCTGTACCGGGATGAGCTGCTGGTGGTCGTTCCCTGCGGCCACCCGTTGGCGGACGCGGCGGCCTTCCCCCTGTCGGCCCTGTCCGCCGAGCCCTTCATCCGTCTGGATGAGGGCCGCGACTACGAGCTCACCGCCGCCCTGGACGCCATGGGCGTTCACCCCAATGTGAAATACACCGCCCGCGAAGACCGCACCATCCTGGCCATGGTGTCCAAGGGCCTGGGCATCAGCCTCCTGCCGGAGCTGATGGTCCGCCGCAGCCCCTATCCCGTGGCCGCCTGCCACGCCCCCGAGCGCTTCTACCGCAATATCGGCATCGCCGTCAAGGATGAAAAGGCCCAGTCCGCCTCCACCCGCCGCTTCGTGGACTACGTCCGCCGCTGGGTGGCCGAAAACGGCGAGGACTGACCCCAGCCTTCCCCTGGGAGCGGATGAGGTGTCGCCGCGCAGCGGCGTAAAACTCCCCCGTCCCCGCCGCAGCAGAGGGCGTGCTGAAATTCGAGATCATGGCCGGCTGACACGAGGCCGGAGCAGCAAAAGCAGGGAGCGAAACGCTCCCTGCTTTTCTATCTTATCACACTTGCTTACTTGCCGAAGTAGCGGTTCAGCAGACCCTCGAAGGCCTTGCCGTGGCGGGCCTCGTCGCGGGCCATCTCGTGGACGGTGTCGTGGATGGCATCCAGGTTGTACTTCTTGGCCAGCTTCGCCAGCTCGAACTTGCCGGCGGTAGCGCCGTTCTCGGCGTCCACGCGCATCTGCAGGTTCTTCTTGGTGCTGTCAGTGATGACCTCGCCCAGCAGTTCGGCGAACTTGGCGGCGTGCTCCGCCTCCTCCAGGCCGGCCTTCTCCCAGTACAGGCCGATCTCGGGATAGCCCTCGCGGTGGGCCACACGGGCCATGGCCAGATACATACCCACCTCGGAGCACTCGCCCTCGAAATTGGCGCGCAGACCATCGATGATCTCCTTGCGGACATCCTCGGGGACATCGTCGCCAAAGACCTTGCCTACGCCCACGACGTGCTCGGCGGCCCAGGACTTCTCCTCAGACTGCAGCAGGAACTTGTCGCCGCTGACGTGGCAGACCGGGCACTCGGCGGGGGGAACATCACCCTCGTGAACATAACCGCAAACAGGACAGACCCACTTCTTCATAATCGTTACCTCCATAAATGTATTCATGTCGTTGTGTTTGTTATTTTGACGCCGCCGCAGCGGCATTTGTCAACTGGTTTTCTTCTCGGCCAGGCAGCCGTTGCAGCGGCCGTAGAACACGACGCCGCAGCTGTCCGCCTCGCCCACAGCTGTCATATCCGGCAGCTCCACCGGGATCGGCGGCAGGTCGATGACCGCGCCGCAGGCGCGGCAGACGAAGTGCCCGTGGGGGGCGGTGTTGCCGTCGTAGCGATCCTCGCCGTCCACACAGCCGATGACCTGCACCGCGCCCTCTGCCCGGAACCGTGCCAGATTGCGGTAGACGGTGGCCAGGGAGAGGTTGGGTATGCGGGGCTTCAGCTGGGCGTAGACCCATTCCGCAGAGGGGTGGCAGGTGGTGGAACGCAGGCATTGCAGTATGGCGTCCCGCTTGGGGCTGTACCGTGTGGTGTTCATGGGCTGCGCTCCTTTCTTGTTGCTAACAATTATCGTTTTTATTAGTATAGTAGCACACCCGTTTGGATTTGTAAAGAGGTTTTTTGCATTTTTCCAAAAAAATTTTCCAGTGCCTGTTAGCCTCCCCTATCGGTGCGGAAAATATGCAAAGGAGCCCGCTACGCTGTGCGTACCGGGCTCCTCATTTCAATTTACTCGGCCTCGGCCAGCGCCTTAGCCTCGGCAATAGCCTTCTCCTGCGCCGCGGCGGGGCAATCCTCGTAGCGGACGAAGTTGAAGGTGAACGTACCACGGGACTGGGTCATGGATCGCAGATCGATGGCGTAGCTCATCATCTCGGCCATGGGGACCTCAGCCTCCAGTACCTGCTCGCCGTCACCGGTGGGGTTCATGCCCATCACGCGGCCGCGGCGCTTATTCAGATCGCCCATCACATCGCCCAGATAGCTGTCGGGGATGGTGACCTTCAGCTCACCAATGGGCTCCATCAGCACGGGCTTGGCCTCGGGCAGCGCGGCCTTGAAGGCCAGGTTGGCAGCCAGCTTGAACGCGATTTCGGAGGAGTCAACGGGGTGGTAGGAACCATCCACCAGGGTGGCCTTCAGGAACACCACGGGATAGCCGGCCAGCACGCCGTGCAGGCAGCTCTCGCGCAGGCCCTTTTCCACGGCGGGGAAGTAGTTCTTGGGCACGGAGCCGCCGAACACGTTCTCCTCGAAGATCATATCCTCCTGCTCAGTCTGGGGCTCGAAAATGATATGGACATCGCCGAACTGACCGCTGCCGCCGGTCTGCTTCTTATAGCGGCCCTGCTTGCGGACGGTGCTGCGGATCTTCTCACGATAGGCCACGCGGGGAGTATCCAGCTCCGCGTCCACGCCGAAGCGGCTCTTCAGCTTGCTGCACAGCACGTCGATCTGGATGTCGCCGGCGCCGGAGATCACGGTCTGGTGGGTCTCGGCGTTATTGGTGACGGAGAAGGTGGGATCCTCCTCGTTCAGCTTGTTCAGGCCGGTGCCCAGCTTCTCGATCTCCTGCTTGGTCTTGGGGGAGATGGCGCGCTCGTAGCAGGCGGGGGCAAAGGCCAGCGGCGCGAACTTCACATAGGTCTTGGGCTCGCACAGGGTGTCGCCGGTCTTGACCTTGTCCATCTTGCCGATGGCGCCGATGTCGCCGCAACAGATCTCCTTGGTCTCCTCGGCCTTCTTGCCCTTCATGGTGTACAGGCGGCCCAGCTTCTCGGTGTTGCCGGTGGTCATGTTATACAGGGACATATCGCCGGTGACCTTACCGCGGATGACCTTGATCATGGAGAACTTGCCGTACTGGTCGGAGATGGTCTTGAACACGAAGGCAGCGGTGGGGCTGTTGGGGTCATAGGCGACCTCGATGGCGTTGCCGTCATCGTCCTCGGCAGCCTCGGCGGGCATATCGGTGGCCACGGGCACCAGGTCCACGATGGTCTGCATCAGCATATCCACGCCCATACCGGTAACGGCGGAGCCGCACAGCACGGGGCACACGCTGCCGTCGCGCACACCGATCTTCAGGCCCTTGGCCATATCCTCGGCGGACAGCTCCATGGTCTCGAAGA
>OMGA01000255.1_pt1 | contig 26360 bp, 19 predicted proteins | sample 1674211 | NCBI WGS metagenome assembly OMGA01 (sample SAMEA103958152, study PRJEB25191) | human gut metagenome | biome: human-associated habitat [ENVO:00009003]; feature: intestine environment [ENVO:2100002]; material: feces | place: Germany | collected 2013/2015
ACGCCGGAATCGCGCAGGTTCAGCGCATGGGCGTGGCCCTGGGAACCGTAACCGAGGATGGCCACCTTCTTGCCATCGAACACGGACAGATCGGCGTCCTTTTCGTACCAGATAGTTGCTGCCATAATTGGCGCTCCTTTATTGTTTTTTGCGATTCGGAACTTGCTTTTTCCGAACAAACTCGCTATTTTCTATTCTTTTTTCGGTTGTTATCACGGCGAGTGATTCCTAGGATGTTGCTCCCCCCGGATTGTGTCCGAGGAACCACTCCGCCTCTCCTGCGGAACTGTTCTAGTACCGCTTTCTTTATGATGTCTGTTGGCGTTCACATAGTGGCTATATTCACGTCAAACGTTTTTTCTAAGGCTCCGAGCCACCCCAAGCGAAGCAGCCCGGCAAGCCGGTCGGCGTCACTTGGTGAAGTCGACGTTCTTCGTTTCCTTGCAGCTCAACACCGCGATGAGGCAGCACAGGGCCATCACACCGAGGTACAGGCCAACGGAATGCACGCCCCAATGATGGGACAGCCAAGTGGCGATGGTCGGCACGAAGGCCGCGCCGACGATGGCAGCCAGGTTGTAGCCGATGCCGGAGCCGGAGTAACGCACGTTCGCGTCGAACAGTTCCGGCAGGAAGGCGCCGATCGGACCGAACGCGGTACCCATCAGAGCGAAGCCGATGCACAGGAACAGCAGGTTGGTGGCGAAGTTGCGCTGACCGACGACCGCCGGGTCAAGCAGGAACGGGAACAGCAGGGCGAACGCGATAAGGCAGCAGGAGGAGATGATGATCACGCGCTTGCGGCCGAACTTGTCGGCGTTCACGCAGGAGATCACGATGAACGCGGCGAACACGCAGACGGCGATCATCAGCATCAGCAGATACTCCTGGTTGGTGAAGCCCAGGTTGCCACCACCCTGCTCGACGGTCTTGGTGCCCCAAGCGAGGGACCAGGTTGCCAGCGTGTAGAACAGCGTGTAGGTGACGGCCACCAGGAACGTGGCCTGGATGACTTCCTTCCAGCTCTTCTTGAACACTTCGGTAAGCGGGGACTTGACGACCTTCTTCTGCTCCTGGGCCATACGGAAGATCGGGGTCTCCTCCATCTGGACGCGGACGACGAGGCCGACGATCACGAGGATGGAGGACAGCAGGAACGGCACACGCCAACCCCAAGCGAGCATCGCGTCATTGTCGTTGAAGGTTTCCAGCAGGAAGTAGGTGCCGTTCGACAGGAAGAAGCCGATCGGGGCGCCCAGTTCCGGGAAGGAGCCGTACAGCGCGCGCTTGTCTTCCGGAGCGTTCTCGGTAGCCACCAGAGCAGCACCAGACCATTCGCCGCCAAGGCCGATGCCCTGCACGAAGCGGCACAGGCACAGCACGGCGACGGCCGCGACACCCCATTGGTTGTAGGTCGGCAGGCAGCCGATCAGGAAGGTGGCAATGCCCATGGTGAGCAGGGAGACCACCAGCGTGGTCTTGCGGCCCATACGGTCGCCGAAGTGGCCGAACACCAACGAGCCCAGCGGACGGGCGATGAACGCGATGGCGAAGGTCAGCAGGCTGGCCAGCAGCGCGACGGTCGGATTGGTGGTGTCTCCGAAGAACACCTTCGGGAAATAATTCGCAGCGGCGGTGCCGTATGCGTAGAAGTCGTAGAACTCGATGGCGGTGCCGACCATGGATGCTGCGATCACGGTTTTGACCGAATCGCGGACCATCGCCTGCGCTTTGCCAGCGGCCGCTTCGACTGTACTCATTGATGTACTCCCTGTACGTCCTGTTACCGGTTCCCAACTTCCGCCGATAACGATGTTGTTTGTAGTTTTTCTGTTTTCTGTTGTGCGCTATGCCGGCCGGCTTCAAAAGGTTTTCGCTGCGTCTGCCTTGTGGGCTGCAACAAAAATGGCCCCGCATTATGCAGGGCCATCAACGTGTGTGTTACGCGCGCCTCAAACCCTGCCTTCGTTGGCGAGGGATTGAAGCCGCAATGCTCGAATCAGTCCGCCAACGAAAGCGGAATAATAATTCGTGCGGACAGCAGTACGTGTGCGACCATTCCGTTCATCGTGGCGAACCTCCTTTCGCAAAGTCATTTCCCCGGGCGGGATTTCCGCTCGAACTAAGCCGTAAACATAGGCGCGTCCATCTCCCCTATCCACTAAAGGTTCACTATGTGGACGCGCCGTTTCGCTTTATTTTCCAATCATTGGCGATCTAGCACTGTCATAGTCGCCGTCATTGTTGCGATTTCAACCGCAATGTCAGCAGACCAGCCAACAGCATCGAAACAGTGGCGACAGCGAAGATCAGCACGGTGGCACCGGTCGCCACAATCACCGCGGCGCAGGCAGCAACGCCCAGTATCGTGCCGAACGTATTGGCCAGACTATAAGCGGCAAGCGATCGGCCCACGGAACGCACATCCGGCAGCATCGCAAGATCCAAGCTTTGGCTGGCGCCATCGAACACCACGTATGCGAAGCCGGCAAGCAGGGCGTACAGCGCAACCGCCAGGAAACCGTCGTCCATCAGCAACGGCAGCAGCGCAGCGACCATGAACAACATGGCGGACGCGACGGCCGGAATACGCAGATCGCCAAACAGGCTGACGACGCGGCCAAGCAGCAACGCCGCAATCAAAGCACCGACAAACGTGCAGATGGCCATGACCACAACCACCGATCCGGCACCGGCAATGCCGAACAAACCGGCCTCATCGGTATTGCCGACGATATTCGGCGCCAGATACCACTGATATACGGCGATTCCGGCTGTGGCCGCAACGGCGAACATGCGGGCCGCGAATGCCACAGAAAACTTCGGCGCGTTCTGCGGCGGACGGTATTGCGAGAAGAAATCGCCTTTCTCAACATCCCTACGCGGCAGGTAGCTGCTGGCCCCTTCGAACGGCAGTACCAACAGCGTAACGACGGCCGCGACGACAAGCCAACCCGCGAATACCAGCATCGCGAAACCCGTAGTGCCATCCCAACCTTCGCCACCGGCATGCGGCGTCAGCGCAACAGCCACGGCGACGCCGACCAGCTGGCCAAGCGCCAGCCCCTTGCCGTGCCACGAATCGGCGCGGTCGCGGAACTTGTCAGGCACACGTTCGCCGAACGCGGCGGCGAACGGTATGGCCGCCATCGCATACGCGGCCTGCGTGGCCAGCCAGAAGAACACGGCCCACGGGAGAAAATCGCATGCGGAAAGAATCGCCATGCAGATAGCCGCCAATACGCTGCCGCTAACGATCCATGGCGTACGGCGCCCGAACCGGCAGTAGGAATGGTCGGAACCGACGGCGATGCATGCGTTCAGCAGGAACGTCATGATGGCACCTGCGATGACGAGCATCGCCAAATCCGTGACGCGGTTGATTCCCGACAAACGGCTGACGGTTTGCGGAATGAGCACCGTGTTGAACGCCGCCATCGGAGCGGACAGCAGCATTGAGCCAAGCGCAAAACCCGCAACGAGCCGGTTGGCCTGCATTGCGGTCGGCTTGGTGCCGTCCGGAGCGGTCATCGGGTCGCGCAGGTCGAGGAAGGACGATTCGAGGTTCGGCACAGCCACGTCAAGATGCGCGGCCGCGGTTAGGGGCGCTCCACCTTCCGATGCGATGCGCGCGGCCTGGGTTTCCGGACGCTCGTTGGACGCTTCCGGAATACGCGGATGCTGCTGCACCGACAGCCGGCGCATGGCCGCCTTCGCTTCGGGAGTCAGGGTCTTCTCATAATCGGGGCGATCGTCGATGCCCGGGCGGATGAACACCTGGCCGGGCAGCGGCTGCGGTTTGAATTCGTTATTCTGATTGTCTTCGGTCATATCTGCTGTTTTCTTGGCTTATCGCGTTTTCTGCTTGTCGCGTTTCATGTGCTTCGATACTCCACGCATGCGCCCGCCCGCTACGAGCGACACATACGAAAATCGCCCGGACGCATTGCTTCAGCGCATTCGGGCGATTCTTCAACGCAACTTACGATACCAACACGTGCGGCCACTGCCGTCCGCCCGACGGACCGGGTGCGACGGACCGGGTACGCGACCGCAAGGTGGAACGCAATCGCAAGGCCGTACGTAATCGCAAGAAAATACGTAATCGCAAGAAATTTTCCGTCAGGCGACGACAGGCGGATTGGCGATCAGATCATCCGAACGGTGGTCTCCCGCGGAATCCTCCCATTCCAACATGGCGACCGGCGTAGTGTTGTCCACACCGAGGCCGCGCTTCGGCTCGAACGTCAGCGTGGCCTGGCTGGTTTCGCCGCGCCAGGTGAAGCTGATGGACGTGTCGTCATCGGTGGTGTACGAGAACGTGCCGTCGAACGCGTCGAGCTCGTTGCGGAACTTCGCGAGCGCGTTCAGGGCCTTAACGACCGGACGCTTGAGGTTCTCGTCGATTTCCGCGGTGGAGTAGTAATGGCGATTGATGTCGCGGCCGTTATTCGTCTTACGCAGCAGCTCCATGTCGTTGCGGCCGGCGAGCGCGCCCACGTAGTAGACCTGCGGCACGCCCGGCAGGAAGAACTGCACGGCGCGGGCGGCGATGTAGTGCTGGTCGTTGCATCCAAGCGCCGAATAGTAGGTGCTGTTGACCTGGTAGAGGTCGAGGTTGGATGCTGCGGCACCGGTTGCCGCCTGGGATTCGCCGTGGGTGTTGGCATGGATGGTGTTGACCAGGTTGTCCACGTCCTCGTCCGGCACGAGACCCTTGAGCGAGCGGTCGAGCTGGTCGGAGCCGATGTCGATCACGCCGATGCCGTCGTGCGTATCGAGCACGGTGACGGCGTTGTTCGGGCGGATGTCGGTCCAGTGGGCGACGGGCTCGACGTGGCCGGTGCTCAGCGCGTGCAGCAGCAGCGGAGGCAGGGCGAAGTCGTAGACGCGGTCCACCTTGGATGCGATTTCGACCTGCTTCTTGTAGTAGGAGTGCACTTCGATGAGGATTTCCAGACCGCGCTTGACACCTTCTTCACGCAGACGGGAGATCAGCTTGAAGGTCTTCGGGGTCATGAAGCAGCTGGTGCCGGCTTCCTTGGCGCCGTAACCGACGGCGTCGAGACGGATGTAGCTGACGTGGGAGGCTGCCATCTGGTCGAAGATGGACATGAGGTATTCCCAACCCTTGTCCGAATCAGTGTCGATGTCCACCTGCTGCGGGGTGAAGCTGACCCAGACCAGGCGGGTCTTGCCGGCGAACTTGTAGTGGGTGAACGGCAGGCCCGGACGCGGACGGTAGATGCCGGCCAGATCCTCTTCGGTGGCGCCGTTCGGGAAGACGGAGCTCATGGTGAGGAACATCGGGTAGTACTCGGATTCCTCGCCCTTTTCGAGCACGTCCTGGAACTGCTTGGATTCCCAGCTCATGTGGTTGACGATGGCGTCGACCATGATGTCGTGGGTCTTGGAGAGTTCGGCCACGTCGTCCCAGCTGCCGAGACGTTCGTCGACCTTGGTGTGGTCGATCGGGTCGAAGCCTGCGTCGGCGCCGTCGAACGGGGTGAAGAACGGCAGGATGTGAACGCCGTCGTACACGCCGTCGAAGCGGGTGCGCAGAATGTCGGTCATCGACTTGATGGTGCCGTCGCCAAGGCGGTCGGCGTAAGTGATGAGCTGCACCTTGTTTTTCATGGAGCCTCCTTCGGTTCCAAAAAGTCGTTGCGAGATTCTTTGCGGGAGTCCTTACGGCCATTCCCACGGTTGTGTCGAACCGGTTCGATATTACCGCAAAATGGGGCTCGACACCAAAACCGCAACCGGTGTTCGGGCGTGTCGAACCGGCTTTCGGCCGAATCGCGGCGCATGTCTCCGGCGCCCGATTCGAAAGCGACGGACATGCGGGGGCAGCCGCGAGCGCAGGGCCCTCAGCCTTGGGCACAGGACTTCAGCTGCGGGCGCAGGACTTCAGCTGCGGGCGCAGTCCGTAAGCTGGCCGACCTGCTTAAAGTAACGGTCGGGTTCGAGGCCGTCGACGGTCGCCACGTTCGTCATATGCACGCCGTCGAGGCCGCCGTATTCGACGATCTGGTACATCACGTCCGCCTTGAGTTCGTCGGGGGACTCGTCCACATAGCGGCGCCCGAATCCGGCCAGGTCGCGGTACGCCACATGCGCCCCGACCATTACCCCCCGCGACGCCGCGTATGACAACGTTCTCAGCATGACGGACGGGTCGCCCGCATGGAAGCCGCACGCCACGTTCGCGCTGGAAACCACGTCGAGCAGCGCCTCGTCGTCGCCGAGCGTCCAACGACCGAAGCTTTCGCCCATATCGCTGTTCATATCGATTCGCATAGCCGTCTGCTTTCCGTCTGCTTCCTGCACAGCCATCGTTTCCATTCCTTCCGTCGCCTTTCCGTCGTTCTACCGTCGCAGCGTTCTTCAGCCGCGACGTCCCTTCTGCCGCAGTCGCCGCACCACGCATCTCATGCCGCGCCCCGCAACCTGCCGCTCGGCCTCACACCATGTATTCCAAATCGCGTTTGCTGGTGATGAACATGTGCCCCGGCGCGTGCGTGATCGCGAATTCCGGTTTGGACGCCATCACCGCGGCCTGCGGGGTCACGCCGCACGCCCAGAACACCGGCACATCGCCCGGCTCCAACACGGGGGCATCGCCATAGTCGGGATGCATGATGTCGTCGATGCCGATCGCGGACGGGTCGCCCACACATACGGGGGCACCGTGCACGGACGGGTAATAGCCGGAAATCCGGCATGCGTCGGCCGCCGTCCGGCCTTTTCCGAACGAACTGCCGACGAACCCCGAAATCAGATTCCGCAGAAACGGACGTTCAGAGTCGCTTTCCCTCACCTTGGTCGCCGAACGTTACGGAAGCCGCGCGATTCATGACGCGTATGTTTCCGCATTGCAAATTGGCGGTGCCAAGTGGAAACAAACCATGGTTAGGTTGGACGCCGAAGACGCACGCGAACGCTGACGCAACACAACAGCGCAACAGCAATAAAGCGGCAATCAAAAGACGCGGAGCGCGGAAGAGAGGTTCCCATGAGTTCGATCGTTCTGGCAGTCGGTAACGGCAAGACGCTATTCGGAGGCGCAGGCGTGGCGCCCGACGCGGATCTGGTTCGTTTCGTCGATCCGGAAAGCCCCATCATCAACGCGTTCGATTTGTGCGCACTGCGTGGCGACGGCATTTTCGAAGCGACCACGGTATGGAAGGGTTTCCCGGTTTCGTTGGAGAACCATCTGAAGCGTCTCGCCAATTCCGCCCGCCTGGTGGACATGCCCGAGCCGAACATTCCCGCGCTCACCCGCGCGGTCCAGCTGGTCATCGACCAGTATGACGATCCGGAACCCGGTCCGATGCTGCGCATCATCGTCTCCCGTGGTCTCGATCCGGACACCGGCGTGGGCAAGGCGGCCGACCGCACGCCGACCGTCTACATCTTCCTTGACGCGAAGGGCACGCTGCATTCGCTGGAGCCGATCACCATGGCTTCGATGACGCGCGGCTACCCGTCGGACATCACCGCACGCGCCCCGTGGCTGCTCAACGGCGCGAAGACGTTGAGCTACGCGTTCAACTGCGCCGTGCACCGCGAATGCGCCCGCCGTGGCGTCGGCGACGCGATTCTGTTCACGGAGGACGGCTACACGATGGAATGCCCGAATTCGTCGATTGTGGCACGCTATGGCGATACGTTCGTCACGCCTGATCCGCGTATCGGCATCCTGAACGGCACGTCGCAGCGCGAAATGTTCGCCTGGGCGCTTGAAGAAGGCAGGAAGGCGGAGTACAGGAAGCTGCCGATCGCCGAGCTGCGCGAAGCGGACAGCCTGTACATGACGCACGGAGGGTGGTCCATTCCGATCAGCGAGATCGATGGACGCGCGCTTGCCGTGGATGCGGCGGAGATCCAGGCGATCAACGATGCGATCCATTCGGGCCGCACGCACGAGGACGCGTTGAAGATCGGTCCGACCGGCGATTACGAATAAGGCGAAACGACCCGCTTAGCAGGTGAAACGGCCCGTCAAATGATGGGCGATACGGACCGCTTAGCGGGTGGTATCGCCCAGTTTGAGCGTCACGGGAATCAGCACGTCCGGCTCGTACGGCTTGCGTCCCGTGGCGCTTGTCGTATCTGCCTTGGCATCCCCTTCCTTGGCGATCGCACGAACGATATTGCCGACCGCGACCTGCGCGATTTTGTCGAAATTCTGCGCCACCGCGGTCATTTTCATACCGGCCAGGTCGGTCAGATACGTGCCGTCGTAGGCGATGATCTGCAGGTCGCGCGGAATCGAAATATGCCTCCGCATCGCTTCGCGCACGCAAAGCGCGGCACCGATATCGGAGCTGACCACGGCATCGACGCCGTCCACCGGCATACTGTTGAGCACAGCATTCACCGCGTTCTTATACCCTTGGAAATCCTCCACATTGCCGGCTTCGACGTACTCGTACCGCACGCCGGCCGCTTTCAGCTCCTGCTCCAACGTAAGGTAGTAGCGGACGGCCGGGAACGTTGTCTTGTGCAGGTCGAAATCGTCCGGGCTGTCTCCATTGCGCGCCGCCAAATCGAAGAACTGGTCGCGCGGGCCGCCGATCATCACCACGTGGTGCGCGCCGGTGTTGATCAGCATGTGCGCCATGAGCCGGCCGCCCTGCTCATGGTCGGAGCCGATCGACGCGATGCCGCCGCCCAGCACACGGTCGAAGGCGACGATGGGGCGGTGGATGGACGTCCAGTAATCGTTCGGATGGGTGGTGTGCGAGCAGACGATGATGCCGTCCATCATGTGACGGCGCAGCATGTCCACGTATTCGACCTCGCCGTTTTCCGCGTCGGCGGTGGAGCACAGCATGGTGCGCAGTCCTTGCGCGGCCAGCTCGCGTTGCAGATGCGCGGTAAGGGTGGCAAAGAAGGGGTGGCGGATGGTCGGCACGATCACGCCGACCAGGTTCGTGCGGTTCTTGTACAGGTTGCGTGCCAGCTCGTTGGGCACGTAATTGAGCTCTTTCATGGCGGCTTTGACGCGCGCGCGCATGTCGTCGGACACGTAGCCCGTCTTGTTGACCACTAGCGAAACCGTGCTCAGCGAGACCCCGGCCTCTTTCGCCACGTCACGCATGCCGACCATTGCCCAACACCTCTCCCCCGCATCGTCGGGATGTTTCCTTACAAATCGCGATATTATGTGTTATTTTACATGCATCTGTAACGTTTCTTTGCAATCGTCCGCACAATATGAACTATCAATTGACGAAAGACGCCCTCCCCCTCTTCAATTCCCCCGAAAAATCCACTTTTTCACCCGTGAACGACGTATGTTTCACGACGCGTTCCACGCATCTTCCACGCACGCTCCGCATGTACTCCACACGCGTTCCGCCCGCAAAAGGGGCGGTGCGACACTTGCGATCATCTCGCTTGCGTCGCACCGCCCCTTGCGTTGCGTGGCCGCCGTCGATCCAGATGTGCCGGACGTGCCGCTGCCGGTGGAATCGCCAGTTTGGTCGAAACGGACGACTCCGCGCTGCTTGTCGAAGCTGGCTTTCTTGATCGTCACCGTCGCGCTGCTTGCCTTCAGACCGTGCTCTTGCGCAACGGACGCGTCGATGGTGACGGTGTAATCGCCATCATCGGCAACGGAAAACGCCCACTTGCCGTCGGCAGCGGTTTTGGTTTCCGCCGTTGCCTTGCCGGACAGCGTGATGGTGACGTCGGCGATCGGCTTCTTGTCGGCGTCCTGCAGGATGCCGTTGACGCAGCCGTTGCTGGCGGTCGGATTGCATTCATCGACGGCCTGCGCGCCGGAATCGGCTGCGGACGCGATGGCGGGAGGGAGTACGAAAAGCATCGAGAGAACGGCGACAATCGAACAGAGTATGACGATTCCCGGTCGACGATGCCGTGTGAGATACGTTACGGCTGTCATAGGTTTTTCCTCTCTTGTTGCTTTCACAACGTAGGAGAGGAAACAGCTCGCGCGGTTGCGCTCAGATTTCCTGAACGTTACCCGATGACCGCCCGTGTAACGTGAAAATTACGCGAGGCTGAGCCGGTGACAGCTATGCGTGGCCGCCCAGCATGGCGATGCCGAATCCGAGCGCCACGCAGGCGAGCGGCACCGCGACCGTGGCAGCGCCATAGCCCAGGGCCATGGCGAAACGGCGTTTGCGAATCAGCGACAGCACCTCGTTGATCGCCGACGAGAATGTTGAGAATCCGCCGAGGAACCCCACAACGAACGTCATTACCGTGCCCATATCAACCGACTGCGCATAGTACGACATCATGGCGATGCCGGCGCACAGGGAGGCGACGCCGTTGATGACGAGCGTGGCCAGGGGGAAGCTGTGGTTGCCGTCACGGTTCCAGCTGCGTTGGATCGACACGTCAAGCACATAACGGGCCATGGCGCCGATGCCGCCGAACAGGCAGATCATCCAGGTCATCAGCGCACCTCCCCTGTGGTCGGGTCGGCGACGAGCGGGATTTCCGCGGTGACCGGCTTGGGTTCGAAGCTGGGCAGAGGTGCGACGGGTTGCGATGACTGCGGCTGCGATTCGATTTTCGGCACCTGCCCGGTCTGCGCGACCTGCTGGGCGACCTGGGCCGCCTGCTGTGCCGCCTGCGCGGCCTCCAACGCGGCCTGCGCGGCCGAATGCGCCGCATCCGCCACCTTCACGTGGCGCACGCCCTGCGCGTCCGGCACGTTGTTCTGCACATTTTGCGCGGCCGGCACGTCCGATTCGCCCGAATCGGCCATGGGGACCGTCTGCGTAACACTCTGCGTAGCCGATACTGCAGTGTCGGTCATCTGGACGTCCTGCACGATGCCGTACGCGTCCGAAGCGCCCGAATCGGACATTGAGGATACGGAAGCCGTGGAGGCATCGGCGATCGCGTTACGGACCCGCTTGCGTGTGCCGCGCGCCAGCAACGCCTGCATCAGCGCCACGCCAACCGCGGCCGCGATCAGACCGCCGGCGAAACTTCCCGCAAGATAGCCGAGCGCGCTGCCGAAACGCTGCTCGCGCATGCCTTCCATGGTTTCCAACATCACGCCGGACATCGTCGACAGTCCGCCAAGCAAACCAAGCCCGACGCCACGGCTGACGACCTGCCGTACCCTGCGGCGCAGCCACGACGCGGTCGCCATGTATTCGGTCAGCATCGCAAACAGGAAGCAGGCGAGCATATTCGACACGAACGTGCCCACCACGAACGGCGAACCGTTCACCGACGGCAGCAGCAGGTCCGTGGCGCGACGGAAACCGACGCCGACGAAACCGCCGACGAACACCACGAGATACATCAGACCATCGGCAAGAGGGTTGAATCGCGCCTGCATGCGTTTCATCGGCGCGAGCGGAATCTGCGGCGGATGCTTGGATGCGGCGGCACCGGACGGGCGCACATCCGCGCGCGCCACTTCGGCGACGTCGATCGACTGTGTGGCGGGATTCGGCTCATCACCCGCGTTTGGCGAGTCTGCCGCCCGTTGTTCTTGCGATTCCATCACGTTCCCCTTGTACTTGGCTTTCCGCGGACAGCGTCGTTCCGCCCCAGCCATACGGCAACGAGCTGGCCGCAGGTGCCGTCTTCCTAACCTTGTACGAGTCTACACGTGCGTTGCAACCAAACATCGAACATGTCCGATTCGGTGGATAACTGTGGATAACTGTGGATAACTTCGGGTGGCCCTAGACGTCTACGAATGGTTATGGAAGACAGTAAGGCCGCGTCAGACGGACACGTCGCACAACCGCCGCATCGCATGCCGTGCGTCGCTTTCGTCCTCGCCGCTGAACAGCACGACCAGATAGTCGCCGGCACGCAGCCGCGTATCGCCATGCGGCACGATCTGCCGTTCGCCGCGACGCAGGCCAATCACCAGACAGCCGTACGGCCAGCGCACGTCACGCATCAGCTTGCCGTCCGCGGTCGCACCCATTTCCACAGGCAGTTCCATGATGCCGTTGTCGATGCGATTGGCGATTGCCGTCGTGCCTCCTTGCGCGCGCATGTACCGTTCCAGCAGCTCGCCGTAGATCGGTTTCGTACGCAGCAGGTCGGAGACGAGCAATGCGATGAACGCGACGGCGGCGACCGGCAGCATGTGCGTCAATGTGCCGGACATTTCCACGGCCAGCAGAATCGACGTGATCGGTGTTTTCACGGACGCGGCCAGCGTGCCCGTCATCACGCATACCGCGAAAATCGCCACGGAATCGGACGGCAGGTTGCCGAACTGGCGCAACGTCTCGCCGCAGATACCGCCGGCGAGCGAACCCACCGCGAGAATCGGCATGAAAATGCCGCCGGGAGCGCCTGAACCGAAGCTGGTGGAGGTGAACAGCACTTTCGCCACGAACAGCACGCACAGCATGCCCAAGCCGACGCGCGCATGCTCGGCCATGGCGATCAGGTTCGAGCCGCCGCCGAGCACGTCAGGCAGCCAAATGCCGATTGGCAGCGCGAGTGCGATCGCGATCAAAGGGCGGCTCCATGCGGGAAGCTTGCCGTACAGCGTTTGGAAGCCGAGCAGCGAACGGTTCATCAGCGAACCAACCAAACCGGCCACCAATCCCAGCGGAATCAGCCACCCGTATTCGCCGAGCGGCAGTTGGCCGATGGTGCCGAAGTCAAGCACCGGACGCAGGCCGAAACAGTATTTCGATACGAAATCGGCGGTCAGGGACGCGGCGGTGGCGCCCATCAGAATCGCGGGCGAAAAACTGCGATGCACCCCTTCCAAAGCGAACATCATGCCGGACAGCGGTGCGCTGAACGCGGCGGACAGGCCGGCCGCGGCACCGGCGGTGACCAGATAATGCTCCTGCACGTCCTCACGTTTCTTGCCGCGCAGCCGGTGCGATAAGAACTGCGCGCCCGATGCGCCGATTTGGATGGACGGTCCTTCGCGGCCGAGCGAGAGGCCGAAGAGCGATCCGAGCAGGCCTCCGATGAAGCGAACCGGCAGAATCGTCTGCCATCGCATTTTCAGGCCGCAGATCACCACGCCGTTGGTTTGCGGAATGCCGCTGCCGCCGGCCATCGGCTCTTTTTTGACCATCCATGCGATGGCGAGCGCGGCTGCGATTGCGGCGACCGCCCACGGTGCGACCAGCCACGGGGTTTCGCGGATGCGCGCGTAGATCCAGCGCGCGGTGTCGGTGCCGTATTCGATGCCGAGACGGTAGAGGACGACGAGGAAGCCGGAAATCAGGCCGACGAGAATGCCGGCAGCGGCCATCTTCCATTTCAGGTGGTCGAATCGCGGGACCAGTTTGCTGAACCTGTCAAACCTGTCGAACCTGTCGTTAGGCGGCATTGCAGTCATCGCACTCCCCTTTTCCGTTCCTCCGCCGCGCACCCCGTCGGTGTGTATGCGGTGTGCGTCATACGCGCACACCATCGCACACACCATACGCAAAGTGCCGGCAGGCACAGGCCCACCGGCACTTGTCATTGACGTTCGTTACCGACGTTCATATCGACGAATCAGCCGAATCAGCTTCAGTCGATCAGCGAGTTGATCTGGATGATGTGGTCGCGCTGCGGGCCGGTGCCGATCACGGAAATGCGACAGCCGGACAGTTCCTCAAGACGCTTGACGTAATCCTGGCAGGTCTTCGGCAGATCGTTGAAGTCATGGACCTGGGAAATGTCCTCGTCCCAACCCGGCATGGACTCATAAATCGGCTTCGCGGCGGCGAACTCGGCCTGGTCGGTCGGCATATCGTCGCGACGCTCGCCGTTGACGTCGTACGCCACGCACAGCGGGATTTCCTTGAGGCCGGTGAGCACGTCGAGCTTGGTGAGCACGATGTCGGTCAGGCCGTTGACCTGGGCCGCGTAACGGTTGACGACCGCATCGAACCAACCGCAGCGACGCGGGCGACCGGTGGTCACGCCGTACTCGTGGCCTTGGGCGCGCAGCCATTCGCCGTCCTCGCCAAACAGTTCGGTCGGGAACGGGCCTTCGCCCACGCGGGTCACATACGCCTTGGAGACGCCGATCACGCGGGTGATCTTGGTCGGGCCGACACCGGTACCGGTGCATGCGCCGCCGGCGGTCGGGTTGGAGGACGTGACGAACGGATACGTACCGTGATCCACGTCGAGCATGGTGGCCTGGCCGCCTTCGAACAGCACGGTCTTGCCTTCGTCAAGTGCCTTATTGAGCACCAGCGAGGTGTTGGCCACGTACGGCTTCAGACGTTCGCCGAGCTTGAGCAGCTCGTCGGTAGTTTCGTCCACGTCGATCGGACGACGGTTGTACAGCTTGACGAGCATCTGATTCTTCTGATGCAGGCTCGCCTCGACCTTGTCATGCAGATGTTCGGCGTTGAACAGGTCGTGTACGCGGATGCCGACGCGGTTGATCTTGTCCGCGTAGGCCGGACCGATGCCGCGGCCGGTGGTGCCGATCTTATGCTTGCCAAGGAAACGTTCGGTCACCTTGTCGAGCGTGCGATGGTACGGCGCGATCACGTGCGCGGCTTCGCTCACCAGCAGTCGGGAGCAGTCCACGCCACGGCTTTCAAGGCCGTCGATCTCCTGGAACAGCACTTCCGGATCGACGACGACGCCGTTGCCGATGACAGGGGTGGTGTTGGGGCTGATGATGCCGGACGGCAGCAGATGCAGCGCATACGATTCGTCGCCGACCACCACAGTATGGCCAGCGTTATTGCCGCCGTTGAAGCGGGCCACGTAGTCGACCTTCGTGCCGATCAGATCCGTTGCCTTGCCTTTGCCCTCGTCTCCCCACTGGGCACCGATCAAAACAATTCCAGGCATGTTGTTGCACCTCCGTGCGTACGCGATTCTGCCTTAAGCCTTGCGCCTAAAGCCTTACAAAGGTTACTCTTCACCCTCTACCGGGTCTGAGGGATGCTCACGGCTCCGGACCGACCGTAATCGGATTGCAACCGGTCCGAAAAACAGACCAGAAAACGCCCGAAAACAGTTCGAAAGACCGTTGGCTAGTTCAGCGCGCGCCCGGCACTGCCGAGCTGCTTGCATGCTTCGACCACACGCGCGGCCATCGCGGATTCAGCTTCACGACCCCAGGATCGCGGATCGTACAGCTTCTTGTTGCCCACCTCACCGTCGATTTTGAGCACCGAATCATAGTTGGAGAACATGTGACCGGCCACCGCACGGCTGAATGCGTACTGCGTATCGGTGTCGATGTTCATCTTCACCACGCCGTAGCTCACGGCCTGCGCGATCTCCTCCGGCGCGGAGCCGGAACCGCCGTGGAACACCAGGGCGAACGGCTTACCGGGAGCGACATCCAGCGAGTGCGCGGGGTCGGGCATTTCGCCGGCCTTGATCGCGAGCGCGACCGTGGTCTGGATTTCGTCGAGCAGTTCGGGGCGCAGTTTCACCACGCCCGGTTTGTATGCGCCGTGCACGTTGCCGAAGGTGAAGGCGGCCATGTAGCGTCCGCGCTCGCCGAGGCCGAGTCGTTGCGCGACGGTGATGCCTTGCGCGGGCGTGGAATACAGTTTGTCATTGATTTCGGCGCTGTGCCCGTCTTCTTCGCCACCGACCGCGCCGATTTCGATTTCCAGCACGGTGTGCGCGGCTTGGGATTTGTCGAGCAGTTCTTCTGCGATGTCGAGGTTTTCATCCAGCGGCACTGTGGAACCGTCCCACATGTGTGACTGGAAGGTCGGTTCCTGACCGTGCTTCACCTGTTCGACTTCATGGTCGAGCAAGAGGCGCACCCATTCGTCCAAATACTGTTTGGCGCAGTGGTCGGTGTGCAGGGCGATGGTGATGTTGGGGTATTTCGCCGCGACTTCGTGCGCGAAGGCTGCGAAGGCAAGCGAGCCGGTGACGCGGTCGTTGACGCGTTGCCCGGAGAAGTAGGCGGCGCCGCCTACGGAGACTTGGATGATGCCATCGGATTCCGCCTCGGCGAAACCCTGGAGTGCGGCGTTCAGGGTCTGCGTGCTGGTCACATTGATCGCGGGATAGGCGTAACCGCCGCGGCGTGCGGCGTCCAGCATTTGCGCATAACGTTCCGGCGTTGCAATAGTCATGCCTCCATTATCGCCCAACCCTATCCCACTTGTCATGTGACAACATTCGCCATCTTTCCTTTCCGTTTTCCCGACCGTCCGCTCCATATCCAGGTCGCCCGCCCCACTAGAGCCATATGCCGAGCGTTTTCGTCTCATATCCCGACACTTGCGGGACCGACCAATAAACATGGCGAAACCATTGCGATCGTTCCATCGGAAGTCATAGAATGTCCACCGGATCGCGCGACGAAGAGCCCAACCGGGTGTTCCCGCACGGGCATGCCGCCGCACGTAGATGTTGCGACCAATACCCGCGAGGAGGCTTGATGCACCAGGTTTTCGCCATCTTCCTTCGAGACGTGAAACGCATTCTGAAGAACCCCGTGGCGCTCGTCGTCACGCTGGGTGTGGCCATCATCCCATCACTGTACGCATGGTGCAATATCCTCGCCAACTGGGACCCGTACGCGAACACGGGCAACATCCAAGTCGCTGTGGCGAACGAGGACAAGGGCACAACCTCCACGCTGGTCGGCCATCTCGACGCTGGCCAGCAGACCGTCAACCAGCTTAAGAAGAACCATCAGCTCGGCTGGCGTTTCGTTCCCAAGCAGCAAGCCATCGAAGGCGTGGAATCCGGCAAATACTATGCGGCGATCGTACTGCCGGAAGACTTCAGCTCCAGACTAATCGGCACCGTCACCGGTAAAGGCGACCGACCGTCGATCACGTACTACATCAACGAAAAGCTGAACGCGATCGCGCCGAAAATCACCGATACGGGCGCGACCACGATCGACGAGCAGATCAACACCACTTTCGTTTCCAGCGTGGCCGACGCCGTGGCAAAGGAAGTGAAGGAGGCAGCGGGAGAAACCACCGGCAGCGTGAAAAGCGCGCAAAGCGACGTCGTCAACGATCTGACCGACACCATCAACCAGCTCGAAACCGTCCAACAGCAGCTGCGCGACACCCGTTCCACGCTCGACAAGGCCCTCACCACCATCGATTCAGCCAAACAGTCCAACATCGCGCTCGCCTCGGAAATCACCAACTCGCTTGACACCGTCGGCAAGGCGTCCGACTTGCTGAGCGAGACGCGCACACAAACCGAACGATTCTCGAACACGCTGGTCGGAGCGCTCGACAACGGCAGCACGCAACTGTCCGGCCTGCAGGTCAACGTGAGCAATGCCACCGGCACCGTGCTCAGCGGACTGAACACCACGCAGGACGCGCTCGACCAAGTGTCCAGCACCATGCATCACGTCAACACCACCACCGGCAATGTGCTCGACGACGTGGAGAAGGCGTTGCAGGCCAGCCAGCTGGATCCGAACAGCCAAACGTATAAGGATCTTTCCGCGCAGCTCGCCGAAGCCCGCAAACAGCTGACGTTCCAGCAGCAGCGCATCGACGCCTTCGATCAGGACACCACGGCTGCGATCAACGCGGGGAAGAACACCGCGAACGGGTTCAACGACGATGTCACCACGCTGGCGAAGAACGGCACGGCGTCGATGGCGAGCGCACACACGACCATCACCGGCACGGTCATGCCGAATCTCAACACCGGGCTCGATACACTCAGCCTGGCCAATGGGTCGCTGTCCGGCACGCTTACCACGCTGCAAAGCACGCTGGAACAGGGCAACGGGCTGCTCGACCAGTTGTCGCGCACCGTGACCCAAACGAACACCACCATTGCTGGCACGCAGACACAGCTCGCCAATCTCGCCAAACAGCTCAACACCACGCGCACCGATGTGGCCGCGTTGAGCAGTTCGGCGATGTTCCAGCAGCTTTCCCAAGCGCTCGGACTTGACGCGAGCGAGGTCGGCTCGTTCGTGGGCGAGCCGGTGCATTTGGACGAACAGGTCCTCTACCCGGTCAAAAACTATGGTTCCGCGGTCACGCCGTTCTACACGAATCTTGCGCTGTGGGTCGGCGGATTCGTGCTCGTCGCGATCTACAAGCTTGAAGTGGACCGCGATGAGAAGATCCGCATGTACACGCCACGCCAAGGCTATATGGGCCGTTGGCTGCTGTTCGTCACGGTCGGATTCCTGCAGGCGATCATCGCCACGATCGGCGATCTCGCGCTGGGCATCCAATGCGAGCATCCGTTCCTGTTCATCCTCGCCGGCATTTTCGCCTCGTTCGTCTACGTGAACATCATTTACGCGCTCGCCGTGGCGTTCCGGCATATCGGCAAGGCCGTCGCCGTGATTCTGGTGATCATCCAGATTCCGGGCGCGGCAGGCCTCTACCCCATCGAGATGATGCCGGAATTCTTCCGCCGTCTGAAACCGTTCCTACCGTTCACCTACGGCATCAACGCGATGCGCGGGCCGATCGGCGGCATGTATGCCAACCATTATTGGATCGACATGCTCTCGCTGTTCTGGTATCTGCCTGTGGCGCTGTTCATCGGCTTGGTGGTCCGCAAGCTGGCGTTGAACCTCAACCGCCTGTTCGACAACCGTCTGGCGGACACTGATCTGATGATCACCGAACATAACGAAGGCACGGTGGAACCGTTGCGGCTCACCGAGACCGCGCAGCAGATCGCCGAGGAGTTCCCCGAACTCGCCCGCAGACGGGCGATTCATTTCTTCCGCCTGTACCCGCGCCTGGTGCGTTGGGGATTCCTCGCGCTGGCGGTACTGCCGTTCGTGTTCCTGCTATTGCTATTCATCACGCGCATGAAGCTCGCCATGCTGCTCGGTTGGATCATTTCGATCATCGCCATCGACACGTATCTCATCGTGGTGGAGTATCTGCGCGAACGGTATGCGAATTATCTGGGCGAGGAAGCGATGAGTGCGGAAGAGTTCCGCAGCGCGATCCTGCACGAGAACCTGCTGTTCCGGCCGGGCATGCATTACAAGCCGATGCATGCCGTACGTACGAGGCTGTATGAGGTTGCGCATGGTGGTTTGGCCGGACATGCGACTGAACATGCGGCTGAGTATGCGGCTGGAAACACGGACGGAAATGCTGGCAGGAGTCTGCGTGAGGAGGGGAACGAACAGTGAAAATGATCTGGGGCATCTTCAAGCGGGACATGTGCCATGCCACCCGCAACGTGATCGCCGTGATCGTCTCGATGGGCCTGGTGGTGGTGCCGGCGCTGTACGCCTGGTTCAACATCGCGGCCAGCTGGGACCCCTACGGCAACACCAAGGCATTGAAGGTCGCCGTGGCCAATAACGACAAGGGTTACAAGTCGGATCTCATACCGGTGCGCGTCAACGTGGGCGAAACCATCATCAGCACACTGCACGCCAACGACCAGCTGGACTGGCAGTTCGTGAAAAGCGACAAGGCAATCGACGGGGTGAAATCCGGCGAATACTATGCGGCGATCGTAATTCCGAAAGGTTTCAGCGCCGACATGATGACGCTGTTCTCCCCCGACATCAAACACGCGCAGCTCAAGTACTATCTAAACGAGAAAATCAACCCGATCGCCCCGCATATCACCGATCAGGGCGCGACAACCGTGGTCAACACGATCGACAAAACCTTCGCCAAAACGATTGCGCAAGTCGGACTCGACCTGGCCTCAAGCATCCTACACTATTCGCAAAGCCCGCAAATGGCCGAATACATGCGCAACCTCAACGGCAATCTCACCACCATGGCGGATACGCTGAGCGGCGCATCGCAGCAGGTGACGTCGTATTCGCAGCTGCTCGGCTCGGCGAACGACATCGTGGATTCCACGGGCAAACTGCTCGCCTCGGCGACCAAGGCGGGCAAACAGGCCCAGAACGCGTTGAAGCAAGGCAAATCAGGTGCCACGTCACTCACTTCTGCAGGTGCGAACGTCACCTCCTCGGTGAACACCGCGCTCGACCAGGTGTCAGGCGCGTTCGACCAAGTAGCTGCCAAGGTGAACAAGGCGTTCGACGCGATCGGCAAGGACTCAGACACCGCAGCCAGCCAGTTGGCAACGTTGAGCGAACAAATCTCCAGCGGCGAATCGCTGTACGACACGTACATCACAAGCCTCAACCACATGCGCGAATCGGTGGAACAACTACCGGACAGTGATTCCGCGAAACAGGCGCTGCTGGAAGCCATCGACCGGGAGATCACGCTGCTGGAAGCCGCCAAAGGCGATTCGCAGAAGCTCGCGCAGCAGCTGAAAGACGCTTCCACGCAGGTCACGCAGGATACCGCAGCCGCGGAACGCTCCCGCAAGGAGATCCTGAACCGCATCACCTCCGCGAAGCAGTCGATCAGCAATGTGCGCGACGATTACGCCACGAACGTCAAGCCGAAAATCGACGCGCTCGCCTCCACAGTCAGCACGCTGATCTCCCAAACCGACAGCATGATCACCCAGCTGAGCGGCACCGCCGACGGTCTGGACGATGTGACGGGCGATGTGGGGACGAATGTGACGTCCATCCGTTCCACGCTCGGCGCGATCGCGAAGAAACTCGACTCGTCGGCAGCGACGGTGAAGGAGCTGATCACGAAGCTGGAGACGGGCGGAAACGCCGGTGACGGCAACAGCGATGGTGGCGACGGTGACAACGACGCCGATTCGGGCGAATCGGACGAACTACGTGCACTGGCCACCGCCAACGCGTCCACACTGTCCACGCTGATTTCCGCGCCCGTCGCACTGCATCGCGTCTCGGTGTACCCGATCGCGAACTACGGTTCGGCCATGGCGCCGTTCTATACGATCCTGTCAATCTGGGTGGGTGCGATCATCCTGTGCGCCATGCTGAAAGTGACGATTTCGGACCGCGAGAAGGCGCATGTGTTGGGCTTGGGCGACACGCTGCCGCGCATCGCCGGCCCGTCCGGCCCGGGGAACGCCTCACGTTGGGGACTGCGTCTCGACCACGAGTATTTCGGACGGTACGCGATCTTCGCGCTGCTCGCGTTGCTGCAGGGCACACTGGTTTGCCTGGGTGACATGTATTTCCTTGGCGTGCAGGCGAATCATGCGCTGCAGTTCCTTGCCGTGGGGTGGCTTGCCGCGCTCGTGTTCTCGAATATCGTGTATACGCTGACCGTGTCGTTCGGCGATATCGGCAAGGCCGTGGCCGTGGTGCTGCTGGTGATGCAGGTCGCCGGTTCGGGCGGTACGTTCCCTATCGAGACGCTGCCGAAGTTCTTCCAAATGCTCTACCCGTTCCTACCATTCCCGCACGCCATCGATGCCATGCACGCCGCGATGGCCGGATCGTACGGCAATGAGTACCTGCTTGATATGGTGTATCTCGCCTTGTTCCTGATTCCTTCGCTGCTGCTGGGATTGATGTTGCGCAAGCCGGTGATCCGGTTGAACAACTGGGTGAGCCGCAATCTGGAGTCCACCAAGGTGATGTGACGAGGCGGATTTGAACGGGCTGGTTTGAGCCGGTTTAGATCGGTTTCGGCTGGTACACGTGAACGCGCTGCCCGCCATCATCGACGACCTGAAAACCCAAAGCCACGAATTCGTCACCATCGACCAGCCGGCAAAAACCTAAGCTAGCGTGGAGGCGTAGGGCATTGTCCTGCCCAGTCACTTCCCTTACGTACCGCTGCGCCATCCCGGCGCTCCTCTGCGCCGCCACTACCCCACATGTCGCCTCCTCACGCACCAACAAGTGTCCGATCCCCCCGAATCAGCCACCCACGCGTCATCCGGTCACCCCAGGTTGTCCGATTCGGGAGAAACGGACACTCAGGGGCACCGTGCAAACCACACGTTGATCAGAGAACCGGCAACCACCAGCACAACACCGATCCAGAACGGCATGCCCAGCGCCACGCCCAACAGAAGCGTGCTAGAAGCCGTGGAAAACAGCGGAGTCGCGTACGAACCAATCGCAAGCGTTTCCATACTGCCGTGCAACATGCCGTATCCCCAGCACGCGTAGCCGCCCGAAATCGAAGCGGCGCACGCAATCAGCGCAGCATATCCACCGATGCCGGGCGCCGTGTCCGGCAAACCGTCTCCCGAAACGAAATGGATGGTCCACAGTACAACGGCCACACAGCAGAAGAAAATCGTCGTGCCGTCGTAACCGCCGGACAACGACGGCGTAAAAGTCGCATAAATCGCCCAAATAAAGGCGCCAACAAACGCGAGCACATACGGTAGGGGGTTACTGGCGATATTGTGGACCGCTTCCTGCATATCAAGGCTTTCTCCGCCAACCGCCATCGCCACACCGATGGTTGCGATCACCGCGCCAGGAATCGCTTTAGCGACCGCACCACGTTTGTGCGATACCGCTGCGGTCATCAGCACCAGCAGCGTCGGCCACAAGTAGTTGACAAGGCTGACTTCCACGGATTGCGCGTTCGTTGTGGCCAGGCCGATCGACAGCGAGATTGACGCCTCGTATGCGATGAACATGAGTCCGCCTGCGATGAGGTACTTGCATGGCGCTTCGCGGATTGGTTTCGGACGGCGCACAATGAACAGCATGACACCACCGACGGTGTAGATGAGCGCCGAACCGAGCGTGGCGCCGAACGATTCGGAGACCAGTCGCACGAGGCCGGCCATGAAGCCCCACAGGACGATTGCGAACAGGCCGATGAGTGTCGCCGCGTGTGATGTGGCATGGCCGAGTAGCGGATTGCAGGAGTTGCCGGTGGGGTGGTTTGCGCCGGAATCGGAGGGGGACTTCTGGTTCGTGTTCACGGGCTCCAGCCTACCCATCGCCCTCCACGAGTGTCCGATTCTGCAGAATCGGACACTCCTGCAACCTGCGATGCCGCGAACCCGATTACCCCCGGAACCGCACCAACAGCAGAGTCAACCACCCCATCCGACGCTGCCACACCAGCCGTATCGGCAGCCAAGTCCATGCGTCCCGCATCCACACAGCCCCACGCGTCCCGCACCTCCACGGCCCGCCGACGCGCACACGTCGCCCATGACCAAATCATCCAACGTCACACCGAACATGTCGCAAAGCATCAGCAGCTTGTCACAAACGTCGCGTTCCACGCCACCATCTTGCGGTTGCATTGCGATTCGCAACCAAATTTTGCGACGCAACCGACAGTTGCGCGACGCGAAGTTGGCTTCACGGGTCTTTTACGACAATAGAAAAACCCTTGAAATTCCAACGATTCCAAGGGTTTTGAGTGGAGCGGATGACGGGAGTCGAACCCGCCTTTAAAGCTTGGGAAGCTTTCGTTCTACCGATGAACTACATCCGCAAGGTGTGCCTTTTGGGCACGAGCCATTAGTCTAGCACGCCATTCCCGCTATATGTGGCAGATTGTCCGGTTCCGCAAAATCGATTTGCGCTATATGTGGCAGTTCTCCGCGGGCAAGAGCTGTTAGAGGGTACGAAATCGAAGGTATGGGGGCATCTTCACGAAGGAAAGTGCCACATATAGCGGAAATCACTTTCTCGGCAGTCTCTTATCTGCCACATATAGCGATTTTGGGAGTCGTCAGCACAGCAAGTATGCGTCCGCAGCAACATCAGTACCGGAAAAGGCTGAAAGTCGGGAACCAGCGGCGCGGGAGGCTGTGGGGGCGTCAGCGCGACCCTCTTCTGCGCATGGGGCGTTGCGAATAGTCGCGCGAATATCCACCGGTCGAACCCGCCGAACCCGCCGAACCCGAACCGTACGAATCGTAAGCGGAACCATACTGCGAGCCGAACTGCGGCCCGTCATAACCGCCCTGTCGAATGTCGATCGCGGCAACGCCGGTCGTCGCATAACCGCCGGCCAGGTAGCCCGACTGCACGCCCTGCTGCCGCATCTCCTGGCCCATCTGCATGAGCCGCGCAATGCGGTCCTGAATCGGCGGATGCGTGGAAAACAGGCGCGAGAAGCCCTCCGCGGAGAACGGACTGGCGATCATCATCGCAGCCACCGACTGCGTGCCGGCGGTCTTCTCCATCGGCATCGCGGCTGCACCGCCGGAAATCTTGCTCAACGCGGAAGCGAGCGCTTCCGGATCCTCCGTCAACTTGGAACCGTCTTCGTCGGCGTCGTATTCGCGTGTGCGGGAGATTGCCATCTGTATCAGCGACGCTGCGATCGGCGCCAGAATCGTGCTCAGCAGCACACCCAGCAATCCCAAGCCGCCGGACGCCGAATCGTCGCGGTCATCACGCGAACGGCCGCCGTCGAAATACATGAGCGAGTAGCCGAGGTACGAGATGACGGTGGCCATGGCGGAGGCGATTGCGGACGTCAGAATGTCGTGGTTGTAGACGTGCATGAGTTCGTGTCCGAGCACGCCGCGAATCTCACGTTCGTTAAGCGTCTGTAGGATGCCTTGCGTGCAGCAGACCGCCGCGTGTCGTTCGTTGCGCCCCGTCGCGAACGCGTTGGGGCTCATGGTGGGGGCGATGTAGATGCGCGGCATCGGCTTACCTGCCTTCGCCGATAGCTCGCGGACGATCTTGTATAGTACGGGGGCTTCCTGCTCGCTCACCTGTCGAGCGTGCATGCTGGCGATCGCCAGTTTGTCGGAAAACCAGTAGGAGACGAACGTGGAGCCCAGGCCGATGAGAATGTAGTAGCCGAGCGTGCTTTGACTGGCGCCGGTCGCCCACCAGATGAGCATGATGACGCCCCACATCAACGCGAACAAAAGCGTTGTTTTCAAGCCATTGCAATGGCCGTGCACCTGCAATTTGCCGTTCATGGCCACCAGCCTAGGAATTCAGGCTGGGATTTTGCTGTATACAAGCTGAAGGGTGGATTTGCAACATCTAGAAACATGCCACGCAACGACGCTACAGCATCGGCCATAGACCTATCTGCGGCACGGCGAGAGTCACCCCAACTTGAAACGTATTACCCCCGCATACCCCCCGAATGCACTGCGTCGAGCGTGCCGATCAGGCTGGTCAGCAAATCGTTGCGGCCGCACGCGTTCGTCAGCACCGCCAGCACGTACGTGCCCGACTGCGACATCACCAGTCCGGCATCGTTCAGCGCGTACAAATCGCCTTCGCCGTTGATCCATCCGGCCTTCGTGTACACGGTGTCCGCATCGCCAAGGGCCGCGTGGATGCAGGAGTTCAGCGAATTCGTCATGTCTCCGGACAGCCATTGCAGCGATTCGGGCGTGATGTTCTGCACCCCCGCCGTTTGCCCGGCGAACAGGAAACCGTATCCGGCGGTCCACAGTTTGGCCATGTCGCGCGCGGAGGTGAACAGGTACCCGCCGCGATCACCCATTCTGGAAGCCGCGCCCGCCTGTTCGGCCCACGTGTTGAAGCAGTCGAGGCCATACGTTTTGTACAGCCAGTCGTAAGACGCGTTGTCGGAATTGCGCAGGACGGCGTCGACCTTCTGGTGGACGGTGGCGGACTGCGCGTCAGCGGATTGGGCCACGCTGTTCAGGTCGACGGTGCCCGTTGAGAACAGCGATATCAGGTATGGCGCCTTCGCCGACGAGGCCGAATAGATCTGTGCATCGGCGTTGTATGCGATCGTGCGGCCGGTCGTGATGTCGGCGAGCACGAATGATGCGGTATATCCGTCGGCTTCGAAAGTGGCGATTTGAGACTGCACGGCGGCCTGCGAATCGGCGCTCAGCGTGAAGCCCTGCGTTGTGATCGTGGCGCTGCCCTCGACTGCGGAAATGCCGTCCAGCGCGACCTGCGTCGGCGACGAGACGGCTTGTGTCTGCGATTGCGGCGCGCTGTTTTTCTTAAGCGCGCCCGACGTGGAGGACGTTTCCGAAGACGTTCCCGAGGACGCCGCTGCGTGGGCTTCCTCTTCGAGATGCACATCGACAAGACCCACGCCCATAGCGAAGCCGATCAGGCAGGCGATCAGCAGGCCCACGACGGACACGGAACAGCAGTACAGTGCCTTGCGCTTGACGTGTTTTCCAAAGTTCATGCCGACTTCACAACCTTAGATTTCAATGCCCGCATCCGTTTGCGATGATATTGCGCACCGCGTTTCACTGGGGTCAGCCTAGCGCATGGACCCGAACTTCGGGGGTAATAGGTCAAAACGACCGCGTATGTCCGATTCTGGAGAAACGGGCGGTTGTGCGATCGAAAACGCACGCTACGCGACCAGTCCGCCGAAAATCGACCACTAAAGCGGCAAAAACTAACGCCCTGCACGTCCGATTCAGAGGAATCGGACGTGCAGGGCGTTACTAGATTGCGTTAAAAGGCTTGGAGTTAGGGTGTCAGGAAGTCAGCACTTCCACCCTAATTCCAGCCGGCCCGATTCAGGCATGCGCCAGCGCGCGCATCTGCTCCGGGTCGATGACCTTCTTGTGCTCGCGACCTTCCTTGGCGCCCTCGGCGCGCTCGAAGGCGTCGACCTTCTTCCAGCCGGCGAAGTCGATCGGGCGAATGCCGCGCTCGGCCAGCAGTC
>OMGA01000277.1_pt1 | contig 24447 bp, 17 predicted proteins | sample 1674211 | NCBI WGS metagenome assembly OMGA01 (sample SAMEA103958152, study PRJEB25191) | human gut metagenome | biome: human-associated habitat [ENVO:00009003]; feature: intestine environment [ENVO:2100002]; material: feces | place: Germany | collected 2013/2015
GGGTTGGCCACTACGGCGCGGGCAATGGCGACACGCTGTTGCTGGCCGCCGGACATCTGCTGCGTGTACTTTTTCGCCTGGTCGGCAAGTCCGACCAGTTCCAGTTTCTCCATGGCCTGGCGGCGGCGTTCCGCACGGTCCACGCCTCGGATTTCAAGGCCGAATTCCACGTTCTGCAACGCGGTCATGTGCGGGAACAGCGAGTAGGCCTGGAACACCATGGCCATGTCACGCTTGTTGACGGGCACGCCGGTCACGTCCTGGCCGCCGACGAGGATGCGTCCGGCCTGAATGTCTTCCAGCCCGGCCAGGGAGCGCAGCGCGGTGGATTTGCCGCAGCCGGAGCCGCCCAGCAGCACCACCATTTCGCCCGGATTGATTTCCAGGTTGAAATCGTCCAACGCCTTGACGGTCGAACCGGGGTAGATCTTGTCTACACCAAGCATCTGCACACCGCCGCCGCGCGCTTCGGAATCCTTGAGCACGGCCTTCGCCGCTTCGGTCACCACGTTGGGTTCGGTATCGGAGAACGCTTCCGAGGTATGGGCAACCACCGCCTTCTGTTCGGCGAGAGTCATGAGTTGTCACCTTCCTTGTTCCGACGCATCGCGCCGGAAATCAGATCGAGAGCCACCAGCAGAATCACGCCGAATAGCAGTGCCAGCAGCGACATTGCGGTGGAGATTTGCGAATTGGATTGGCCGAGCTGGTACAGCGCGACCTGTAGGTTCATACGGCCGAGCAGCGAGGCGACGGTGTATTCGCCCAGCACCACGGCGATGGAGATAAAGGATGCCGAGAGAATCGACTGCCATAGGTTCGGGATGATCACCTTGAAGAACACCTTGGGCCAGGAGGCACCGAGCGAGCGGGATGCCTCGACCAGCGTCTTGACGTCGATGGAGTTAAGCCCCACGGCGATCGCGCGGAAGGCGAACGGCATCACGAGAATCACGTAGGCAAAGCACAGCCAGATTGGGTTGGTGCTCAGCACGTCGGCGGACAGCCAGCGGTAGATCGGGCCCAAACCCACCACCAGCACGATGGCCGGGATGGTCAGCGGCAGCGTGGCCACCCATTCGATCGCGCGCTCCAAAACCTTGGAGCGAATATGCACGATGACCATGGTGGGCACCAGCAGCACCAGCATGATCACCACGGTGACCGCGCTCAGGGCCAGCGAGGTGCCGATGCCCTGCCACAGCACGGTCAGGTCGGCACCCAGCGACTCGCCGTTGCCGGTGAAAATCGCGATCCACGGCGCGGCCGACCAGCGGCCGGACAGCGGGTGACGCAGGGTGAAGATGAGCATGGCCAGCAGCGGCACGAACAGGAACGCCAGGGTGACGAACAGGATCACGAATTTGATGATGCTCTGTTTACGCGCACGAGCGGCGCGCAGCTGCGGCGGCTTGGTTGCGGAAGTTTCGGTCATTGCCAACGTCCGGCCCTCTTTTCCACGGCGTGGCTCAACAGCATGACGATGGCCACGACGATGATCATTGCGAATGCCAGCACCTGGGCAAAGCCCTGCTGGTTGGGGTCCAGTTCGTTGCGCATGGCACCTTGGATCATAAGCGGCACCAGAATCGAACGCTGGGAAAACAGGGCCGCGGCGGTCGCGTATGCGGAGAACGCGGAGGCGAACAGCAGCAGGAACGCGGAGATGAATCGCGGCGCCAGAATCGGACCGGCCACGCGCGTCCAGTATTGGAAGGTGTTGCCGCCGAGGCTTTCCGTGGCTTCGCGCCACTGCGGGCGGATGGAATCGACCGCGGGCAGGAAGATGATGATCATCAGCGGAATCTGGAAGTAGCAGTAGATGGTGATCAGGCCCGGCAGCGAACTGAGCCAGTTCGGATCCACCACGTAGCCGGTCAGCTGTTTGATGAGCATGGTGCCCACACCGTTGATGCCGATGGTGGCGATGAACGCGAACGCCAGCATCACGCCGCCGAATTGGGCAAGTACCGACGAGATAGCCGAAATCATGCGGCGCAGCAGGCCGTTCGGCTTGGAGCCGATGACGAGGGCGTAGCTGGCGAGCGCGCCCACGATGGCGCCGATGACCGCGGATGCGACCGATACGAGTATCGATGTGCCGAATGCGGCGATGGTGTTCGCTTCGAAAAGTTTGTTGAAGTTCGCCACGGTGAAGCTGCCGTCGGCGGATTGGAAGGCGCCCACGATGACGATGACCGTCGGGGCGAGCAGGAAGCACGCGGTGTAGGCGAAGAACGGGATGGACACGGCGATGGTGCCGAGTTCACGCCTATGCGCGGCAAACGAGATGGCGGAGGAGCCCGCGCGCTTGGCGTGAGCTCCTGAGGTAAGCACTGCGGTCATGTCAGTTGCCGATGGTCTTGTCCCAGTTGTCCTGGAGCCATGTGGTGATGCGGGTGGAATCCTCGTTGGTGTAGCTCACCGGATCGCCGTCGATGGTGATGGCGTTCTTGAGGGTGGTCTGGTCGACGGTGCCGTCCTTCTTCATGGAGTCGAGCAGTACCGGGTTCGCGCCGCCCTTGAACCAGTCGTTCTGGGCGTCGGCGCTGTACAGGTATTCCTCCCACAGGCGGGCTGCGGCCGGGTGCGGGGCGTCCACGTTGATGGCCTGGTTGTAGTAGCTGACCACCTGGGCGTTCTTGAAGGTCTTGAACTTCCAGTTCACGCCCTTGGCCTTGAGGCTCTTCTGGTAGGAGGCCTGGTTGTAGGTCCAGTCCATCACCACGCCGGTCTGGCCGGAGTCGATGGTGCCGTCGGTCACGTCGACGGTGGTGAGGTTGCCGCAGTCCTTGAGCTTCTTGAAGAAGTCGAGGCCCGGCTGCAGGTTCTTGATGTCGCCGCCGGCCAGCTGGTTGATCATCAGGTAGCCGTTGAACGCGGCGCCGGCTTCGGCCGGCTTGCCGTTGAGCGCCACGGTTCCGGCGAACTTCGGGTCGGTCAGGTCGTTGATGGACTTGATGTCGCCGTACTTGTCGGCGTTCCAGCCGATGGACATGATGCCGGTGTAGTCGGCGTAGTACTTGCCGTCCTTATCCTTGACGGAATCCGGGATCTTGTCCCAGGCCTGCACCTTGTACGAGGCGAAGTTGTCGGTGCTGGTGGAGGCCACGGCCAGGCCGAGGTCGTACACGTCCGGAGCGGCGTCGGTGCCCTTGTTGGTCTTGCCGGCGTCCACTTCCTCCTTGGAGGAGGCGTTCGGGTTCTGCTCGTTGATCTTGATCTTCGGATACTTCTTCTTGAAGCCGCTGATCACGTCACCGTAGTTGGACCAGTCGTGCGGAAGCGCGATCACGTTGAGCGCGCCTTCGGCAGCGGCCACGAGGCCGTCCATGCCGCCGAAATCGGAGATCGAAGTGGCCTTTGCGGACTTTTCGTCCACTTTCACGGTTTTACCGGTGTTGGAGGCGCTATCGGTGGAATTGGCGTTACCTGATCCGCAGGCGGCCATGGAGCATGCGAGCACGGCGGCGAGCGAGCCGACGGCGATCTTGCGCAAAGCGTTCATCGTTTTCGTTTCCTTTGTTGTTTTGTTGTTCTTGGAATCGACAACATGGAAACGTAATGGCGTTACCTAACGCAGTGTCAAAGAATAAGTAAAGCCGAAGCGATTTTTAGGAATATTCCCGTTTCGCTTCGGCAAACTTACGATGAACTGGCCTTTTTCGTGTTGCTTTCTTTGCGCTTTTCAGCTCGAAATGCAGCACGGCTTCGGCTCAGCTCGGATGAGATTCAGGATTCAGCGCAGCACGCCTTCGATCAGCTTGGTGATCAGGTCGGTGTAGCGCACGCCAGTGGCCTCCCATGCCTTGGGGTACATGGAGATGGACGTGAAGCCCGGCATGGTGTTGATTTCGTTGACCATCACCTTGCCGTCCTTGGTCACGAAGGTGTCCACGCGACTCAGACCGGCACCGTCCACGGCGACGAACGCCTTCTTGGCGGTTTCGCGCACGAGGTTCAGCGTCTCTTCCGGCAGGTTGGCGGGCACTTCCACGTGGCTTGCGGCGGCGTCCATGTACTTGCTGTCGAAGTCGTAGAACTGGTCGTCGCCTTCGGCGCGCTTGTCGAGCACGATTTCGCCCGGCCAGCTGGCCTGCGGCGCTTCGCCAGCCTTCGGGCACAATACCGCGCATTCGATTTCGCGCGCGTCGATGCCCTGTTCCACGAGGATGCGCCAATCGTGGCGGGACGCCTCGTACACGGCGGCCGCAAGTTCGGCCGCATCGCCCTCATGCTCCACCTTGGTCACGCCGAAGCTGGAACCGGCGCGGGACGGCTTGACGAACAGCGGATACTGCAAGCCGGCTTCGCTAACCTGCGCCATGATCGCATCGGCGTCGGTCTTGAATTCGGAAGCCTTGTCGAAGGAACGCGCGTCGAGCGTGATGCCGGGCGCGACGGGAATGCCGGCGGCCGCGAGCAGCACCTTCGTGTAATGCTTGTCCATGCAGGCCGCGGAGGCGAGCACGCCGCACCCCACGTACGGCACGCCCATCATTTCGAACAGACCCTGGATGGTACCGTCCTCGCCGTACGGCCCGTGCAGCACGGGGAACACCGCGTCCACATGGCCGAACGGGGTCATCGTACCGTCATCCTCGCGGGCGAAGAAGCCGTCCTGTCCGAGAGCCACTTCAAGCACCACGTCCTTGGCGCCTGGGGTTTTCTCCACGGTCGGCAGGCCTTCGTCCAGGCTCCATCCGAGCGGATTCTCACCGTTGACGATCCACTTGCCGTCCTTGGTGATGCCCACCGGAATGGCTTCGAACTTGTCCGTGTCCAGCGCGCGCAGCGCACTCGCAGCGGAGATGCAGGAGATCGAATGCTCGTCGGCCTTGCCGCCGTACATCACCACAATGCGCTTTTTTGCCATATCTATAGCCTTTATTCCTTAACTTTTATGACTTTTCAGGATTTTTGCCAAGCATCCAGCATACAAGCCGGCTGCTACTCCTCGGTGATGCCTTCGCCGAACAGTTCGGACAGCATCTGCGCGCAGGAGATGCCGTCGTCCAGCACGTGGCTCATGGCCGTGGCGAGCGGGGTCGGCACACCGTACTGCTTGCCCAACGCCACCACCGCGTCGGTGGTCGGCACGCCTTCGGCCACGCCGTTGCTCACCTTGGTGGCCTCTTCCACGCTCAGGCCCTTGCCAAGGTTGGAGCCGAACGTGTAGTTGCGGCTCAGCGGGGAACCGCAGGTGGCGATGAGGTCGCCCACGCCGGCAAGTCCGGCGAAGGTCTTCGGATCGGCTCCGGCCGCCTCGCCCAGCGCGGTCAGTTCGGCAAGGCCACGGGTTTCGATCATGGCCGCGGTGTTCTCGCCGTAGCCTGCGCCACGGGCCATGCCCACGGCGAGCGCCACCACATTCTTCAGCGATCCGCACATTTCCAAGCCGATCACGTCGCGCGTCACGAACGCACGGAAGTAGTCGGTGGTGCAGGCGGTGGCGATGGTACGCGCGTTGTCGATGTCCGCGCAGGCGACCACGGTCGCAGCCGGCTCGCGGTCGGCGATCTGCTTGCTCAGGTTCGGTCCGGAAATGGCGGCGAAGCGTTCCGCCGGAAGGTCGAGCGTTTCCATGACGACTTCGTCCATGCGTTTGCCGGTGGTGCGTTCGATGCCTTTCATCAGGGAGGCCACGAGCGCGGTCTCGGGGATGAGTCCCTTGAATTCGGTCAGTGCCACGCGTGCGAACTGCGCGGCGATGGCCACGATGACGATGTCGGCGTTGGCCACGGCTTCGGCGCGGTCTCCGGTGGCGGTCATGTTGCTGGGCAGCGTTTCCACGCTGGGCAGGCGCACACCGTTGTGGTGATGGTCACGAATACCTTCCACGATTTCCGGTTCGATGGCCCACATGGTCACGTTGTTGCCCGCGTCGGCAAGCACTTGACCGAAGGCCGTTCCCCAAGCGCCAGCGCCCAGTACCGTCACATTCGCCATGAATTTTGCTCCTTGGATTATTTGGATTGCTTTTTGCGGCCGAGCGTATGCCACATCGGCCGCCGCTTTCAATCGACGTTGTCTTATGCTACCGCCGGCTACGCACACCGGCCGCGTGTTCCGGTCGCACGCGTATTTTGTTCGCCGCCGGAACGGGTGTGTGGGGGAAAATCAGTCTTTCACGCGACTCATGGTGCGGTAGTCCCAGTAGCCGTCAGGTGCCTGTTCGCCGCGGATTTCGGCCATGATTTCGGTCATGCGCACGCGGATGCGTCGGGTGAGTTCGTCGGCGCGGTCCGTCGGCACTTCGTCTCCCCAGGAATCGCAGCCGTCAAGCAGGTCCGCGTAGTCGAGCGCTTCGTCGTAGCACATCACCACGTTCTTGCGCGGCCACGGCCACCAGTGGTTGATGCTGGCCGCGCCCCAGGTCACGGCACAGTACAGCGGCACCTGGTAGCCGAGTCGGCGTGAGGATTCGAGGGCGATCACGCCCACGCCGTTTTTCATGCTCATCGGCCATTTCTGCGGATCGCGCGTCACGGTGCCTTCCGGCCATACGGTCAGCGGGCGGCCGGAAGTGAGGATTTCCACGGACGTTTCCTCGATGGCTTTGGCCTTGCCCGCGCGGCGCTGCACCGGCTGCATGCCGACCAGCTGGAACCATTTGCCGATCAGCGGCCATTTGGCCATTTCCGCCTTGGCCATGTAGCGCGGGCGGCGGCCCTGATGGAACATCGAGACCATCGGCACGAACACGTCGTACATGGTCACATGCGTGGCGGCGGTGATGAACGGGCCGGTTTCCGGCACGTGTTCCAAGCCCCAGGCCTTCACTTTGCTGTGATTGCGCAGCACCACGTCGCAGCCGGTCAGCAGGCGATGCGTGGCTTTGGGGTTCTGCGCTTCGATTTCCGTGGTGTTGGCTTTGCGCGGACCGGTCGGGAAATCGTGGGTCGGGTCTACAAGATGATGCTTCTGCGCGAGTTTTGCGACTTGCTCGTCGCTCAGCGGCTTCACCGCGGAACGCGGCGACGGTTTTCCTTTGGATGCCATGGCTTCCATTGTGCCACCGGCCGCCGATACGTTCGTCATCGATGTTTTCCGCGTTATCTTGCTTTTTACTGCCTCATGCCATCGTTTTCTGCATCATTTGGCCGTCAAATGATGCAGAAAAGACGGGCGATAAGGCAGTAAAAGGAATATGCGGAAGATGTGGAAGGTATGGAAAGCAGGTTTGCGATTGCGGCAGCGGCAATCGCGGATAAAACAAAACCGGCACCCGCGTAAGGCGAGTACCGGTGAAAGCAACATGGGCGTTCGACGCGACTGTCAATCGCAACTGTTCAATTGCGAATCATCAATCACGATTGGCCAATCGCAATAAATCAGCCGCAGCCGATTCATCGAACCAATCGCAGCGAATCAGTCGAAATCTGCGCCGAGAGCCTCCAACTTGCCACGGAAGTCGGCGTAGCCACGGTCAATCAGGGAGATGCCCTGCACGTTGGACGGCCCCTTGGCGGCGAGCGCCGCGATCAGGTGGCTGAAGCCGCCGCGCAGATCCGGCACGTCGATGTCACGGCCGGTCAGCGGGGTCGGTCCGAAGATGACCGCGGAATGCTTGTAGTTGCGCTGTTGGAAGCGGCATGGCAGGGAACCGAGGCATTCGCGGTACAGCTGAATCGTGGCGCCCATCTGCACCAGCGGCTTGGTGAAGCCGAAACGGTTCTCATACACGGTCTCATGCACGATGGAAAGGCCGTTGGCCTGGGTCAGCGCCACGACGAGCGGCTGCTGCCAGTCGGTCATGAAGCCCGGGTGCACGTCGGTCTCGATGGCTACCGGCTTCAGGTCTCCGCCCGGATGCCAGAAACGGATACCCTTGTCGGTGATGTCGAATTCGCCGCCGATTTTGCGGAACACGTTCAGGAAAGTCATCATTTCCGGCTGGGTGGCACCTTTGACGAAGATGTCGCCATGTGTGGCGAGCGCGGCGGACGCCCAGGAGGCGGCCTCGATGCGGTCGGTCAACGACGTGTGCGTGTAGCCCTTGAGCTCCTTGACGCCTTCGATACGGAAAGTACGATCCACGTCCACGGAGATGATGGCACCCATCTTCTGCAGCACGCTCACCAGATCCATGATCTCAGGTTCGATGGCGGCGCCGGAAAGCTCGGTCTTGCCTTCGGCGAGCACGGCGGCGAGCAGCGTCTGCTCGGTGGCGCCCACGGACGGGTACGGCAGGTGGATCTTCGCGCCATGCAGACCGTTCGGAGCGGTGATGTGGATGCCGTCCTTGTGTTCCTTGTCCACGTTCGCGCCGAGCTTGCGCAGGGTTTCCAGATGGAAGTCAATCGGACGACCGCCGATGTTGCAGCCGCCGAGCGCCGGAATGAACGCCTCGCCCAGACGGTGCAGCAGCGGGCCGGAGAACAGAATCGGAATGCGGGACGAGCCGGACAGCGTGTCCACGTCGGCCACGTCGGCGAGTTGCACGTTGGTGGCGTCGATCGTCACCACGCCGTTCGCGCCGTCCACGGTCACGTCCACGCCGTGCAGGCGCAGCAGGTCGGACACCACGTGCACGTCGCGGATTTCCGGAACGTTCTTCAGCACGGATGTGCCCGGGGCCAGCAATGCGGCGACCATGGCCTTGCTCACGAAGTTCTTCGCGCCACGCACCTTGATGGTGCCGTTCAGCGGCTTGCCGCCTTCGACGTGCAGAATGTCGTTCTTATTGTCAGACACGCTCAACCTCTTTCGATTCCCTTTTGGATCAAGCTCAAAAAACACTGCTGCTTAGTTTGCCATAAGGCATGTAGCATGTTCGCGAAAAACGGAATTCAGCGCAGTGTCTCCTTAATTTCGCGCGCGAGATTCGCGTCCCACATGGCTCCGGTGGCGCTCATCACGGCGTTCGCGCCAGCCTCACGGTACGCCTTGTAGTCATCAGGGCGAATCACGCCGCCCACGCCCACGATGGCGAAGTCGAGGCCGAGCTTTTCACGGATGGCGGCGAGCCTGCCGACCATGTCGAGACCGGCGCCGCGGATGGCGTTGCCGCACACGCCGGAACGGTCACGTCCGGCTCCCGGCAGCGCCTGGTTGCCGTTCGCGTCCACTAGGCGCGCGGAAATCGTGTTGATGGTGGAGAAGCCTTGCACGGTGCCATGTCCGACGGTTTCCCTGACCATGGTTTCCAGGTCGGTGTCGTTGGGAATGTAGGCGAGTTTCACGATGAGCGGGCGATCGCCGATTTCGTTTTTCACGGCTTCCGTGATCTCTCCCACCAGATGCGGGTCGTGGCACAGCAGGCGATTGTGACCTTCGTTGGGGCAGCTGGTGTTCATTTCCATCAGTCCGGCTCCGGTTTCCGTAACCAGATGCGCGGTGGTGACATGGTCGGCGATGTACGCCTTGCGGTCCATGCCGTCCACGCGGGAGCCTTGGAAGCTGGGCACGAGCAGCTGCCCGTCGCCGGCGGCGGCGATCGCCTTCTTCATGTCCGGCTGCCATTCGTCGGGGTCACGCGACGGCACGCCGAAACTGTTGGAGATCGAAATCGGAAGCTCATATCGGGTGTCGGCAAGCACGCCTTCATCCAGTTCGGCGCTGCCGGGAACCAGAGACCCGTCTGCGTTCTTCGGATGCACGGCGAGCACGTTCGGGAAGGCGTTGCAACCCCACGCGCGGGAGCGGACCGTCTTGTACACCGCCAAATCGAAACCCATGCGGAAGGCGGCGGTGGTGAACCGCTCGTTCAGCAGCGGACCAGCGGGAATGCCAAACGGCAGGTTCACGCGGAAGCCGAGGAATTCCTCGGCCTGGTCGGACGACTGCGACTGGGTGGTCTGTGCAGACTGCGCGGAGGCGCCGGCAGCGGAATCGCCCTTCATCACTTCGGCGAACGCACCGAACGGCCCCTGCAGATAGTTGTCTTCATACGTGCGATTGACGTCGTAAAACGGCGCGAAACTCTGGCTCATACTGCTCCCCGAAATTGTTCTCGTGTCATGTTTTGGATATGCGATGCGAACACACGAAATGTCATGTCCACTGTAACGCGACACACGTCCCGCCTGCACGCCCCGTCTCACCTTGGAAACCTCCTTGGCTAGGACTTCCCCAGACGAGTTTGGGCTCTCGATCCAGGTCAAGTCCAGAGAACCGGAACGCCGTCATGAGCCGGTATGCTCGGCAAGACGGTACTTGCGTCCGCGTCCGACGCCTATTGGTTCAATAACACCGTCTTTCACCAGTGAGGCCAATATCTCCCGGGTACGGGTGAGGCCAAGCCCCAGCACCACAGCCAGATACGAGGTGGGTTGCGGTCCGCCGACCGTCAACGCATAGGTGATTTTCTCCAACTGGCTTTGCGGCCTGATCGCATTGCCGAAATCGGCAGGTAGGGCCACGTTCTTGCCGAATGTGCCGACCATGTCGTTCAAACGGTCAGCCCCGCGAGCGCCAATCCTATGGATCGTACCAGTGCCATGCTCCGAATTCCGCATTGTCGGCGACTCCGCACCAACAGGGCCCCCGCCATCTGCAGAGACTCCGGGAACAGCAGAAGCTCCGGCGATCATGGAATCTCCGGCGATCTTGCGCGGATACAACGTAAGCTGCACACGCCCCGGATCGTCGAACACTTCCAATTCCGGCGCGGCGGTTCCTGCGAACAGGCAGCCTTCACGCATCACGTCAAAACCACTGCCCGCCTTTTCTCCGATGCCAATCAGATTGAACATTTTCATCAACGTGGGATTCCGCGTATCCGAAATGCCGCCTTGCATCACCTCTTCGGAGGAAAGACGCAGGCTGCCGGGATTCGACAATACGATTCTGTCGTAATACTGAATGATCACCGTGCCCCGGCGAATGAAGTAATCGGCATGAACGAGCGTGTTGGTGACAGCCTCACGAACGGCCTTATCCATCAGATTGTCATCAATCCTATGCAAATCGGCATCAAGCTGGAACGGATGGGCAACAGCCGACCGCAGACGATTGACCACCTTGCCCCAAAAATCGTACAAGTTGCCCGACCACGTGCCATCATCCGACGTGAATCGGTCATTCCACCGCTCCTGGTCGTCCATGACCTCGCGATAGTCCAGGAAATAGTAGGGGAATTCGGACGTGATTCGCCACGCCTCACCGAACATCAGCAATCCGGCTCGTGTGGGACGCACCTGAGAACCATCAAGCCGCAACGCTTCGATGCGAAGCAGGAAATCCTCATCAGACAATCCGACCCATGGATGGCCGGGCCGTCTGTTCTTGAACTGCCGACGATATGATGCGACGCTATCCGCGTTGAGCGCGTCAGCACCCATGCCTTCAACAATCGTTCTGTCCAGGGGAAGCAGGTCACTGTCCCGAAGCATGGCACGAACCGTTTCCTCATCGCACAGATAATCGCCATCGCCATTACGCCGGTATGAGCCCGTCATCGGATTCTGGCCCACGTACACGGGAATACAGTCCCTCGCCGCACGAGGAATGTCGATGGAAATAACATCTCCCTGCGAGGTATGGCGAATCACCACGTCGTTGTCGCTCAGCACAACGGCACTGACCTTCGATGGATCATGCACCATGTTCCAAAAATCCTGCGCCATGTTCCGCGCATCATCTACTCCGGTGATATACAAAGAATGGTCTTCATGTTCGGACACGCCCAGCAGAATCAGCCCACCTTCGGTATTGGCGAAGGAGCTGTACGTCTCCCATAAACTGTGAGGCAGGCCGCCCTTGGCACGTTTCGCTTCCAAACGGTTGCCTTCACGCATCCGAGGAACCTCCCGGGACCACCAGGCATCATCGTGCTCGCTACCGTCCATTGGCCATCACCGCCTTACCTACCACGCGTTTTACGCTCGCTTTGCCGCCACTTTGCCGTCGTATTATGATTTTACCACCGCTTTGCGCGCGCTTTGCCACCGCTTTGTGGAATTTGCTGTTGGCGGAAAGGTGATGGAAGGTAAACAAAAAGCCCGGCTTGGGTGCCGGGCTTGGGAAAAGTTAGATGTGGTTGCGGTCAGCCAATGATGAAATGGGCTACCGTCGCGATCAGCCAACGGGCCTATCTGCAATTACGGACTGCGCTGCGCGCAGGCTCATTGCTGCCCTCGTTTCGGACTCGGGCAAGGCCCTGTCGGCAGTGCACTGCACTGCCGACCAGCCATCGCGTCAGATGATGCCGCGATCGGCCAACGGGCCTTGCCAATCAGGGTATTCGCCTTCGCGGGCGGAGGCAATCGGCTGTTCCGGCTCGCGCTTGACCGGCAGGGTCTTCGGCTTGAACGGGAACTTTTCGGCGCGCATCTTCTCGTATGCGATGATGTCGTCTTCGTGCTGCAGCGTCAGGTCGATGTCGTCGTAGCCGTTCATCAGACGCCAGCGGGTGTAGTCGTTCACTTCGAACGGCAACGTCACATCGCCGCAGGTGACGGTACGGTCTTCCAGGCTGACGGTCATTTCGCGGCCCGGCTCCTCGTCCAGCAGCTTCCACAGCAGCTCAATGGATTCCTGCGGCATAATCGCGGCCAGCACGCCGTTCTTGGCGGTGTTGCCGTAGAAAATGTCGGCGAAACGGGAGGAAATCACCACGCGGAAACCGTAATCGTGCAGCGCCCACACGGCGTGCTCGCGGGAGGAACCAATGCCGAAATCCGGGCCGGCCACAAGGATCTTGCCCTGCTTGTATTCCGGCTTGTTCAGCACGAATTCCGGGTCGCGGCGCCACGCGTAGAACAGGGCGTCGTCGAAGCCGCTTTTCTTCACGCGCTTCAGGAACACGGCCGGAATGATCTGGTCGGTATCAACGTTGGAACGGCGAAGCGGCACGGCCACGCCGGTAAGGGTAGTCAGTTTTTCCATGTCAACAAATCCTTCGATTGCCTATCGATATTCGATTTCGATATTTCGATTACTTACGATTGCGTTCGCAGCTTCCGCTCGCAGCAGGCTCACAGGTCGGCCGGCGAGCAGATGGTGCCGCGGATGGCGGTGGCTGCGGCGACTGCCGGCGACGCCAGATGCGTGCGCGAGCCCTTGCCCTGACGGCCTTCGAAGTTGCGGTTCGACGTGGAGATGGAACGTTCGCGGGCCACCATCTTGTCCGGGTTCATGCCCAGGCACATGGAGCAGCCGGCGTTACGCCATTCGGCGCCGAAGTCCTTGAAAATCTTGTCGAGGCCTTCCTTTTCCGCCTGCAGGCGCACGCGGGAGGATGCCGGCACCACGAGCACACGGTGGATGTTGTCGGCCTTGTGGTGGCCCTTCATGATGGAGGCGGCCACGCGCAGGTCCTCAAGACGGCCGTTGGTGCAGGAGCCGATGAACACGGTGTCCACGGCGATGTCCTTGATGCGCATGCCCGGCTTCAGTCCCATGTAGGCGATGGCACGCTCGGCGGCGGAACGCTCGGTCTCGTCGTTGAAGGAGGCCGGATCCGGCACCACGCCGGAGATCTTCACGCCCTGGCCCGGGTTGGTGCCCCACGTGACGTACGGCTCGAGGTCTTCGGCGTTGATGGTCACTTCCTTGTCGAACACGGCATCGTCATCGGTCTTCAGCGTCTTCCAATATTCGACGGCCTTGTCCCACATCTCACCTTCCGGCGCGTGCGGACGGCCCTTCAGGTATTCGAAAGTCACCTCGTCCGGGGCGATCATGCCTGCGCGGGCGCCGGCTTCGATGGACATGTTGCAGATGGTCATGCGGGCATCCATCGACAGCTTCTTGATGGCTTCGCCACGGTATTCGATGACGTGGCCCTGGCCGCCGCCGGTGCCGATCTTCGCGATGATGGCCAGAATAATATCCTTGGCGGTGACGCCCTTCGGCAGGTCGCCCTCGATGTTCACGGCCATGGTCTTGAACGGCTTCAGGCTCAGGGTCTGCGTGGCCATGACGTGCTCCACTTCGGAGGTGCCGATGCCGATGGCCATAGCGCCGAACGCGCCGTGGGTGGAGGTATGCGAATCGCCGCACACGATGGTCATGCCCGGCTGGGTCAGGCCCAGCACCGGAGCGAACGCGTGGACCACGCCCTGGTCAGCGTCGCCGAGCGGGCACAGACGCACGCCGAAATCCTTGCAGTTCTTTTCCAGCGTGCTCAGCTGGAGCGCCGAGGTCTCGTCCGGATTCGGACGGTCGATGTCGACGGTCGGCGTGTTGTGGTCTTCCGTGGCAATCAGCTGGTCGACGTGACGCGGCTTGCGTCCTGCCAGACGCAGACCTTCGAACGCCTGCGGGCTGGTCACTTCGTGCATGAGCATCAGGTCGATGTACAGCAGGTCGGGAGCCCCATCGCTACCCTTGCGTACCAAATGATCGGCCCAGACCTTCTCGGCCAATGTAGTTCCCATTGTGGGACCTCCTCAGATTTTTCCTCACTAATTTCCTCGCGGCTATTGCCTTGCCGCATTCTTCGTGCTATAAGCCTATAGGCTTGAAACGGGTTCGAGGTCCTTCATGCCGGTATATGAGATATGAACGAGGGACGAGCGCGGCAAACGCGGAAAAGTTACTTCCCGTCTTCTTACGGCATATGCGCAATCGTTGAAATTTCAGCATTTTCCCAGCTTCGCCAGCCGGTGGAAGCAAGGTAAATAATCTGCTTTACCCCAGTCGCGAACCACATACATTTTGCATTTCAATATGTGAGATGGCATAATTCAGCGTATGACTTCTTCTTCGAATACGAGCAACGCCATGCCCAAAACGCAGGCCATGAACGCCACGAACGAGGCAAACGGCAATTACGCAGCCACCCCGCAAAGCAACGAAATTCATTCCGGGGTCGGCGTGCTCGACAAGACAGTCAAGATTCTCGACGCTCTTGAATCCGGCCCAGCCACACTCGGACAGCTGGTTTCCGCGACCGGTCTGGCTCGTCCGACCGCGCATCGTCTTGCGATCGCGCTGGAACGTCACCGTTTCGTTTTGCGCGACCAGCATGGACGCTTCGTGCTCGGATCGCGATTCGCGGAACTTGCGGCCGCAGCCGGCGAGGACCGTCTGTTGACCGCCGCCGCGCCGATTCTGCAGACCCTGCTCGACCGAACCGGCGAATCCGCGCAGATCTACCGCCGTCAGGGCGATCAGCGCGTCTGCATCGCAGCCGTCGAGCGCGCGTCCGGCCTGCGAGATTCCATTCCGGTTGGTGCGATGCTGTCCATGGAAGCCGGTTCCGCAGCCCAGATTCTGCTGGCTTGGGAGGATTCCGAACGTCTGCATCAGGGTCTTCGCCACGCCAAGTTCACTGCGGCCAAGCTCACCGCCGTCCGCAAGCGCGGCTGGGCCGAGTCAATCAATGAACGCGATGAGGGCGTGTGTTCGATTTCCGCGCCGATTCGCAACGCGTCCGGACAGGTGATCGCCGCCATTTCGATTTCCGGCCCGAACGGCCGTATGGGCGCCAATCCCGGTCGCCGTTACGCGCCGCTGGTCATGGCCGCCGGCAAATACCTTACCGACGCGCTGATCAAGGCTTCGTCCGGCCGCTGACAGGTCCGCGACCAGTCGCATACGTAACGTAAAAGCTGACGATGGAAAGTTCCCATCGTCAGCTTTTTTGTATTCATTTCAAAGTTGGATGCCGGAAACCAGAACAGTCACCGGCGGAACAGCGAGACCAGCTTGTTCCACGTCTTGCTCCACCACGTCGGCCTGTGGAGCAGGTCCATGCCTTCCGAATCAGGCTTCGATTCGCTGGTCATGCCGTAGGCGTAGGCCTTGCCCGCGCTGGGTTTGCCCACCAGCTCGTCGTATTCCAACAGCTGCGTGCGCGGCTCGTACGGGTGGCGGATGTCGAATTCGAACAGTCGAGCGGCACGTTTGGCCGGCACCGGGCCGTATGAGCCAAAACCGCTGGTCGGCGAGGCGACCATCATCATCTGCCGGTCACCGTCGGTTCCGACCGGCACGGAACCGACGAAGGCGTTGCGGTGGTCGTGCCCGGCGGAAATCGCAAAATATCCCGCCTTGTCAAGGATTGCGAATTCGCCGCTGTCGGCATCCGGGCAGCTGACGCCCTCCCCCAGATAGCTTCCGGGCTGCGTTTTGTCTTCGTTGAGCACGAAATGCCGCCCCGCGAAGTTGCGGTATCCTTCAATCGCGCGCGCAGCGGTGGCCGCGACCGGCTTGAGCAGGCGATAATACTGTTCGATCGGGAAATGCTGGAACACCATGCATGGCAGCGTGGACGGCGTCTTGCGCGGTTCGCGCGGCGAGTCCTGTTCATCTTGCCGGTCTTGTTGCAGCTGCTGCGATTGCGCCGCCATCAGCCCCGGCGCATCCGCCAGGAAGCGCAGCGCGGCTTCCGACGGGCTTCCGTAGCCGCCGGAACGCGCGTAATCGCCCGAATCCAGCAAGACCAAGCCCAACACGTCATACGTGCGATCGACGTCCGTCACCGACAACGCGAATGTGCCGGGCGCGCACGCGATCACGGGCTGTTCCGGCAATCCGAAGCCCTGTTCCATATCACCGACATCATGTTTCACACCATGTTTCACGGCGATGCCCGTCGTGCCGTCGGCAGCGCGTTCCGGATTGATACACCCTGGGAATTCGCGACAGATGCTTTCGATCTCGGCATTGTCGAGCCCGCACTGGAAGTCATGGTTGCCGAACGTCACAGCCCACGGCACGCCGCGGTCGGCAAGCGGGTGGACCAGTTGTTCGATGGTGGCTCGCACCAATTCGCGGGTGTGTTCCAATGCGGCCGCATAGCGTTCCCCGGACGCTTCGGACGATGCGGATGCCGGACGCGCGTCCCAGCGACGCTTGCGGGAGGTCAGCGCGTATGCGGAATCATATCCGGCGATCTGGTTGCCGTTGAAAATAACAAGATCGGGGCGTGTGGCGTCAAGCGAGGCCTCGATGAGGCTGATGGTGTCTTTGCTGACTTTCGGCCCGTCTTGGATGTCGGCGAATTGCAATACGCGGAATTTGCCGGACTGGTGGAATTGCAGGCGGCCGAGCCGTGCGGATACGGAAAGCGGTCGACGGTCCCCCTCTTCCGCTGGTTGGATGCGCGGGCGCGTGGCTTTGGCGGCATGCTGCAATTCGGTCATGCTTCTAGGGTAATGCAACATTGGGCGATTACATGTGCGATTCACGCAGGGCGTCAGCAGATTGCGCTGCTACATCGCATCCGGCAAAATCCATCAACCCACCGCCCAAAGCGACGTGAACAGACAGGTGCGAAAAACAAAAAACCCTCGCATCTGCGAGGGCTCATTGGCTGGGATGCCTGGACTCGAACCAAGAATGGCTGAACCAGAATCAGCTGTGTTGCCAATTACACCACATCCCAATTTGGCAGGCGTGGCAACTTCGAAAAGTTGTCCGTCGTACCCCCGACCGGATTTGAACCGGTGTTGGCGCCGTGAGAGGGCGTAGTCCTAGACCGCTAGACGACGGGGGCTTGAGTTATCGCTGTGATTCTCAGCTAGGCTGTGAACCGCAACGAGTGATAAATATACGCGAAACAGCACAGTCACGCAACTTACGGCGTGTCGCGCGGAATTTCAACGATTTCAAGTGCTACGCTGCCACTACTGATGAATTTGCATGAACTCTACTGACGGATTATCAGTAAGCACTACTGATGAATTACCATCTAATGCACTGATGAAATTGCAGATGAGGCAATGATCTTTGCCTTGCACATTCATAGCCGGCAAATCAGCCTTCAAGAACCAAATGAGGCGCTTATGTTCCCTTGCGACAGCGAGCGCGTCGCGATGCTTGTAATGCAATGTCACGTCAAAGACCGCCGCCCGGTTACCTATCAACCGTTTCATGGACGCATGAAGGCGAAACCACCTACAAGGCACGTTTCGTGACCTCACTGCACAAACCAGCCATGTTCAACCTCGTACATATTCTCACTGGCATGCGGCGCAGCGGTAAGACTTTCCAGCTGTTCCAGCTCATCACTGAATACAAGAAAAGGTGGGCATCTGCACATGCAGACGCCCACCTTGAGTGTCCTTACAGCTCAGCCGAGCACGGAAGGAACCTTAGCTCACAGGTGCTCGCGCAGGCCCTTGAGTCGAGCCATGGCAACGTCCTTGCCGACGATTTCCATGGATTCGAACAGCGGCGGGGACACGCGGCGGCCGCTCATGGCCACGCGCACCGGGCCGAAAGCCAGACGCGGCTTGTAGCCGCCGTCTTCGACCAGCGCCTTGTTCAGCGTCTCGTGCAGGAAGTCGGTCTTCCAATCACCCTCAGCAACGGCGTCCAGCGCCGCGATCGCAGCGTCGAGCACGGCCGGAGCGGAATCCTTCAGCTGCTTCTTGGCGTCGGCGTCCGGCTCGATGTAGCCTTCGGTGGACAGCAGGGAGCCGACCATGCCGGCCACTTCGCCCAGCAGGCGCACGCGCGGCTGCACGAGCGGAGCAGCGGCGGTGAGGACCTCGCGCTCACGGTCGGTCAGCGCGTCCCAGGAATCGGCGGACACCACGCCGTCACGCTTGAGGTACGGCACGGAACGGTTCAGGAAGTCCTGCGGTTCGAGCATGCGGATGTGCTCGGCGTTGATGGAGATGGCCTTGTCGATGTCGAAGCGGGCCGGGTTGGCCTTGACGTCACGCACGTCGAACTTCTCGATCATCTCGTCCATGGAGAACACGTCGCGGTCGGGGGCGATGGACCAGCCCAGCAGCGCCAGGTAGTTCAGCAGGCCCTCACGGATGAAGCCGTTGTCACGGTGCAGGAACAGGTTGGATTCCGGATCGCGCTTGGACAGCTTCTTATTGCCCTGGCCCATGACGTACGGCATGTGGCCGAACAGCGGCATTTCCTTGGCCACGCCCAGCTCGATCAGGTAATGGTACAGCACGATCTGACGCGGGGTGGAGCTCAGCAGATCCTCGCCGCGCAGCACCACGTTGATGCGCATCATGGCGTCGTCGACCGGGTTGGTCAGCGTGTACAGCGGGTCGCCGTTCGGACGCACGATCACGTAATCCGGCACGGAACCGGCCTTGAATTCGATGCGACCGCGGATAAGGTCGTCGAAAGCGACGTCCTCGTCGGGCATGCGGATACGCAGGGCCGGCTTGCGGCCTTCCGCGCGGAACGCGGCCTTCTGCTCTTCGGTGAGGTTGCGATCGTAGCCGTCATAGCCGAAAGCCTTCGGACGGCCGGCGGCCACGTTGCGGGCCTCGATCTCCTCAGGAGTGGAGAAGGATTCGTAGGCGTAGCCGGCTTCGAGCAGCTTGGCTGCGACGTCCTTATAGATGTCGCCACGCTCGGACTGGCGGTACGGGCCGTCCGGGCCACCCACGTTGATGCCTTCATCCCAGTCGATGCCCAGCCAATTCAGGGCCTCGATGATCTGGTTGTAGCTTTCCTCGGAGTCGCGCTGGGCGTCCGTATCCTCGATACGGAACACGAACGTGCCCTTGGTGTGGCGGGCCTCAGCCCAGTTGAACAGTGCGGTGCGGACCATGCCGACGTGCGGAATGCCGGTCGGGGACGGGCAGAAACGCACACGAACGTTTTCAGGAAGTTCCGGTTTGGTATTTTCAACTTCAGTCATAGGCTCCATTGTGCCGCGCAAACCGGACGTGCCACGACCCAATCGCCGTTTTTCTTCCGCAGTGTTCCATACTGCAATATTTTTCCCTATCTTCACATCGGCAAAGGAGTAATGTATGAAGCGACTTTCTTTATTCTTTAGTCACCGTTTTGTGAAAGGGCACTCTAATGACGGACCCCAACCAATACAATCCGCAGGTGCCGCAGCCGGCAGCGCAGTATGGCCAGACTCCTGCCCCCGACTACGGCCAGACGGCACCGCAGTACGGCACGCCGGATTACGGGCAGGCGCAGGCGCCCCAGTACGCCGCCCCGGACTACAACCAGGCACCTCAGTATGGTCAGGCTCCGCAGTACGGCCAAGCACCGCAACCGCAATACAACCAGGCTCCGCAGTACGCTCAGGCCCCTCAATATGGACAGGCCCCTCAGTACGGCCAGGCTCCAGCCGCGAATTACGGGCAGCCGGCACCGCAACCGCAGTCGGGCAATAGCTTCTTCGCATTGACCGCGCCGCTTGACATGCCCGCATATGGCTGCAACCTGGGCGAGGCGATCGTCCGTTTCTTCAAGAAGTACGCGGTGTTCAAGGGCCGCGCCTCGCGTAGCGAGTTCTGGTGGTGGTTCCTCACCTATACCGTCGTCACTTTCGTGTTGAGTCTCGTGTTCCGCACGTTGAGGAACCTCACCGATTCCGGCGTGATCGCCACCGTCGGAGACTCGTTCTCCTCCATTTGGGGACTCGTCGTGCTTGTGCCGACCATCGCGCTTGGCGTACGTCGTCTGCATGACATCAACATGCGTGGCACCGTGCTGGCCATCATCTACGCGGTACAGGCGGCCGCCGGAATCTTCTTCGCCATCGGTCTGATCCTCATCATCGGCAGCAGTCTTTCGTTCAGGTCGTTGGAGGCGGGCAACAGCGTCAGCATCGGCGGCGTTGTCCTGCTGATCCTCGGCGTGCTGGCCTTCATTGCCAGCGGTGTGTTCTACTTTGTGCTGATGGCCCGCGATTCCAATCCGGAAGGCGCGCGTTTCGACGCTCCTACGGCTTCCAACGCATGGGCTCCCGCCACGGGCGAGGCTCCGGCAGACCCGTATGCGGCGCAGGCCACCTCGTACGGCAACGTCCCGCTGCCGACCAATCCGGCGGCTGCGGCACCGGCCGCGCCGTACACGGCACCAGCGACTCCGGCCGATTCGTACACAGCTCCGGCACCGCAGTATGACGCCGCGCAGCAGCACGCCGCGCCGCAATACGCCGCACCTCAGCAGAATCCGCTGGCGGAGGCTCCGTCCGTACCGTCTATGCCTCCGATGCCGGCTGTTCCGACCATGCCTCCGACACCGTCCATTCCGCCGATGCCGGAAGTGCCGGCCCAGTTCCAGCATCCGCACGAGCAGCCGAATACCGACGCTCCGGCGGATTCGGACGCTCCGGCAGTACCGAATGATCCGGCGAACGGCACCGATCAGCAGCTCTGATTTCGCTCTGATCCCCGCCTTATCGCCACACAAAACGTGGCACACCATAACGAATAACGAATAATCCCGGTATCCTGTGCAATCGCAGGATACCGGGATTATTCGTTTCAGATCATTCGTTACGGGTAGTGACGTCGTTGCGGATGTAACGCGTGGGATAGGCGACGGCCACGCGCAATTCGAGCGCAAGCACAAGCGCACGCAACGCAAGTACACGCAAAGCCTTCACCGTCAGACGTCACACGACCGCCCGCAACACTTATTCCTCGGTCGGCTCCGAACCGGCCTCTTCCGACGAGTCCGAATCCTCAGACAAATTCGAGTCTGCAGACGAATCCAAATCCGCGTCGGAAGCCGCGTTATCGCCATCGCTCGTCAAATTGTATTTCTTTGCGAGCGCTTCCCTGCTTTTGCGCTCGTCCTCGTCTTTGGCGTCCTGTTCGGCCTGCTTCGGGTCCCACTCCAGGAACCTCATATGCCGCAGCCATTCCTGCCCCGCGAAGAAAGCGAGGTACTTGACGGTGGTGGAGAACGTCAGCGGGTTGAACGAGCTGTCGAACACCGACTGGGGCCGTCCGAACTGGCGGGCGGTGTCACGCAGACCAAACAGGTTGATGAGCTGTTCGGCGTTGATGAAAGTGGGCGGAATCGACAGCTGGTTGCGCATGGCGTTGACGAACAGCAGCACCGGCAGCACGCGGATGGCCTGCTCCTGCGAATCGTCGGTGCCATAGCACATGAGGTTTATCAGCGCGTCGAGAACCGTCATCGAGGCGAGGTAGCGTCTTGCGAATTCGTTGCGGTCCACCGTGGCCGACTGGCAGATGCCGACGTTTTCCGCCACGTCATCGTCGACTTCGAATCCGGAGGCGCTGCGCATGGTGCGTGAGAGGTTCTCCATGAGGTCTTGGATTTCCTTTTCGATTCGGGTCTCCACGTCGATGCCGAGTATTCTGGCGGTTTCCATGAACAGTTCGATGCCGTCGACCCCGTGGTAGGAGGCCATCACGTCATAGGCGCGGTTGGCGTCCATCAGCGTGCGGATGATTTCCGGATCGACGCCGGGAAGCACATCCATGCCTTCGTATACGGCTTCCGCAACCGACTGGTCGACTTCTTCGGAGCGTTTCAGCAGCACCTGCGTCATCATGCCGGAGAACATCACCTGCAGGTTCTCCGCATATTTGACGTCGTTTTCCAGTTCCTGGTTCGTTTGCAACGGCCACATCTTGACCAGATCGACACCGTAGTCAACTGCCATGGAGACCACGTGCGAGCCGTACATCGAGTCGACGACCTTCTGGTCGTATACAAAAGACATACTTTCTCCTTGTATATCGTGCGGCCGGCCCGAACCGCAGTCATCCCCGACCGCGATTGAGCCACCGCATGTTTTGGTTCACATTATTCGACGTCCGCCGCCGGATCGGCGTACGTAATGGACATTATTTTCCCGGTATTGCAATCGTAAGTGATGGAGGTGATAGAAGCGAGCGCGGTGTGGCGCAACAGCATGTTGTGTTCGGGGTGCCCCGTTTCCAGCATGTGCCGGTAGCTCCAAATCGGCGATTCGTGGCTGACCACCACGATCTGTTTGCCGGGGTATTCCGCCACTTTCTCCAGGGCGAAGTCCTGCATGCGATGCGCGATCGACTGGTAGCTTTCGCCCCAGCTCGGCTTCCACAGGTTGCGTACCAGCTTCCAGTTGCCGTTCTTCCACAGCGCGCCTTCGCCGAAGCCGATACGCTTGCCGCGAAATTCGTTGCGCGCTTCGATGAGGCGTTCGTCCGTCTGCAGCTCCAGCGGTTCCTCGCCGCGCAATCCACGTACCGAATTCAGCGATTCGAGGATCTCCCCCGCCGTTTCGCGCGTGCGTTCCAGCGGCGACGAGTAGACGGCGGATACGGTGTTCAGCTGCGGGCTGACCGCGATGTAATGCGCGGTGGCCTGCGCCATGCGCACGCCCACGTCGGACAGGTGGAAACCGGGCAGCCGCTCGTACAGCAGGTGCCCGGGGTTCTCCACTTTGCCGTGGCGCACGAAATGGATGGTTGTCGCCGGCATATTGGCCGCCTTTCTTGCGTTTCGGACCTGCCGGCCACGTGCTGGCTCAGCACGTTTCGCCGGTCGCCGGCCCTGTGAAAAAATTCGTCGATTCGAATATTGGTTCCTGCCCTAATGTACCGCGTGTCACGACGGTACCTGCGCATAAAGTTGCCTTGGTCAACAAAGACACACAAACAACACGCACCATCCCACCTTTCTCCCCGTGTGCGGCATGTCAAACATGTCAATCGATTGACGTGTTCGGACGGCTGGGGCAGCGAGCTGGTATCGGAAGCGGTTAACCAATAATTCAGGGGAACCACCACCATCAGTCCGCACGCGACGCAAAGCTGCGGACGTCACGAGCGAAACCGTGAGCGGAAAGGAGCGGCAAGCATGACCAACAATGTCCTCGTCGGCGTCAAAGACATCGGCCAACGTCTTTTCGGAGGGTATGCGGAGCTGCTTCGCATACCGCACACCGCGCGATTCTCCGTCGGATCGGTAATCGCCTGCATGCCGTTCCCAATGGTCGGCATGACGATCACGATTTCCGTGCAGCACTACTATGGCAATTACTCGCTTGCCGGCGCATTGACCGCAGTGCAGGCGATCGCGCTGGCCGTGACCAGCCCGGTGCTCGGCAAGCTGGTAGACAAGTTCGGCCAACGGCAGGTGTCGATTCCGACAATCATCGTGTGGATGATCGCCGCGATTTCACTGGTATCCTGCATTACCGCCCGCGTACCGTCATGGATTCTGTTCTGCATTGTGCCATTCATGGCGGCGATTCCGCCGTGGGGCGCGATGAGCCGTCAACGTTGGACGACGCTGCTCAAGGGCGATGCGGAGAAGACGAACCGTGCGCTGTCGCTGTCCGGCGTATTCGACGAGTGCATGTGGGTTATCGGCAATCCGCTGGCGTCCACATTGGCCGTGATCTCCGGACTGCTGGCGTTCTCGTTCACCGGCATGTGCGTGGTGATCGGCGCGCTGATGTTCCTGACGGAGCTTACGACCGAGCCGAAGTCGCAGACCCAGCTGGCCCGCGAGGCGGGCATGACCCGCAAGGAGTACCGCGAGCGCGAGGCCGCCCGGTCCAAGGCGCTGCAGGCCGAGGCCGCGGTGGAGTACGCGCGCAACAAGGCGCGTGCGGAAGGCAAGACGGCGGCCGAGGTGCAGGCTGCGATGGAGAAGGCCGAGGCGGAGGTGAAGGCCGGACGCAAGGAGTCGATCTGGGGTCCGGGCCTGATCGCGGTGTGCGTGACGTGGTTCGGCCTGGGCGCGTTCCAGTCGGCCGCCGGCATTTCGATCGTCGCGTTCGCCACAGAGGCGCATATGAAGCAGTTCACCGGTTTCGTATTCGCCTGTTTCTCGCTCAGCTCTCTGATCGGCGCACTTGTG
>OMGA01000283.1_pt1 | contig 24068 bp, 11 predicted proteins | sample 1674211 | NCBI WGS metagenome assembly OMGA01 (sample SAMEA103958152, study PRJEB25191) | human gut metagenome | biome: human-associated habitat [ENVO:00009003]; feature: intestine environment [ENVO:2100002]; material: feces | place: Germany | collected 2013/2015
TGTACTCCCGGATGCGGAGCATAAGCTCCTCGCTCTTGCTTCTCATATTGTACTTATCTCCTATCTGGAACAAAAGTTCCTGATAGCTCTATTATACACATAACTCGGAGAAAGTCAAGAGAAAAAAAGAAGGTGTGCAATCAGATGCACACCTTCCGTGAAAAATCATTGAAATATGTGCTTGACCGCCTTTCAGATGGGCTGTTTTTACCAGCGGGTTGCTGTTGATTTCCAGCATCCTTTGAAAGCTGTCTACTGCTTCCGGTGAAGCCATGATTCTCATCTTTCCGGCATAGGCGAATACCCAGCCGAAAAAATTGCTGCTGAAAATGGCTCTCGTCCATAATATGCTTGATTTAAAAGTACCATTTTACCGGTCTCCCATTTCTACATGGGGTAGAAGCATTATTTCGCAGTCGATATGAGCCCTTAATTTAATAGTTCCAAATCACTTTCGCCTTGTAAGTCTTACCTCGTAAATCAAGAGGTATAATACTAATCGGTTGACTGCTATAAATCTAGTCACGCGTTGCTTTTGCCTTACAACTATTATATTGTTGTCTATATGTCAATACAAGATAATCAGTATTGCCGAATTGTGATACTATATATAAATCTTATTGTTCTTTTGTAAATCAAGTCAGTTGGTTGCTATCTATTTTGAAAAGTTGAGGACACATGATCGTATGGTTTTTAAAAATAGCCGAAATTTCGCGCAGATGGAGTATTATCTATTACAACATCTGTATAGCACAGTAATCACAAATATGGTATTTTTAGTTCACAGAGAGGCTCGGAGTAGGATCGGAAAGGAGGAGTGCCATGATGCAGCTTAAAGATTTGCAGGCAATGCCGGTAGACAACGGTTCTGACGGTGCTGTAGCGGGCTGGAGCACCATTAGCAATCATTGCAACAATACCACCAAGATGTAACTTTTGACGTTTAAGTGTCTTTTAGACGCGGGACATAACTTTGATTCGAAAAGAGCCTCTCGCCTCAAACAAAAATAGTTATTGCCCAAAAGGAGAATTGCAAGTGAATGTAAATCTAGCTTACTATAGTTTTGCTGACAATAAGTTTTACGAACCTCTTGACGTTTTAAATGCCGATATAACTATCTTTAAGGCTGTTTCAAGTGCATGTTCCAATGAATACGAGATATACGAAAGTGGTATTTACCTTTGTGCCACATCAAAATTGAAAATGCCAAAGCAAGGATGGAAAATTCATATTTCGGCGAGCTATGATAATGCTATTCACATTCTCAACATAGTCGCAAAAGAACTTGTACCACAGAAGTGTTCATTTAAAGTAATAAAGAGTCTTGACTTGTATTTGCTGACATCGCAAAAACCATTTTCAAGAACACAGTTCGGTAAATTCATTACCGTATATCCAGAAAGCAATAGCAGATTTATTGCTTTGCTCGAAATATTAAATAAAAAGCTATCCAACTTTGAAGGACCAGAAATACTTACTGATAGACAGTATAAGCAATGTAAAGTCCTCCATTATAGGTATGGGGGATTCGAGCCAATAGAAAAAGTAACCCCGTATGGGCAAACTCTATATCTTATCCAGAATGGTTTTGGAGCACTCACTGAGGATGTCCGAAGCCCCTATTACTCACTGCCAATTGGCATTGAGGAAATTATTTTAAATGAACCAATTCTGGAAATTCCTCGTTTGTTTCGGGAATATTCAGTTGAAAAGGCAATCCGGTTTACGAATTCTGGTGGAGTATATGAAGCAAAGCAAAAATCCACTCAACGAAGAGTGATAATCAAGGAAGCAAGGCCATTTACACAGATGACAAAAGCTTCGGTAAATTCAATAAAGCTAAGAGAAAAAGAAGCAGAGATACTTCAAAACTGTAAAAATTCATCATTCTTTCCAGAACTGATTGATTCGTTTGATGATTCGGGGCACTACTTTATAGTCGAAGAGTACATAGAGGGAGAAACCCTATTTCACTATGTATTACATAACAACCCATTCCTAAAAATGAAAGGCTCTGAGCCTGCTCGTCGGTATATCAAGACAATAGTGACTTTTGTGGCAGATCTTTTTTCTGCAATAGTCTACCTTAGCAGTAAAGGCTATGAGATGCATGACCTAACGCCAGACAATGTAATGATAACTGATGGTGGACAAATAAAAATTGTTGATATGGAGGGGTGCTTGCGAACTGGGGAATCCGAAGCATTTATAGGAAAAAACAGTTTCGTTATGAATGGAGATCGGCGTTTTGCAGCATTGAAGGAACTAGGACTGTTGTTGCTCTCATGCATAGTTACCGGAAAAGATGCTCTACTTGCACTAAATAGGGATGCAATATCTCAGCAACTAGAACACATAGATCATCTATACAGCTTATGTGACGAAATAAAGGAATTAATTCTTGAGTTGACTTTTGCAAGAGAAAGCTCATTCATTGCCGTTCGTAGAATTATCGACAGTCTCCAAAGAAAGCCGCTGGAGAAATTGGTAACTCGTCTGAATGGAGAATTTCAACCAAATACCCATGATGATATAGCCAGGGTTCTCTCTGGAATTATTGGCACGCACGGCAAAACGAAAAAAAGCACGTTTCCTATTACGCCACTGTTTGGGAATAGCATGAACTATGCGTGTGGAGAAGCGGGAATAGCAAACGGTTTAGTGCAGTTAGGACATATGGATTTTAATAAAAATTTCACGGAAACATGTTCATTTTTTTCTACATCCATACCTGTTGGTCTGTATACTGGCTGGGGAGGATGCATATGGTCATTAGCTGAATCTGGAAACTGTTTTCTTGGCGAAGAGCTTTATCAGAAGCATTGCAGAACATCAATTAAGTTGAATGAGCATTCTTTTTTTGCTGGAAGAGCAGGATTGTTGATACTTGCAATCAGGATGTTTGATGCAACTCAAAATACATGCTATTATGATGATGCAAGAATGATTGCTGACAGTATCATGCAAGAATATGACTATATGAATAACCAGCATATTGGACTGATGCGCGGAAATGCAGGTGTCGCATTGTCTATGCTTGCTGCTTATTGTTTGTTCTACGACAGCAAGTATATTGAGTATGGTAAAACTCTTCTGGATAGAGACCTAGAGTTTTCATTTACCGACGAAGAAAAAATCGGATTTCCAGCAAAAAAGGGTAGTAATACTGTTCTTCCCTACTTTATGGAAGGAACGTGTGGTGTCCTTTCGGTTCTCCTTCGATATATGCCGTATTTTAACGGATATAGTACGATTGCGCAAAAGTTAGCTCAAGGGTTACATTTTGGCTTTTCTGTATCTGCATCACTTTTTGATGGAATGGCGGGAATCGGAAATACGCTCATTGACTGCTTTCATTCTTTCGGCAAACAACAATATTTTGATTGGGCACTTGAGGCTGCGCATTTTTGCTGGGCACACAGAATACCATACGACAATGAAACCATCGTTTTTCCTGATTCATATTGTCAAAGGATAAGTTCTGATTACGGATATGGCTCAATGGGAATATTGCTGTTTCTGAATAGGATACGTACAAGAGAGATAATCAATTTCGCCATACCTTTAGACGATTTTATCAGGGGGAGGCTGGAGAAAGCAGCCTTGAAAAATAAATTCAACGAATCATAGAATAATTGTCCTTACGAACGAGATGATCGTATGTTCAAAATACCGATTAAGGGTGTTATAATACATACGGAGGTGAGGTAAATGCGTTTTTTGTCGAAGAATCTACGCAATTTTCGCAAGGCACGAGGGCTCACACAGTTACAACTTGCAGAACTGCTCAATGTTTCTGTCGGGGTCGTTTCGAAGTGGGAAATTGGTTTATCTAGCCCTGACATAGATACCATTGCGTTGATGGCTGAATTGTTTGATGTCTCAATTGATGTTCTCGTAGGATATGAATTGAGCCATAGAAACATGAACAGTTATAAGACTCAGGCTCAAAACTACATGGGTGCACATAATTTTGAGAATTGCATCACTGTTGTTGAAACAGCCCTAAGAAAATATCCTAACGATTACGACCTGGTGTTCTATTTTGCAGGAATATATTTGAATGTAGGTGGTATGACCCACGATGAAAAGCATATGCATCGTGCACTAGAACTTTATGAGAAAGCACTAAAACTGCACGATCCATCAAGACATGATATAAATGACAGATATGAGATCATGGATTTCATGGCTAGGATTAATATTGCATTGGGCAATGTCGATCCAGCACTAAAGTTCCTAATGAAAAACAATTTTCACGGAGCATGTGATGACATGATTGGATATATGATTGCAACCAAGAAACAGAATCCTTCTGAAGCGTTGGAATACTTAAATAGAGGATTTGTGAACAGCGTTAATAGCCTGTTTCGCACCTGCATCGGATACTCTTTTGCTTTCTGCGATTTATATGATTATGAACAGGCACTCGATGTTTTGCTTTGGCTCAAGGACTTTATCAAAAGTGTCTGTAGAACCCAGAAGGTATGCATTTTAGACAAGAGCTATGTGCTTGTCCTCTGCGAAATTGCTGTTGTCTATGCAAGGAGAAACATGAGAGCAGAAACAAAGGCCTACTTATGGGATGCAATTAGAAGTGCTGTCGCTTTTGATTCGGAGCCTGACTACGATTTAAGGGGCTTAAAGTTCGTAAGCTATAATGCTTCAGCTCAAGTTACAGATGACTTTGGAGAGACCGCATTAGATGGAATCGAATATATCATAACGGAACAGGATGCGTTGACAAAGGGATTACTAAGGTCAGTATTTGAGGAATTGAAGGCAGAGAATAATGAATTTAAAATATGAAAAGGAGCGGAGATAAGAATGACTGAATTTAAAAAAATGCTTTTCAAAAATAAGGGTCGCATAATCAGCACTGCATTGCTTAATATTGCCACATCTTTTGCAATGGTGTACGCCGGGTACTCGCTCTCGTATATCTTTACGAGCTATGAAAGCAACGGAAATCGCGCCGGGGAGCTTGCCTTAAGCTGTGTTGCAGTATTCTCAATTTGGCTGCTTGCCATTTTGATATTCTATTTCGCTGGAATTTTTCAAGCAGGCACTTTAAAAAAACTCAAAAATGATCTCCGCAGTCTTATTGCCAAAAAAATTTCTCTGATTAATTACGATGAATTTACAAGCAAGGATTCCGGAAATTATATCTCGTGGCTTACGAATGATGTTGAAAACATAACGAGTCAATCTTTCGTGTCACTTTTTTCAATTGTAACGAGCATTTCGACCGTTCTGTTTTCGATAGGTGCTCTCTTTATAATCAGCGTTTATGTTGGCATAGCAGCAATAGTTTTGTTCTTTTTCGTATCGGTGCTTCCTCAGATTGCGGTCAAGGGACTCGAAAAAGCCAATAAAGAGCGTTCAGCTACACAAGAAAAGAGCCTCGAAAGCTTTAAGGATTCAATTATGGGTTTCCCTATATTCTATTTGACTAGATCCTTTCCTACCATGGCAGAGCGCATAAAAAGCGCATCGTACAGGCTCGAAAATGCGAATTTCTTATTCGCAAAACGCAATCTTGGTATTCAATCATTCATCATTGCTATGAGTACATTTGGGCAGATAGTGATTTTGACAATTACGGTGTTTGCTGCCATTTTAGGTATCGCACCTATTGGGGCAGTAATTTCGGTTGGAAATCTTTCTGGCAGCTTTTTTAATTCTGTTAGTGATACAGCCCAGGGAGTTGCCGTATTAAAAGCTTCGAAATCGCTTTGGGAGAAATTTGAAAGTTCAAAGGAAATGGATAAGAGAACAGAAGTTATTGATAGCGTTGATTTTATTAAGCTCGATAATGTTGGGTTTAGATTTGAACAAAAAGAGGTACTTCAAATCAAGAGCATGAACTTTCGTCAAGGCGGTAAGTATGCCCTTGTGGGCGAAAGTGGCTGTGGGAAAACGACACTGGCAAAGATACTGATGGGACTGCTTGAAAACTATACGGGTACTATCCTATACGGAGATAAACCATTGAACCGTATTTCGAGAGATAGCCTTTATCAGGCAGTCGCTTATGTAGATCAAAAGGTATATCTGTTTCAAGATACATTACGATTCAATATAACCCTAGGGGCAACGTATTCAGAAGAGCGAATTGATGAAATTGTACGAAATTGCAATCTGAAATCATTTGTTGACTCTCTTCCCAATGGTTTGGATACCCAAATTGCAGAAGATGGGAAAAACATGTCCGGAGGCCAGAGACAACGAATTGCATTAGCAAGAGCATTGATACGGAACGTGGCTTTAATCATCTTAGATGAAGGGACTGCTGCACTCGATGAGTCAAATGCGCTCGAAATTGAAATGGGACTGATGCGTGATCCAAATATAGGAGTGATAATTATTACCCATACACTCCGCAATGAGGTGAAAGAGTATCTTGATGCCGTATATGAACTCAAGCTCATTAAGTAACATGATATGGTTGTGCCCAAAGACAGTTTTATAATATCGGTGTAATAGTTAAACTTATACTCTGAAGAAAGTCGAAGTAGAACAAACAACTGCTTCGGCTTTCTTGCGTATTGTTGAAAGACGAGGTATTGAATTCGTTATCATGTTAGCGTATGGATCGAACAATATTGGTCGCATCATGAAACAGATTTATTCACCATTCATGCAGAGGACGTTTTATGAACAATTCAGCTATTTTATACATCCTCAACTAAGTACACTGTATGACTGTACAGCTATATGGAACATTTATATGCCGAATGGAGTTGAAAATATATTTAGCATATATGGCAAAATATTACAGAGCCAGTCTTGTCAATTATCACCAAAGAATTATATAATTATGGCACCAGGGAATTGGAAGACATCTGAGTAAAAATATGCGGTTAGACGACCTGATTTTTGTAATTTTTTGACTCTATTCTATCTTCGGTGCCGTGTTTATAAAATGTGTACCTTTGTACACAGCTTCCGTCCGCAGAACAGAATGTGTATAAACATACATATTCATTTCCGAAACATACCGATTAGCATGATAATGCGCCATACTCTGCATGGCTGCAAATAAACGAAAGTGAGGTATACACATGAAAACACGACTAAGAGGAGCGCTTGCTATGATTGCTCTCATTGCATTCGTAGTAACTATGCTCCCCCTCTCTGCATTCGCAGAAGCAAGAACGAGCTTTATACGCTCGCGGATTGATTCCCGTCCTGCCCGACCGGACAGCGGGATTGAAATCGTACCGCATAAAACCGAAAACCCAAAGCGCAGTGCCATTTGGGACGGCAGTATCGCTGCGGGCTTTGCCGGAGGCAGCGGCACTGAAGACGATCCGTATCTTATCTCAAATGGCTCTGAGCTTGCATATCTTGCTCAGCAGGTAAACAGCGGCAATAGTTATGAAAATGTTCACTTCAAACTCACGAACGATATCTATCTCAATGATACAACGGATTGGGAGCTTTGGGGAACGACGGGCAGCTCTTCAGCCGGTAAAGTGGATACATGCGATGAAGAAATCGAGCCGACCAAGCAGGACAAAGGCGACAAGATGGATGCGCCGATTGCAATTCCGGTAAGACCTGCACCGAAGACCGAATTGGAGTCGGACGCTCTTTCGGATGCTCTGAATGCTGCCGGGCAGAGCAACACCTTTGTCTCAACGGGCAGCTATCCGTGGATGGTTGATTCAACCACCTACGATGGGCGCACCGCTGCGCAAAGCGGAAACCACAATGTAAGCAATTCTACATCTTCCTTCAGCACTACCGTGACACTTTCGGCAGGCGACATCGTTTCTTTTGAGTACTGTGTAAGCTCAGAAAGCAATTACGATAAATTCAAGTTTTCGGTCAACGATTCCGTTGTGCTGACAAAGAGCGGCTTGGTTTCTTGGAACAGCTATTCCTATCAGGCAACTGCCGACGGCGAATACACTTTCCTGTGGAGTTACACAAAAGACGGCAGCGTCAACGGCAACAGCGATGCCTGCTGGGTCGATAACGTCTATATTGGTGCTCCGCTCGCTGTAACGGGTATTGATGTGCTTGAACACCTCGATATCCCCGTGAACGGCACCGGAACTGTCGCCTACAGCGTGCTTCCGGAAAACGCATATAACAAAAATGTATCATTTGAGTCGGCGGATGCAGGAATTGCAGCGGTTAATGCAAACGGAGTTGTAACCGGCGTTTCCGCCGGAGAAACCACCATTACTGTTACGACTGAGGACGGCGGATTTACCGGAGCCTGCACAATAAATGTTTATAACCAAGCTGTTACCGGGGTGACGATTGAACCTTCGGAAGCAGAACTCAATGTTGGTTCTTCGACGAAGCTTACAGCGACTGTACTTCCTGAAAATGCATCAAATAAGAACGTAGTCTACTCCGTAGATGATGAGAGCATTCTTTCTGTTGATCAAGACGGTAATGTAACCGGGCTTTCGTTGGGAACTGCGACCGTGACCGTCACCACCGAGGACGGAGGCTTTTCCGCTTCAGCCGAAATCACCGTGATACCTGTGCAGGTAACGGGGGTAAGTATTTCGCCTAAATCGGCTTCAGTTGATCTTGGACGCACGATTCAGCTTACCGCTTCGATCAAGCCATCAAACGCAACAAATAAAAACCTTTCCTGGTCGGTAAGTGATGAAACGATAATCTCTGTTGACGATCGGGGAACTGTCACAGGGCTTTCATTGGGAACCGCGACCGCGACCGTCACCACCGAGGACGGAGGCTTTACCGCTTCTGCTGAGATTACTGTTTGCTATGCTCCGGCAAACACATGGACAGCCATAGGAGAAGAATTCAGTAACTTCTATGGCTGCTTTGACGGCAACGGCTATGCTGTTCGCGGCATCTATATAAACACGCAAGAAAGCTACCAAGGTCTGTTCGGCTATAGCGGTGTTGTTTCCATAATTGCCAATCTTGGAGTTGCGGAGTCCTATATTTACGGAGATACGTGTGTCGGCGGCGTGGTCGGCCGTAATGGTGCCGGATATAATGGCGTCGAATATAGTAGCGGCACTGTCACCAACTGTTACAACACCGGCAGCGTAACCGGCAGTAACGGTGTCGGCGGTGTGGCCGGTCATAATAGTTCTTCTATCACCGACTGTTACAACACCGGCAGCGTAACCGGCAAAGACTATGTCGGCGGTGTGGCCGGCAGTAATAGTGGCTTTGGCACTGTCACCAACTGCTACAACACAGGCAGCGTAACCGGCAAAAATAAAGTCGGCGGCGTGGCCGGATATAACGATTACATTGTCACCGGCTGTTACAACGAAGGCAGCGTAACCGGCGAAGAATATGTCGGCGGTGTGGTCGGCGAAAACGATGTCACTGTCACCGGCTGTTACAACACAGGCAGCGTAACCGGCGAAAGAGTTGTCGGTGGCGTGGTCGGCTATAGTCGTAGTGCTTATGATCGCAGCACTACTGTTGCCAACTGCTACAACACGGGCATCGTGAACGGCAATGAAAGAGTCGTCGGTGGTGTGGTCGGCTATAATGAAGGGGGTACTGTCACCGACTGTTACAACGAAGGCAGCATAACCGGCGGTAACGGTGTCGGCGGCGTAGTCAGCGAAAATTCCGGCACTGTCATCAACTGTTACTATAACGTAGGTTGCTGTGCAAACAGCAATTCATACGGCATTGCACTGACAAACGAACAAATGCTTCGTGCCGAAAGCTTTGAAGGGTTTGACTTTGAAACCGTTTGGACGATGGACGGAAACCCGGGTTATCCCTACCCTAAACTTATAAATAATTTCCAGAATTGTCATGGAGTGGAGCAGCTCCCCGAAATAGATATAACAAAAAAGAGCATCTACGTGGCGGAAACAGGTACACTTTACCCGGTTAAAAATGCAAAGGTAACTGTGCGCACCGCAGAGGGCTACGAGATTGAAGCTATATCGAACTTTCTGGGTTTGGTGGAGGTCAGCGTGCCTGACAGCTCGTCCTACACTATAGCAATTTCATGCGAGGGGTATTGCCCCAAATCATTGGAAAACGTTATTCTGAAAAACGGAGAGTTCTATGAGGCAGCGTTGTCCAAGATCGATTACAGCGCACCATTGGGCGGCAGCGTGGAGGTAACCTATACGGATGCAAATACAACTGCGCCGCTGGATATCCTTGCTGCAACAAAGCGCCTGAACAGTGAAGAGGCAAATTTTGAATTCACAATAACGGCAAAGAGTTTCTCCGATCTTACGGATGGTCAATATGAACTGCTGCAAGACGGTGACGTAATAAAAACAAGCACAGACGGCGTATTTAAGCTCAAGGTTTCTGACCTTAAGCCCGATATTCCGCTATGGATACGCATAAGGGATGACGGAAAGTACTGTAAGCCCGCCAAGCTGGGACTTTCCACCTACACCGGTGTATTCGGCCTTCATGACGGGGATGAGGTCAAGCTTATGGATAAGCTCGAATTGCCAATTCCTTCGGATATTCCTTTTCTGGGCGGTTCAGTAATATCTTTGGATCTCGGATACATTCCTGTGAAGGTTAAGTCAAAGGGCGATACCGTCAGAATAGGTCTCGGAACTGATAACCTTTTCGACCCGGAAGATAAGGATATGTGGGAAAAGCTTAAGGAGTCCGTAAGGAAGGGGGCTGCTGCATACGGAGCAACGGCATTTGGTACTGTTGACCTTGGTGGAAAAGTGAAGCCTGACCTGAAGATTATAGGCTTTGCCGAAGGCAAAATAACAGCGCACGGTTTGGAAGTCGTCTCAGGTGAGATGATTATACAGGCGAAAATAAAATATGAGCATGAATGGCAAACGTTTGCCTGGGTTATCCCGATTGTCATCAAGGTTGGAGTTGGACTTGAACTTGAGAATACGCTTGAGATCGATTGGGAGAATGGTTTAAAGGTCAATGACCGTGTAGAATTGACCATTCCCAACCTGAAACCTAAGGCGGGAATCGGCATTGCCTATGTTGCGGATGTTTCCGTTTACGGCAAAGCAGAAAATGTCCTTGGTTTTGATACCAAGACAAATTATTATTTCGGCGAACTCAAAGGCGAGGCCGGTCTATCGGCAAAGGTGCTGCTCTGGGAAGGCAAATGGTGCCTCATCAGCGGTCAATGGAGATATGCTGAGGGGTATCTTAAAAGCGGTCATTCATTTGATGAAATGAGTTACTCCCTGATCTCTCGTGATTATCTTAAAGAGCAGTCCGGGTGGTTGGGAGACAAGCCCGCAAAAGATGCCGTTGGCGCAAAGCAGACCAGCGTTTTGCAGGAAAATGTACTTAGCATTGCATCGCCTATGCTTGCAAATGTAAACGGAAAGCTCATTGCCGTTTGGATTGCGGATGACGGTTCAAGAACAACCGGCAACCACTCGCAGATTGTTTATTCCCTCTACAATGAAGCGGATAACACTTGGTCGGCACCCACTGCGGTTTGGGATGACGGCACTGCGGACTTTACTCCGCAAATGGTTTCCGACGGCACAAATGCTTATGTTGTATGGGCTGACGCAAATACGGTTTTTGACGAGAACGTTACAACAGAACAGATGGCGGCAGCGTGTGAAATAAGCTATGCGAAGCTGTCCGTTGATGAAAACGGCAACGGCACCGTCTCGCAGCAGCGCAGATTAACCGAGAATTCTTCTCTTGATTTCCAGCCCAGCGTTGCTGTCGATGCAAACGGTGTACACATCGCATGGATACGCAATGCGGCTAACGATCTGCTTGCGCAGAGTGGAACCAATGCCATAATGTACTGCACCGAAACAGGAAGCGAAATCGAATTGCATTCGCTTGCAACCCCGATAAGCTCGCTGGCAATCGGCTGCATGAACGGCAATGTCTGCATTGCATATTGTTCCGATGAAGACGGTGATGCAGCTACTGTCGATGATGTAAAAACCTACTTTGGCACAGTTGGTGGCAGCTTCGCAGCAATAACCGAGGGCGCTTCAAACTCATCAACGGTTAGCTTCATGCGGTTCGGTTCGGAAGGAAACAAGCTTTTCTTCATGAATAACAGTATCTTGTGCTCTTATGACGGCAATGCGATTAAGCAGTATGATTCTGTGACTGAACCGGGCAACGATTACTCAATAATCAACGATGGAAGTAACACAACATATCTTCTCTACAATGCAAACAATGGGGACAACTCACAGCTGTATCTGAGAATTTATGATCCATCGAACGATACATGGAAACAACCCATTGCACTTACAAATACCCCCGGCTATGCGGAAAACTTCTCTGCCGCAGTTCTCGGAACAAAGGTTGTTGCAATGTTTACGAGAAGTGACGTAACCATGGCTGCTGACAGCATGGAAACCTCAACTGACCTCTATGCCGTTGTCATGACTCCCGCTCACGACCTGTGCCTGAGTGATGTTGCGTATGATTCAGATTCCATAACTCTCGGAGGTACGCTGCCAATTACTCTTACGGTCAAAAACAACGGTGAGTTGGATGAAACCGGAGTTGTTGTGACAGTCAGTGCAAACGGTGTTGAGACGCAGAGCTTCACAATCGACACGTTATTGAACTCCGGCGATACTCAGCAAGTCAGCATTGAATATGTCCTGCCGAACACAGCGGCCGTCACAGAATTTACATTCAGCGTAACGTCATCATCGGGTGAAGAAATTCTTCTTGATGATAACAGCATCGCAAAAGAACTGTTCCTTGCTGATCTGAGTATTGATGTTCATAAACTGATGTCGGATTCTGTTTCAACAGTGCTTGTACCTGTCTCGAATATCGGCTTTGTCGATACGAATGCAACCCTATACATCAGAAGGGATACTGAAGATGGTGAGATTCTTGCACAGTTCGATATGGGAGTTATTCATGCAGGGATGATGCAGGTTATGGAGTTCTACGATGCATACATCAAATCGTTGATGGAAGGGAGCAGCAGTCTATGCTTCTCAGTTGTTGCAGACAACGACGAGTACATGATTGCGAACAATTCCAACTTCATATCGGTAACCGAGATAGACTTGTCGGATTCACAGTACAAGTTTGCCGTTACCTTCGTCAACATGGATGGAGAAGTGTTGTCAACCCAGAATATTGCTTATGGCGATGCTGCGGTTGCACCGGAAGCACCTGCTATGGAAGGATATATCTTTATTGGATGGGACAAGGAGTTTGGTTACATTACAGACACTATGACTGTAACGGCTCGGTATGCTATTGCCCGAACAGTTACGTTTGTGGATTGGGATGGAACTGTGCTTTCAACACAGGTTGTTGCCGATGGAAATTCCGCAACAGCCCCTGAAGTCCCTGAACGCGAGGGCTATACCTTTACAGGCTGGGATGTGGAGTTTACCAGCGTGACTGAGAATATAACGGTCACTGCACAGTATGATATCAAAAAATACTCTGTTGTTTTCTGCGATTGGGACGGAAGCATTATATCCGAACAGGTAGTTGAACACGGCGAGGCAGCGATTGCACCGCCTGATCCGGCTCGTGAAGGATTGAACTTTACAGGCTGGAGCATTGATTTCAGCATCATTACATCGGATTGCTTTATCTATGCAGTTTACGCTCCGATAGCAAACTCCGGCGATGCCAGCGGAGACGGCGCGGTCAACGCTGTTGATGCCCTTGTTGCCATGCGATATGTTCTCGGAGTTTCAACCGAGAGCCTTACGCCCGAACAGATCGCCGCTGCGGACTTCAACGGGGACGGCGCAGTGAATGCCGTCGATACCCTGCTTATCATGAGATTCTCGCTGGGATTGATCGAAGCCGTCGTCAGTGACCCTGAGCAAGGCGCCTGAAAATTCAATCCGTACGGGCAGAAAACCGAACAACGTAATTAATTAACCTATACCGGGCGGTTTTACGCCGCCCGATATAAATAAAAAATAAGGAGACGAAAATGAAAAAACTCTTCGCAATGCTGCTCAGTGTCGCTATCATTCTGAGCACAATCACGATCCCTGCATATGCGGAAACCGGATCACCAACCGATAACGACGTCGTTTTCAGCATTGAAAACGTCACGGCAGCTCCCGGCACAGATGTGTCGGTAGCGTTTAATATCGAAGGCGAGTATGAATCTCACGCTCTCACGGCATTCGTGAGGTACGACACAAATATGCTTTCCGTCGTCGGTAACGGTATTGTTCAGGGGAACATCTGGCAAAACATGATCGCTGGCGGCGGTACGATCGTCGCTGATGCTGTCACGCGTCCGGGACAGGTTCCCTTCATGGCAATCATGCCGACCAATCCGTTCAGCGGAAGCGGAACCATATTTACCATGAATTTTCATGTAAATGAATCCGTAGAGCTCGGCACTGTGATTCCTCTTGAACTTGAAATAAGGGAATTCTACTATATGCCCGTGCAGCAAACTTCTCCTACCCTCATTCCGTTCACATCCGACAACGGTTCAATTACCGCTCAGGTTTACCACTCGGTCACCTTTGTTGACTACGACGGCACTGTTCTTTCCGCTCAGAGTGTTGCCCACGGTTCCGCCGCAATTGAGCCGACAGCCCCCGAACGTGAGGGTTATGCCTTCATAGGATGGGATAAGGACTTCTCAAACGTTACGGAAGACATGACCGTTACCGCTCAATACTCGGCCAACAGCTATTCGATTACCTACACCATCAACGGTGAGGAATACACCGCTCAGACCTATGAATTCGGAGCAGCGGTTTCCGCACCCGAATACACCGTTCCCGAGGGACACACCTTCTCAGGTTGGAATATTCCGGAAACCATGCCTGCCGAGAACCTTGTTCTTGATGCGGCACTGACTGTGAACAGTTACAGCATAACTTACACAATCAACGGTGAGGAATACACCGCTCAGACCTACGAATTCGGAGCAGCGGTTTCCGCACCCGAATACACCGTTCCCGAGGGACATACCTTCTCCGGTTGGAACATTCCGGAAACCATGCCTGCCGAGAACCTTGTTCTTGATGCGGCACTGACTGTAAACGAATACACCGTTACTTACAATATCAATGGTAAGATTTACGCAATACAGGTTTATGCTTACGGTGAAGAAGTCTTTGCTCCCGCATATGAAGTTCCTGAACATTTCACTTTCTCGGGCTGGGATACTCCCGCCACCATGCCGGCGGAGAACATCGTGCTCGATGCAACCCTCATAGAAGATGGAAAGTATACGGTATCCTTCATGGTTGATGGTGAGACGTATTTCACGTTTACGGGATATGAAGGTGATGCTATCACTGTTCCTGAAAATCCGGAAAAGCTCGGTCATACCTTTGACGCTTGGGACGGAATGCCCGAAGACGGTGTTCTTCCTGCAGCAAATATAACCGTCACTGCTGTTTGGAGCGTTAATACCTATACGATAACCTATAAGGTCAACGGCGCGGAGTACAGCGTCCAAACATATGAATACGGTGCGGCGATCATAACTCCCGCGTATGATGTACCCGAAGGATACACATTCTCGGGATGGGACGTTCCCGAAACAATGCCTGCCGAAGATCTGGTTGTTGACGCAACATGCACGATCAACGTGTATGAAGTTACCCTGATTGACGGCTTGAACGGAGACCCCATTGCTGTTCTTTATGTCGCACATGGACAGGATGCGACACTTCCCGATGCGCCCGAACACGCCGGCTATATCTTTGACCGCTGGGACGGCGATTCCACCAATGTTACGGAGAACAGAACCATTACGGCGTGCTATTGGATGATCGGCGATGTGAACCACGATGGTGAAATCACAACATATGATGCCTTGCTGATCATGAGATACGCACTCGGTGTGGAAACCGAGGGCAACGAACTCATTATGGACTTTAACGGAGACGGATGCGTTGACTCACTCGATGCGCTTCTCGTGCTTCGCAGGAGCATAGTGTAGATGTTGTTGTCCTAAGCCATTCTATAACCTCTTGAGAAGGAGGCTAAACTATCAAATACATTTTTGAAAGGAGTTTCTTTATGAAACGAAAACTGAAGGCGATTGCCGCTGTTTTGCTGGTACTCGTCATGCTTGGCTCGGCTATGCCAATGCAGCTGGCCGCCGAGGCCATGACCCCTCCCACTACCCGTTATGCAACACCGCACGGATACAACGACCATGATTATCAGAAAATGGTTGCGTTCTTTGAACAGACGGACGAAAACGGTGTCAGGAACGGCGAGAAGCTGAATGAGGATTATGATCCTACGGATCCCAGAACTTGGCGGGGGTATGATGGTGATTATTGCCGAGGGGACATCACATGGACAATTGTTGCCGGCGAGTACCGCCTTTATGAAATTTTCTTTGGCGGTAGAAGCAACGATGCTGAACCATTGGAATTGGTTGGTTTCCTCGATGTCAGTGGGTGCACCGCACTCACAGAAGTACGTTGCGAGTCATTAGGCGATATCCAACTGACCGGGCTGGATGTCAGCGGATGTGCGGCACTTGAAGCGTTGGATTGCGGCGGAAACGAATTGACAGAACTTGATGTCAGCGGTTGTACAGCACTTACGAGCTTGGATTGCTACGAGAATCAGCTTACGGAGCTTGACATCAGCACGAATACAGAACTTGTATGGCTGTATTGCTACTGGAATCAGCTTACGGAGCTTGATGTCAGTGCAAATGCAGCACTTGAAGGTCTGGCTTGCTACGGGAATCAGCTTACAGAGCTTGATATCAGTGCGAATGCAGCACTTGTATGGCTGGATTGCTCCTGGAATCAGCTTACGGAGCTTGACATCAGCACGAATAATACAGAACTTGTACTGCTGTGGTGCTACAAGAATCAGCTTACGGAGCTTGATGTCAGTGCAAATGCAGCACTTGAATGGCTGATTTGCTACGAGAATCAGCTTACGGAGCTTGATGTCAGTGCAAATGCAGCACTTGAACGGCTGATTTGCTACGAGAATCAGCTTACGGAGCTTGATGTCAGTGCGAATACAGAACTGAGGCGTTTGTGGTGCTCCGGGAATCAGCTTACGGAGCTTGATGTCAGCGCGAATGCAGCACTTGAATGGCTGAGCTGCTCCGAAAATCATCTGACGGAATTGGATTTATCGAATAACCCGCGAATCGACATTGACACGATAAGTGCAGAAGGATCCGGCTTTATAGGAGTAGGTACTGATGAAATTGACGACTTCTGCTTTTATATAAAAGCGGCTTCCGTCCCGGGAAACTCATTCTGTGGTTGGTATGCTATGGATGGTACGTTGCTTTCAACAAACGTAGAAATCAACAGAAATGATTTCGATGGAGTGAATGATTTTATTGCGAAGTTTACCGCCTCAACTCCCGGCGGCATAGGAGATGTGGACGGTGACGGAGCTGTCAGGGTTTCGGATGCTGTTCTGATTATGCGTTATGCTCTCGGCCTGATCGAATTCACTCCTGAGCAGATTCTCTGCGGCGATGTGGACGGCGATGGATTCGTTAAGGTAGCAGATGCAGTTATGGTAATACGTATCGCACTCGGCTTGGTTTGATTATCGACTTCGATCTTGCGCGGTAAACAGGATAGTATTGGTCAAGGTCAACCTCTATTTGATTTCTTTCATTGCTCCGTAGATCTTGTAAACAGGGAACAACGCTCTCCCCGAGTAATGTGAGGTTCCCGACAAACGTGGCAAGCAAGGTCTTTTGGAGCCAAAAGACAGCAGGCGGAGACTCTGACGAGTCCCCGCCTTTTGCTTGATGGGGCGTTCCCCATACCCCCTGCAACACAGATTTCATCTGTGGCTGCGCGATGTGCCATCGCTATTTTTCCTCGCGCTGCCGCTCGGTGGTCTGCCGGTTCTGTTCGTCCGGCCCCAGCAGATAGGCGGCGTTCGCCTTGTGGATCAGCAGCTCCCGCATCTGCTCCTGCGCCCGGTGGTACTCGGCGTAGGCCGCCTTTTTCTCTGCCAGCAGCCTTGCAAATTCTTCGTTCAGGCTCCTGACCGTGGGCAGCTTTTTAAGGCCGAACGCATCAAAGGCTTTCTTTGCCGCCTTGTGGATGAGGATATCCCCCTCATGCTCCGCAAGGTATTTTTTCGAGTACCCCGCCTTGCGGTAGCCGGTGTAAACGCTGCGGGTTCTGGAATAGTTCATAATGTGCGTCCGCAGGGTCTGTATCTCGCCCATACGCGCTTCCGCCGTCTTTATGGCCGCCTTCAAATCATAGAACTTCTTCTCCGCATCGGCGGCGGCGTCGGCCAGCGCATCAAAGTCGGCAAAGCCCTTTTCCTCCAGATATATCAGCGTCTTTGCCATCTGCTTGAGCTTTACCACCTTCATCGCCTGATCGTAGCGGTAGCCTTTTCCTGCGTTGAGCTTCGCCTCAATGTCGGAAATCAGCGTGGCGCGCTCCCTGCGCTTCGGATATTTTTTCCTGACAAAGGGCTTGTGCGTCCTGCTTCCCGCAAGGACGGCGCGCAGCTCCTGCTCGGAATATCCCTCGCCCAGGGAATCCAGGCGGATGCTCTGTTTCTGGTTTTCGTGCCGCAGCGACAGCCTGCTCTTTCGGGCGACGGAATAGCCGGAATCCTTCAAAAGCGCCAGCAGCGCGTCGAAATCCTGGGGCTGCTTTTCAAGCGCCGCGTCTATCGCCATGCGCAGAAGATCGCGGTTGGAGAGCTTGTCGTGACCGCCGCGCCATTTGTTGTAGCTCAGCCCGTGTTTCTGCGGATTCTCCACCACGGACAGCCGGTGCTCGGCGCAGATCAGGTCGGACAGCCTGCGGACGGCGCGGTAGCTCCCGATGAAGTTCTTGAACTTCCGCGTACAGTCCAGCGCCGTGGAGTTCCAGTAGATGTGGTTATGAATGTGCTTTTTGTCGGTGTGGGTGCAGACGAGAAAAGCGTGCCGGCCCTTTAGGAAGCGTTTGGCAAATTCGTAGCCGATGCGGTTGGCCTCCTCCGGCGTAACCTCTCCGGGCTTAAAGGACTGCCGAACCTGATAGGCGATGACGTCGCTTTCCTGCACCCGTCCGGTAAGCTCCCGGTACTCCCGCTTGGACAGGGCAAATTCGGAAACGGCGGTCTCCGGCTCGCAGGCGAACGCGGAGATCAGCGCACCGCCCTCAGTCTTATCCGGATTCATGCCGTACTCCGTCCGGTCGGCAAGGCACTGCGCCAGCGTCTTGCCCTTGTTTAAGTGCATGGGTATGATTCGTGTGGTCGCCATATTCCCTCCATGGAAAAAGACGCAGGAGAGAGCCTGCGCCTTTTCACATTACGCATATTCCGTTTATCCGTAGATTCGCTCCTTGAGCAGCATTCTCATACCGATAAACCGCGCTGTGAGCTTCACCGCCAAATAGTGCAGTCCGTAGGGGGATAGCAGAAACGCAATGCCCAGACAGATGCAGCCGTTCTGCACGTTGCCGTCCACAAAGTAAAAGAAGCCTGAAAGCAGAAACAAGGCGGAGGCGATGACGCAGACCACGGCGGAAACCTTGAGCGCCAGCGTGAGCGCCCATTCCACGATCCACAAAACCAGCATAAGGGGCGCAAGCAGCAGTTTCAAAATGAATTTCATAGTCGTTTTCCGTCCTTTTTGATTTCATTATACAGAAAGAGCTGCCCTAAAACAAGGATGCCGGCAGCATGGGCTTATCGTATATTTCTGCCTGCTCACTGAATGGTGGACAGCTTCATAAGAATTTTGTTGGCAAGCCCCCATAGCTGCTTCTGCTTTTCCAGAATCTCCGCAAGGTCGGTGTCGTAGGCTCTGCCGCTCTCGTTGAGCCGTTTGGCGATCTGGTTGATGTTGTTGCTCGTGTAGCGCAGAAGCGAAATCATCTGCTTCAGCTCAGGCAGATCTAACTTGATCACCAGCCCGTCCAGCGCCATCTTCCGCAGGAACGCCTCCTGATTGGTAACGCCGATCCGCGCCATCTTTTCCTTCAGCAGCCGGTGCTCCTCCTCCGTCAGGCGAACGGAGATGCGGATGTTCCGGCGCATGAACTGCGCGCTCACAGGGACGGCTCCTTTGCCTTTTTGACGGCCTCCGCCGCCGCTTCGGGCGGTCTGCTTTTCAGTCTGCCGAGCACCGAGGGCCTGCGCTCATGCGCCCTTGCGTCCTCCCGCGCCAGCTTGGTAAACAAATCAACCAGCCCGCTGTGGCTGTTCACCGCCAGATAGCAGTTCCGATCCGTCCCCCATGCGTCGGGGTTCTCCGCGACAGGAACGGTCTTTGCCCATTGCTTGTTGTCCGCAGAGAACCGCCCATCCCAATCCTTCTGCCGGATGGTAATCGCCAGCACATACAAGATGCGCTCATGCCCGAACTGCTCCGCCACCTGCGCGACGGCTTCCCTGTGCAGGACGTTATCGCAATAATGCTCGGAGATCGCCTTCTCGATGGCCTCCTTGCAGGCGGCGCTGGCCTTGTTGGAGGCGCGGTAAAGCTCCAGCTCGCCGTTTTCACGGGCGTGCTCGGCGGGAAATCTGTAAACGGGAATATCCTTCATATTGGTGAATCCTTCCTTTCATTAAGCTGTAGTGAAGCGACTCCGACAAAATCCGTTCTTCGTCGGAGCCGCTGGTTTTTATCGTTCTTCCTTGCCCCTGTGCCTGATTTTGTCCTCGGCGCAGGGCTGGGACAGCGGCGCTTTCAGCTTTGCCAGCACGGAGGGACGCTCCGCCTTTGCGCTCTGCACGGCGGGCGCGTCCTCCGCCATCTGCTCCATGGGCGTGCGGTCGTCGATGTTCAGCTCGGCGTTGAGCTCCGCAAGCCGCGCGGATTTTGTCCGCAGCTCATCCTCCTGGGGGAAGGGCTTGCCCAGCTCCGCCTTTGCCGTCTCCATCTGCGCGGTGAGCGCATCCAGCGTGTTTCGGACATTCTGCAATCTGTCCGGCATGGCGTTCAGGGCGTTGTCAATGCGGGTGAGGTTGCCCCGCGCGTCCTTGCCCAGCGTCACGCGGTGGTTCATTTTGCCCTTGAGGGTGAGAATAAAGTCCCGCCCGAAGTCCTCCACGGTCAGGGACATGGCAAAGCCGCGATAGCTGCCGATGGGAACGGGCTCCATGCCCTTTGCGTCCTTGAAGGCTTCCAGAATGGCAGCGCCTGCGTTGTCCTTGTCGGTGAGAAGGTCGCCCTTGACCTCCATGCCCGCAAAGCCGTCCGCGGGGTGCGGATGCTCGGCGAGCGTCTGCATATCGGCGGTGAAGCCCTCCACGAAGCACTCGTTCTGACGGATCTGTTCGGGGAAATGCCTGAGCAGATTGTCCTCCAGACGGAACTGCTGGCTCTGGTGGCTGGCCTTCATGAGCTTCAGGCGGGCAACGTCCACATCCAAGTCCATCTTCTCTTTAATTCTCTTGTCTCCGGCGCACAGCGCCTTGATCTCCGCATAGGAAAGAGCAGTCTCGTCCACATCCTCGCAGGAGCGAACAGGGGATTTTGAGGTCATGATCTGGGAGATGAACTTCTGCTTATTTTCTACCGTCTGCCAGAGGTAGGCGTCGAAGGTGGATTCCGTGACGTAGCGGTAGATGTGTACCTCCTTGTTGCGGTTGCCCTGACGGATGATGCGCCCGCTGCGCTGCTCCAAATCGCCCGGCCGCCACGGGCAGTCAAGGTCGTGGAGCGCCACGAGCCTGTCCTGCACGTTCATACCCGCGCCCATTTTGAAGGTGCTGCCCATGAGCACACGCACCTGACCGGAGCGCACCTTTGCAAACAGCTCCTTCTTCCGCGTCTCGGTGTTGGCTTCGTGGATAAAGGCGATCTGCTCGCGGGGGATTCCTCTGGCGACGAGCTTTTCCCGGATGTCGTCATATACCGTGAAGCCGGGTTCGTCGGGATTTTCCTTGTCGATCAGCCGCTCGACGGCGTTGAGCTCCGGGCTGTCCAGGTTCCCGCCCGCCGTCTTTGCCGCCTTCGCTCCGGTCGCGCCGGTTTTCGGGGTGGACAAATCGCAGAACACGAGCTGAGTCAGCCTGTCCGCCTGCCCGTCCTGCCAGATGCGGAGGATGTTGTCCACGCAGCGATTGACCTTGCTGTTCGGGTCGTCCGGCAGGTCGGGGTTGATGATGCGCTGGTCAAGCCCCAGCTTGCGCCCATCCGAGGTGATCTTGAGCATATTGTCCGTGCCGGGGTCAACAAGCTGGGCGTGTACCCTTGCTGCGCGTTCGGACAGCTCCTGCACCATCTGCTTCTGTATCTCCGTGGGCTGCGCCACCTCGTTGTGATAGATGGGCGTGGGCGTAGGCAGATTGAGCTGGTCGGAGGTCTTGATATCCGCCGCCTCCTTGAACAGGGTCATAAGCTCAGGCAGATTAAAGAACTTGGCAAAGCGCGTCCTCGCCCGGTAGCCCGTACCCTCGGGAGCCAGCTCAATGGCGGTCTGCGTCTCTCCGAAGGTGGAAGCCCAGCAGTCGAAGTGGGCAAGTCCCTTGCCGCGAATGGCGTCGTGCTGGAGATAGCGCATCATGGTATACAATTCGGTCATGGAATTTGAGACGGGCGTGCCCGTGGCGAACACTACGCCCCGGCTGTCGGTGATCTCGTCGATATACCGGCACTTGAGCAGCATATCCGAGGACTTCTGGGCGTCGGTGGCGGAAAGCCCCGCCACGTTGCGCATCTTGGTGTAGAGAAAAAGATTTTTATAGTTGTGCGCCTCGTCCACATACAAACGGTCTACGCCCAGCTGCTCAAAGGTCACAACGTCGTCCTTTCGGGAGCTGTCCTGGAGCTTTTTGAGCTTGGCTTCAAGCCCGCGCTTGGTGCGCTCCAGAGACTTAATGGTGAACCGCTCCGCCCGCTGGCTTTTCAGCTCCCGCAGACCTTCCTCTACCTCAAAAATCTGCTCTGCCAAAAGCCGCTGCTGACGCTCCATGGAGACGGGTATCTTCTCAAACTGCGAGTGGCCGATGATAACGGCGTCGTATTCGCCGGTGGCGATGCGGGCGCAGAACTTCTTGCGGTTCTTCGGCTCGAAGTCCTTTTTCGTAGCCACGAGGATGTTGGCGGAGGGGTACAGCCGCAGGAACTCGCCCGACCACTGCTCGGTCAGGTGGTTGGGAACGACAAAGAGGGACTTGTGGCACAGCCCCAGCCGTTTGGATTCCATGGCAGCGGCTACCATCTCGAAGGTCTTGCCCGCGCCCACCTCGTGGGCAAGGAGGGTGTTGCCGCCGTAGAGCACATGGGCAACCGCGTTGAGCTGGTGCTCCCGCAGCCGTATCTCCGGGTTCATGCCCGCAAAGGTGATGTGGCTGCCGTCGTATTCGCGGGGTCTGGTGGAATTGAACAGCTCGTTGTACCTTGCGACCAGAGTATGCCGCCTGTCGGGGTCGCGCCATATCCAGTCCCGGAAAGCGTCCCGGATGGCCTGCTGCTTCTGCTGGGCGAGGGTGGTTTCCTTGCTGTTGAGCACGCGCCGCTCCCTGCCGTCCGCATCGTGCTTGGTATCGTAGATGCGCACGTCGCGCAGGTTCAGGGTATCTTCAAGAATCTTATAGGCGTTTGCGCGCTCCGTGCCGTAGGTCATATATGCGGCAATATTGCTGTAACTGACCGCGTTCTTGTTCCTGATGTTCCACTCGGCGGTGAAGGCGGAATAGGTCACGTCGATCATGCGCTGCTGGTAGAAGGGCGTCTCGAAGGTCTCCCACATGAACTCCCTGATATACGAGGGGTCGATCCACGTTGCGCCAAGACGCACCTCGATTTCCGAAGCATCGAGGTCTTTGGGCTGCGCGGCTTTCAGCGCTTCCACGTTTCCGGCGTAATCGCCCTCAAACAAATTCTGAGCAGACTGTGCGATACGCAGCTTTTCCCTTACATTGCCGGAGAGGTACTCGTCGGCGGTCTCCCAGCGCTTATTTTCGGGATTGCGGAAGATAACACCACGAAGATCGGAGGCGAGAACGTCCTCGTCCTTGCCGGTGAGCTGCGCCATATACTCCATATCCACGCAGGCTTTTTCGGAGATGGACAGCGCCAGTGCCTCCGAAGCGGTATCCACGCTGGTCACGGCCTCGTGCGCCCGTATGGTTCGCCTGGTGAACATATCCGCCTTGCGCTTGAGGTTTTTGTCCTCGTCCAGTTCCTCCAGAGAGCAGAGCAGATAGTAGGAGCTGTCCTCGGCAAAGGCCAGGGCGT
>OMGA01000297.1_pt1 | contig 23678 bp, 21 predicted proteins | sample 1674211 | NCBI WGS metagenome assembly OMGA01 (sample SAMEA103958152, study PRJEB25191) | human gut metagenome | biome: human-associated habitat [ENVO:00009003]; feature: intestine environment [ENVO:2100002]; material: feces | place: Germany | collected 2013/2015
AGGACCCGGCGGCGTTTTCCAAACACGCCGGGAAGTCCGGCGATTTCCGCATGGACCGCATCGCGCAGCTCTACGAGGAATACGACAAGCGTCTGCACGAGGCGAACGCGCTCGACTTTGACGACATCATCCTCAAGACCGTCGAGCTGCTCGAGACCTTCGAGGACGTGCGGACCTATTACCAGCAGAAGTTCCACTACGTCATGATCGACGAGTATCAGGACACGAACCAGCTGCAGTACCAGCTGACGTCGCTGCTCGCGGGCGGATACGAAAATATCTGCGTCGTCGGCGACGACGATCAGTCGATCTACAAATTCCGCGGTGCGACGATCGAGAACATCCTCTCGTTTGAAAAGCAGTTCAAGGGCACGCGCGTGATCCGGCTCGAGCAGAACTACCGCTCGACGCAGGCGATTTTGAACGCGGCGAACGCCGTCATCGCGCACAACCGCGGCCGCAAGGGCAAAAAGCTCTGGACCGAAAACGCTGCCGGCGACCAGATCACCGTCTATGAGGCCTCCAGCGAAACGGACGAGGCTAATTTTGTGACCAACCGCATCATCTCCATGTCAAAGGGGAAGAATTTCAAGGACTTCGCCGTGCTCTACCGCACGAACGCGCAGTCCAACGCGGTCGAAAACTCGTTCAAGCGCAGCGGCATCCCGTACCGCATCATCGGCGGCACGCGCTTCTTTGACCGCGCGGAGGTCAAGGACATGCTGGCCTACCTCTGCGTCATCAATAACCGCGCCGACGAGCTGCGGCTGCAGCGCATCATCAATAACCCGCCGCGCGGCATCGGCGGCAAGACGCTCGAAATGGCCGAGCGGCAGGCGGCCGCGGCCGGCGTCCCGCTGTACACGGTCGTCTCCGACCCCTACAGCTACCCGAGCCTGGAAAAGGCGGCTGCGAAGCTCATGGCCTTCACGGTCATCATCGAGGAATGCGCGGAGCTGCTGCAGAAGCTGCCGCTGCCGGATTTCTATGAGGAGGTCATGACGCGCACCGGCTATCTGCAGATGCTAGAGGAGAAGGGCGATGTGGAATCCCGCACCCGCGCGGAGAACGTCCGCGAACTCAAATCCAGCATCCTCAGCTACATGGAAAACACCGAGACGCCCACGCTGGCGGGCTTCCTGGAGGAGATCGCCCTCTATACGGACATTGAGCAGTACGACCCGGATGCCGATGCCGTCGTCATGATGACGATGCACGCGGCCAAGGGTCTGGAGTTCCCGAACGTGTTCCTTGTCGGTCTGGAGGAGGGACTGTTCCCCTCGAACCGCTGCATGAGCGAGCCGGAGGAGCTGGAAGAGGAGCGGCGGCTGTGCTACGTCGCCATCACCCGGGCCAAGCAGCATCTGGTCATCACCTACGCGCGCCAGCGTATGCTCTACGGCCGCACGACGACAAATCTGCCGTCCCGCTTCGTCGACGAGCTCCCGGCCGAGTCGGTCAAGCGCATCGGCGCGCCGAAGCCGAGCTACCAGCAGACCGAGCCGAGGCAGTACGGCTCCTTCGGCCGCGTCAGCATCTACGGCGACAGCTATAACGACTTTTCCCAGATCCCCACGCGGCCGAAGCCGCAGAAGGACTATTCCGTCCACACCGCACCGAAGCCTGCGCCTAAGGTCAGCTTTGCCGCAGGCGAGATGGTCCAGCACAAGGCCTTTGGCCGCGGCATGATCCTGACGGTCCTGCCGATGGGCAACGACGCGCTGCTGGAAATCGCCTTTGACGGCGTCGGCACCAAGCGCCTCATGGCCAACACGGCGGCGCAGCACATGAAAAAGCTGTAATATCCCCGGTGCTCCGGCATAGCCTATGCTGGGGGTGTATGGAGATGAGCCGGAGGAAGCGAAGACGCAGAAGGATCCTTCTGATCGCGCTGCTGCTTGTCATTACGGGGCTGATCCTGCTCACGCAGCTGCATCTGTCACCGTATATCCGCGAGCTTGCACGCAATCAGGCGGTCAACGCCGCATCGAACGCCATCACAGGATCCGTCAGCGAAATGCTCCGCACGGGCAACACGGATTTTTCCCGCGTGATCGTGCTGGAAAAGGATGTACAGGGCAACATTACCGCGCTCCGCACGGACATGGGCCAGGTCGAGCGGATGAAGATCGAGGTGCTCGGCGCGCTCGACGGGCTCATCGACCAGATCAATACGCAGCAGATGGGTATTCCGCTCGGAAATCTCCTGCTGCCGGATCTTCTGGCCGGGACAGGGCCGGTCCTGCCCGTCAAGGCCGTCAGCCTCACCGTGTCGAATGCTGACTTTTTCTCGGATTTTTCAGAGGCCGGCATCAACCAGACCCTGCAGACGCTCAAGGTCAAATTCACCATCAGCCTGACCATTCTCACGACGGTCGGCTACGAGTCGGTCGACGTGGACAGCGACGTGATGGTGGCGCAGACCGTGATCGTCGGCCGGGTACCAGAAACTTATGTAAACTTAGGACATCTTACCGCAGCAGAAGGTTGGGATCAATATGGAACCGAAACAGCAGATCGAACAGCTGACCCGGGAACTTGAGCACGCCGGATATCTCTACTACGTGCTCGATAACCCGGAGATGAGCGACTATGACTATGACCACAAGCTCCGCCAACTCGAGGAGCTGGAAGCACAGTACCCGCAGTATGCCTCGCCGCTCAGCCCGACGCGCCGCGTCGGCGGGCAGGCGCTGAGCGAGTTCGTCAAGGTGCGCCACGCCGTCCCGCTGGAGAGCCTGCAGGACGTGTTTTCCTTTGACGAGCTGCGGGACTTCGATGCGCATGTGCGCGAGGAGGAGCCGGACGCGGAATACTCCGTCGAGCCGAAGGTCGACGGGCTGTCCGTGGCGCTGGAATACGTGGACGGCCGCTTTGTCCGCGGCGCGACCCGCGGCGACGGCCTCATCGGTGAGGACGTGACGGAGAATCTGAAGACCGTCCGCTCCATCCCCATGACGCTGGAGCATGCGCCTGCGCGGCTGATCGTGCGCGGCGAGGTCTTCATGCCCCGCGCCAGCTTTGAAGCGCTCAACGCCGAGCAGGAGAAGCTCGGCAAGCCGCTGTTTGCCAACCCACGCAACGCCGCGGCGGGCTCTTTGCGCCAGCTGGACCCGGGTGTGGCGGCAAAGCGGAAGCTCGACATTCTCGTCTTCAACCTGCAGCTGGCAGAGGGCGTCACATTCCGGACGCACAGCGAAACGCTTGACTATCTGCGGGCGCTCAAGTTCAAGGTCATACCTTACACGCTCTGCCGCGATATGGACAAAGCGGAGCAGCTGATCACCCAGCTCGGCGAGACCCGCTACGAGCTGCCGTATGATATCGACGGAGCCGTCATGAAGCTCAACAGTCTGGCCGGGCGCGAGCGGCTCGGCAGCACGGCAAAGTTCCCGCGCTGGGCCGCGGCCTTCAAATACCCGCCGGAGATCAAGGAGACCGTGCTGCAGGATATCGTCGTGCAGGTGGGGCGCACGGGCGTGCTGACCCCGCGGGCGATCGTGGCCCCGGTCCATCTCGCCGGGACGACCGTCACCGCCGCGACGCTCCACAACCAGGACTTTATCACCGACAAGGATATCCGCATCGGCGACACCGTCAGGATCCGCAAGGCAGGGGAGATCATCCCGGAGATCCTGGAGGTCGTTCCCGCAAAGCGCCCGGCGGACGCCGTGCCGTACCGCCTGCCGGACTGCTGCCCCGTCTGCGGCGCGCCGGTCGTGCGCGATGAGGACGGCGCTGCCCTGCGCTGCACGGGCGCGGAGTGCCCGGCACAGCTGTCCAGAAATCTGGCGCACTTCGTCTCGCGCGAGGCCATGAACATCGATGGCCTCGGCAGCGCGATCATCGACCTGCTGATCGAGGAAAAGATGGTCTCCAACCCCGCGGACCTCTACGCGCTGGACTATGCCGCCTTCGCAAAGCTCCCCGGGCAGGGGAAAAAGTCCGCCGCGAACCTCAAAGCCGCCATCGAGGCCAGCAAGCAGAACGATCTGGCCCGGCTGCTGTGCGCGCTTGGCATCCGGCAGGTCGGCAGCAAGGCGGCCAAGGTGCTCGCGTCGACGTTCGGGAGTCTCGATGCTCTGCAGCACGCATCGCTGGAGGATCTGACGGCCGTCCCCGATATCGGCGAAACGACGGCGCAGAACATCCTCGATTACTTTGCCAGCCCGCAGTCACAGGACCTGATCGATCGGCTGCGCGTGGCAGGTGTAAACTTTATGTCAACCAACCAGGTGACGGATACGCGCTTTGCGGGCAAGACCTTTGTCCTGACCGGCGCGCTGAGCCTGTTTACGCGCGAGGAGGCGACGGAGAAGATCGAGTCGTTCGGCGGTAAGGCCGCCTCGTCCGTCTCGAAAAAGACGACGTACGTCGTCGCCGGGGAAAACGCGGGCAGCAAGCTCCGCAAGGCGCAGGAGCTAGGCGTCCCTGTGCTTTCCGAGCAGGAATTTCTGGAGCTGCTGCAATGAGGATCACGCTGGTCAGCAGCTGCGGGCTCGTGCTGGAAGCGGAGGGGCGGACGCTTCTGGTCGACGCGCTCAACAAGCAGTTCCGCTGCTATTACGGCTTGCCGCCCGAGACCTTCTCGCAGATGCTGGCAGGGGAGCCGCCCTATGACGCGCTCTGCGGTATCCTGTGCACGCACGCGCACCCCGATCATTACAATGCGCTCCGCACCCGGCAGCTGCAGGCAGCCAGCGGCGCGCCCGTCTTCGTTCCGCAGCCGCAGACGCCGCCCCAGCTGGCGCTGCAGTTCGGCCCGTTCTGCGTTGAATACCACCAGTTTGCGCATACGCCCGTGCCGGGGTGGGATGCGATCACGCACGGTGTGTATTTCATCTCGGCCGCGGGTGTCAGCGTCTATGTGACTGCGGACGCGCGCATCGACGCGGTACAGCACCGCGCGATCCTTCGCGGCCGCCGCGCCGACGCGGCGTTCTGGAACGGACAGATCCTGTCCTATCCCGAAACGCGCGCGCTTCTGCCCGAGGCAGCGAAAAAGAATTATGTCTACCACATCCCGGTCGACGAAAAGGATGCCTGCGGCGTCCGCCGCAAATGCGAACGCAACATGGCCCGCTTCGGCGCAGAACTTCCCAATGTTTCGCTGCTGGAGGCTTACCCATCACAGATCCTGCTATAAAAACGACCAGCCCGGAGCCGGGTTGGTCGTTTTTTTATGTTAACTTATCCTGCGTCCTCCGCAGGCGCGTGCTTTTCCTTCTCCACCCAGGTCATGCCGAGCAGGATGAGCAGGAGCCCGGCGGCACGCAGCAGGCTGAACGTGCCGTAGAACACGTAATCCAGCGTCAGCGACATCCCGAGATTGCCGACCAGCATCAGAACGGAGGAGACCAGCGTGTTGGAATGCAGCGTCCCGATGATCTGCAGCAGCTGTGCGAGCAGACCACAGACGCTCCCGAGGTAGACCCACCAGGGGACGGCTGTGATGTAGCCCCACGTGAGCTCCTTCCCGTTTTTGAGCACAAAAACGAGCAGCAGAGACAGAACTGTCGCCTCCACATAGTTGATCAGCGCGCCGTTGGCCGTGCCGAACAGCTTTCCGGCCCGGACATTCGTCATGCGGTTGATGGAGTTGAAAAACCCGTTCAGCAGGGCAGTCAGATAATAGATCATGCAGCCGCCTCCTCAGTTCAGAACTACAAGGATCACGCCCAGCAGCACGAGCGCATAGCCCGGCAGCTGCCGCCTGCGGATCCGCGTGACCGGCATGCCGAACAGACCGAACCGGTCGATCAGCGCCGAGGAGACGAGCTGCCCCGCCGTGGAGAGCGCCATAAACGCGCTCGCGCCGACATGCAGCGTACACCAGCTGGAGGTCGCGACGATCCCGATGCCCATCGCGCCGACCAGATACACATACCACGGCGCGCCAGAAAACCGCAGCGGCTGCCGCTTGACCAGCAGATAGCCGAGCAGCAGCACGAGCGCGATGCCGTGGACAAAGAAGCAGATGCCGAACAGACTGAAGTAGTTGCCCATCTGCGCGTTGAGCGAGACCATGACGCCCTGCAGAATGCCGGCCAGAAGCAAAAATCCAAGATACAGCAAAGCCTGTCCTCCGTTTCTCAGCGCGCAGCCGCGCCGGACTCGTCTGTCAAAAAGCGGTCGAGCTGCGCTTCGACCTCCGGGCGGCGCTTGAAGCGCGGATGCCCGGTCAGCTGGCCGCGGGCCATGACCATCTCGACGTGCCGCAGCGCGCGCAGATCCTCCAGCGGGTTTGCAGCGGTCACGATCAGGTCTGCGCACTTGCCCGGCGCAACGGTGCCGGTCTCGCTGCCGATGCCGGCGAGCTCCGCGGTCCGGCTCGTTGCGGTGTAGAGAGCGAAGGCGTTGGAGACGCCGGTATATTTGTGGAAATAAAACAGCTCGCGCCAGAAATCATACTGGGTGATCCACGGGCAGCCGACGTCGTTGCCGAGCACGACGGGAATGTCGTTGGCAAGCGCGGCCTTCGCGCAGTCGATGATGCCCTCAAAGACGATCGTGCCGTTGTACTGCTCGACCTCAGTCGCGTGGGTGATGGAACGATCAAACAGCGCGTAGGGCAGGGCAGGCGAGATCGTTGTGCAGAGAAACGCGCCGGTATCTTTGAACAGGCGCAGGATCTCCGCGTCCGGCTTTGCGCCGTGCTCGATCGAATCCACGCCGTTTTCCAGCGCCGCGCGCACGCCCTGCGGCGACTCGACGTGGGCCGCAACGCGGTATCCCGCGGCGTGTGCCCGGTCGCAGACGGCCTTGATCATCTCCGGCGGCATCTTCATTTCACCCGGGACGCCCTTTTCCTTCGCGTCCATCACGCCACCCGTGATCATCAGCTTGATGAGGTCGACGCCCTGCGCCTCTGCGGCATCCAGCTGCGCGAGTGCCTCAGGAATAGAGTGCGCGGCCACGGCGACCGACCCGGCCATATGTCCGCCCGGGACGGAGATCCCCTCGTTGGCGGCCAGGAGCTTTCCGTGCGTGAATGCGTATTTCATAGAATATCCCTCACTTTTCTGCTGTACAGTATAGCTTGTTGCGCGGGCCCTGTAAAGCCGCAGCGTGCGGAAAGTGTGCAAAAAACAGCGGCCCGGAAGAAAACCGGCGCCGTCGACCCGGAAAACAGATTGACAGGCGGCCGCGGCGGGACTATGATAGAACCAGACCGGGCGGCTTCAGCGGCCGCGCGGATCATATTACGATCAAAAGGAGAACTTTTTGAAGCTGATCACCTGTACATCGGAGCGTGTGGGCTGACCGGGAGGTCCGGCAAATCTCACACGCCGCGCCTCCCGAAGCTTTACGATTCGATCTTCAGGAGGATCTACCATGAATCGGGAAAACAAACGCAGAACGTTCGAAAAAGGCTATTATAAGACCCATGCCTGCAATGACAGCTTTACCTGCAAGGTCTGCGGGCGGCTCTGCACCCCGCAGAACGCAGGGAGTGACCACCGCAACCATTGCCCCAACTGCCTCTCCAGCCTACACGTCGACCTCGAGCCCGGCGACCGGGCATCTGACTGCGGCGGGATCATGGACCCGGTCGCGGTCTGGGTGCGCAAGGGCGGGGAATGGGCTATCATCCACCGCTGCCGCCGCTGCGGGGCGCTCAGCTCCAACCGCGTCGCGGCGGACGATAACCCCATGAAGCTCATGAGCATCGCCATGAAGCCGCTGTGCGAGCCGCCGTTCCCGCTGGAACGCCTGGAAGAGATGACGGCCCTCATGGGCGGCGACGGACGTCTGCGCTGAGCCGTTTTTGAACAGGACCAAGGCACAACAGCGCCCGCAGCGGAGATCTGCTGCGGGCGCTGCTTTTTCATGAGGACCGGCGGGTCCCTCAGCCAAATACGCCGACGTAGGTGAAATTCTGCGAAGCTTCCGGCGTGGGGATCCCGGTCTGCACGATGGTCATGTGTTCCGCGATCTTTTCCGTGACATCCCAGTCGCCGCCCAGGAACACCACGCAGAGCTTGTCCGCGTCATAGAGCAGCAGGAAATGATGGGTGATGTCTGCTCCGCGGTCTGTGTCATACGTTTCGATCCAGCAGGCATACAGATCGTTCAGCATCCCTTCCTTGATGATCGTCGGGGCGTCTCCGGGCACCAGAAGATCGCAGCCCGCGACCTCGTTGGCGGACAGACAGCTGAACGTGAAGTGTACCTGCGCTGTGCTGTCGGTGGAGTAAACGCAGTCCTTTGCCAGCTCCATCTGGGCATCGGAGATGCCGTCCAGCTGCGCCGGACTGCGCATGGCAATGACGTCATACAGATACGCGGTATTGTCCGGGATCAGCGCCGTTGGCGTCCAGCCAAACTGCACCCCGCAGTAGGTGCCGGACGTGCGGCCCTCTGTATCGACGCGGATGATCGCGTCTCTGGAAAAATCATAGGAAAACGGCTCCAGCGTGCCATCCGGACGAATGGATGCGCCCTCGGCATGATACGTGGTCTCCGCATTGGAGACGGAAGCGTAATGCAGCACCGCCGCCGCACCGCACAGCACCGCGATGGCTGCAGCTGCGGCGATCATAATGCGGATAACGCGCTTGCGGCCGTGCTTTTTTGCATCCTGCTGCACAAGCTGCATCGTGCCGTTCAAAATTCCCGCCTGCCGTGCCTCAGGCAGCGACTCGACCGGCACGTCCGGCAGCGCCGCGGCCTGCAGGATCCTGTCAATCCGATTCATATACAAACCCTCCCCGGCATAATTCGTTTCTGATGGCCTCCCGGCTGCGCACCAGCCGCATCCGGACCGCTGCAGGTGTCAGCCCGAGCGCCGCGGCGATCTCTACTGCCGGTTGACATAAATCATAAAACCGGCAGATGATCTCGCGGTCTGTCTTGGATAGCTGCGCGACGGCGGCACGGAGCTGCTGTGCCTGTTCGCGCTTCGTGGCTTCCTCAAGAAGAAAATCGTCCGTTCCAGCCAGGTCCTCGTCCAGCGGTACCTCGCAGCGGCTTTTCCGCAGCCGGTCGACGGTCTTGTTCCGCGCGACGCTCCCGAGCCACGCCCGAAGATGCCCGGACTTCACCGTCCGGCAGGACTGCCAGAGCGTGAAAAAGACGCTCGAGGCCAGCTCGTCCTCATCCTCCGGCGAGAGAAGCCCGCGGCTGCGGTTGTGAATGACGGTGACGACATACGCGCTGTACTGCGTGATCGCCGCCGCGAGCGCCTGCTCGTCGCCGTGGCGCAGGCGGGAAAGCAGGTTCTGTTCGTCCATGCAGTGTCCTCCAATCTGTTTTGGTCAGCTGACACCCATATAGTCGGCAGACAGGGGAGAAGTGTAACAAAAGACCCGGCGCATCCATGCGCCGGGCCTGCCATTCAGTTTTTGACGCCGTAAGTCTGCACTTCTGCGGTGAGCCGGTCAAGAAGTTCAGGATCGACTGAATGATAAACCTGAAATCCACGGTTGTTCGGTCCGGCGACGACCACCTGTGAGCCGGAGAAGGTCAGACTACAGCATTCATCCTCAAACCGTCCCCATGCGAACATCAGATTGACAGAACGGCTGTCATAGTTTTTATCGCTGCTAACGGAAGTCAAGCCGCCCGGAAAAGGATGCATTTCTTCGTTCCGGTCCGCATGGCAGGGTCCTCCACTTCTATTTTTATATTTGCTTTATTTATTATAACAAGACCTGGGAAGCCAGTCAAGCGATCGGGACCTGCGGTTCTGGAACCTGAAATACACAAGACTGCCCGATACGGCATAAAGATCCCTCCTGTATCGTTTTTTCTATCCTACAATATTTTTTTCGGAAGGGGAAGCGGCAGATTTGCGGCGAATACAAAACGCTCCCACAAAAAACAACGCAAACAGGCATGCGAAAATGGGATTTATCGTTGACACCTGCGGATTCTTGCGCTACAATAAGGTGAAATCAATACAAACCAACACAATCCCATTTTTGTTGGACGATTTTCCCCAAGGCAAAAATTCAGAAAGGAATGGAATCTATGAAAACCAAAGCAGTTCGAATCCATGGCAAAATGGATCTGCGTCTGGAGGAAATTGAACTCCCGCAGGTCGGTCCGGACGATGTTCAGGTCAAGATCATTTCTGACTCCATCTGCATGAGCACGTATAAGGCCGCGGTCGAGGGCGAAGAGCACAAGCGCGTGCCCAACGACGTTGCGGAGCATCCGACCATCGTCGGCCATGAATTCTGCGGTGTCATCACCGAGGTCGGCGAGAACTGGAAGAATAAATATAAAGCCGGTCAGGGCTTTGCCATTCAGCCTGCACACTTCTACAAGGGCTCCCAGATGGCTCCCGGTTATTCTTACCAGTACTGCGGCGGCGACAGCCAGTACTCCAACATCCCCATCGAGACGCTGCTGACCGACAACCTGCTGCCGTACAATTCCGATACCTACTTCTATGGCTCCCTGGCAGAGCCGATGAGCTGCATCATCGGTACCTTCCACGCCATGTACCACACCAAGCCCGGTTGCTATGAGCATCAGATGGGCATCGTTGAGGGCGGCAAGATGGCCATGCTCGCTTCCGTCGGCCCCATGGGCCTCGGCGCGATCGACTACGCGCTGCACTGCGACCGCCGTCCGAGCCTGCTCGTCATCACCGATATCGACGACGCCAGACTCGCAAGAGCCGAGAGCATCTACACCGTCGAGCACGCCAAGGAAATGGGCGTCGAGCTGCACTACGTCAACACGGCCAAGCCCGGCTGCGACACCAACTACCTGCGTGAGCTCTCCGGCGGCACCGGCTATGACGACGTCATCTGCTTCGCTCCGGTCAAGCCCGTTGTCGAGCAGGCCAGCGATATCCTTGGCTTCGACGGCTGCCTCAACTTCTTTGCAGGCCCGACCAACAGCCAGTTCAAGGCGGAGTTCAACTGGTACAATGTCCATTACCTCTACACCCATGTGGTCGGCACCTCCGGCGGCAACACCAGCGATATGAAGGAAGCCATCGAGATGATGACCTCCGGCAAGATCAACCCCGCTGCCATGATCACCCACATCGGCGGTCTGAACGCGGTCGTCGATACCGTCCTGAACCTGCCGAAGATCCCCGGCGGCAAGAAGCTCATCTACACGCAGATCGAGCTGCCCCTGACGGCCATCGCCGATTTCGGCAAGCTGGGCGAGACGGATCCGCTCTTCGCAAAGCTCGACGAGATCACCAAGCGCCACAACGGCCTGTGGAGCGCAGAAGCTGAAAAATATCTGCTTGCAAACAAATAATTGAAATTAAAATAGGAGTGAAACACTTATGGCAGAAGGCGTATTGATGCCCAAAGAAGGCATTACAGTCGAATCTTGCATCATTGGCGAGTGGAAGAAGAATGTCGGCGATCACGTCAACGTCGGCGACGTCCTCTTCACCTACGAGACCGACAAGGCGGAGTTCGAATGCGAATCCACCGCAGCCGGCACCCTGCTTGCCAAGTTCTATGAAGACGGCGACGAGGTCCCGTGCCTGGCCAACGTCTGCGCCATCGGCAAAGAGGGCGACGCATATGAGTTCCTGAAGCCCGGCGCAGAGGTCCCGGCTCCTGCCGCCGCTCCCGCCGCAGAAGAGGCCGCTCCCGCAGCCGCCGCAGCTCCCGCTGCCGCAGCCGAGCTCAAGGCCATCTCCCCGCGCGCCATGGCCAAGGCTGTTGCCAACAACGTCAACCCGGCGCTTGCCACCGGTACCGGCCCCAACGGCCGCATCATCGAGCGCGATATCGACAAGCTGATCGCCTCCGGCGCAGCCGCTGCGTATGCCGCTCCGACCGCCGCTGCTCCCGCTGCTGCTGAGTTCGAAGATGTCAAGTGGAGCCCGGTCCGCAAGGCGACCGCCAAGTCCATGACCAAGAGCCTGTCCACCATGGCACAGCTCACCCAGCAGTATTCCTTCGACGCGACGCAGCTGCAGGCCTACCGTGCCATGCTCAAGCCGCTTGATCCCCCGATGGGCAAGGTCAGTCTCAACGACATGGTCATGTTCGCTGTTGCGAAGACCATCAAGTCCTGCCCGGATCTGAACGCCAACGTCCTCGAAGAGAACGTCGTCCGTCACTTCAATACCGTCAACCTCGGCTTCGCCTGCGACACGCCGCGCGGCCTGATCGTCCCGACGATCTTCAATGCCGACCAGATGACCCTGCTTGAGCTCTCCATGGAAGCCAAGCGTCTGGCTGCCGAAGCCCGCGAGGGCAAGCTGAGCCCCGACTATATGTCCGGCGCCACCTTCACGATCTCCAACATCGGTTCGTTCAGCTGCGAGGCCTTCACGCCCGTCATCAACCCGCCCCAGACCGGCATTCTCGGCGTCTGCAACATCCAGACGAAGATCAAGTCCGCTAAGGACGGCGTCATCGAGACCTACCCGGCCATGGGCCTGTCTCTGACCTTCGACCACAGAGTCATCGACGGCGCACCCGCCGCGCGCTATATGAGCGAGCTGTGCAAGAGTCTTGAGAACTTCATGACCCTGCTCGCAAAGTAAGAGAAAGGAAGGACGAAATCATGCCGAAATCTTTGTATATCGATCCCGTAAAAGTCCGCGAACCCGGCTATATTCATTTTGAAGACATTCCTGTCTGCCAGTATAACAAGACCATCAAGCAGGAGCTCGAAGAGGGCAACTACACCAAGGAAGACCTGATCCGCATCTACCGCGACATGGCCATCTGCCGTGAGTTCGAGCACATGCTCACCCTCATCAAGACCCAGGCCAACTATAACGGCGTCGAGACGACCTATCCCGGCCCCGCGCACCTGTCCCTCGGTCAGGAAGCTTCCTGCGTCGGCGAAGCGTACCTTCTGACGAAGGACGACATCACCTTCGGTTCCCACAGAAGCCATTCCGAGATCCTCTCCAAGGGCCTGAGCTGCATCAACAAGCTCTCCGATGAAGAGCTCATGAGCACCATGGAAAACTTCCTCGGCGGCAAGATCCTGGCAGCCGTCAAGAAGTTCGCCGATACCTCCGACGTCAAGGAGCTGGCCATCCGTTTCCTGCTCTACGGCACCGTTGCTGAGATCTTCGCCCGTGAAAACGGCTTCCATCACGGCATGGGCGGCTCCATGCACGCGTTCTTCCTGCCGTTCGGCATCTACCCCAACAACGCCATCGTCGGCGGCTCCGCCCCGATCGCAACGGGCGCTGCGCTGTATCAGAAGAACAACGACAAGAAGGGCGTTGTCGTCTGCAACATCGGCGATGCGTCCCTCGGCTGCGGCCCTGTCTACGAGGCCATGAACTTCTCCGCCATGGACCAGTTCAAGACCCTGTGGGAAGAAGGCCGGAAGGGCGGCCTGCCCATCATCTTCAACGTCTTTGACAACTTCTACGGCATGGGCGGCCAGACCATGGGCGAGACCATGGCCTACAACATGCCCGCCCGTCTCGGCGCCGGCATCACCCCGAGCCAGATGCACGCAGAGCGTGTCGACGGCTGGAACCCGCTGGCTGTCATCGACGCCTACAAGCGTAAGATGGAGCTCATCAAGAACAACGAAGGCCCCGTCCTGCTCGATGTCGTCACCTACCGTCTCGTCGGCCACTCCACCTCCGACCAGAACGCCTACCGTACCAAGGAAGAGATCGAAGACTGGCGCAGCCATGACCCGATCGTCAAGTTCCGCGAGGCTCTCGTGGAAGCTGGCGTCGAGTCCGACGAGTTCTTCGCCAAGCTCCTGCAGGATACCGCCGACCGCATGACCATGATCTGCCGCGCGGCTGACGACAAGGAGATCTCTCCGTATGTCGACTTCGACAAGAACCCGGATTACCTTGCAAACCTGATGTTCTCCAACGAGACCGTCCGCTCCATGGGCGCTCCCGATCAGAAGCTGAACGTTACTGGCCCGAAGGAGAGCTGCAAGCGCTATGCTGACCTGGCAAAGAAGGAGCACTTCGCGTTCGATAAGGACGGCAATAAGTTCTCCGACATGAAGGTCTACAACATCCGCGACGCGATCTTTGAGCCGCTGATCAACAAGTACTACGAAGACCCGACGCTCGTCGCCTATGGCGAAGACGTGCGTGACTGGGGCGGCGCTTATGCTGTCTACCGCGGCCTGATGGATGTCATTCCGCACTCCAGACTCTTCAACTCTCCGATCTCCGAGGCTGCCATCGTCGGCACCGCCGTCGGTTACTGCATGTGCGGCGGCCGCGCAGTCGTCGAGCTCATGTACTGCGACTTCCTTGGCCGTGCAGGCGACGAGGTCTTCAACCAGATGTCCAAGTGGCAGGCCATGTCTGCCGGTATCCTGAAGATGCCGATGATCCTGCGTATGTCCGTCGGTGCCAAGTACGGCGCGCAGCACTCGCAGGACTGGGTCGCCATCGTCTCCCACATCCCCGGCCTGAAGGTCTTCTTCCCGGCCACCCCGTACGAGGCCAAGGGTATCATGCAGGCGGCTCTGAACGGCACCGATCCCTGCGTCATCTTCGAGTCCCAGCGTATCTACGGCAAGGGCGAAGAATTCCACAAGGGCGGCGTTCCCGCGGAAGAGTATGAATGGGCACCCGGCGCTGTCAACAAGGTCCGCGACGGCAAGGATCTGACCATCCTCACCATCGGCGCGACGCTGTACCGCGCAGTCGACGCAGCCAAGACGCTCTCCGAGAAGTACGGCGTGGAAGCCGATGTCATCAACATGCCGTCTCTGGTCCCGCTGGATTATACCGATCTGATCGCTTCCGTCAAGAAGACCGGCCGCGTGGTCCTGGCCTCCGACGCCTGCGCAAGAGGCACCTTCCTCAACGAGATCGCGGAGAACCTGACGAATATGTGCTTCGACTATCTGGATGCGCCTCCCGTCGTCATCGGCGCGCGCAACTGGATCACTCCGCCGCACGAGTTCGACAAGTACTTCTTCCCGTATGCCGAGTGGATCATTGACGCTGTCAATGCCCGCCTGATCCCACTGGAGGGCTATACCTCCACCACGACCCCGGACGAGGCTGAGATCATCCGCCGCAACAAGCTGGGTGTGTAATGAAACCCATCCCCGCGCAGAGGAACCCTCTGCGCGGGGATTCCCAAAAGAAAGCCTTGACAAACCCGCGATTCATCGCTATAATATTCATGTTTTCGGGCCTGTAGCTCAGCTGGGAGAGCGAACGGTTCAATTCTATGCCCCCAAATTTGGGGATGTAGCGCAAGCGTCCGGCGGATGGTTCGCATCTATGCCGCCAAAAAAGTCAATAAGGGCCTGTAGCTCAGCTGGGAGAGCGTTCGGTTCGCATCCGAGAGGTCGAGAGTTCGAGTCTCTTCAGGTCCACCAAAATGTTCGGAGTTTTCTGATTTTTGCAGAGGATTCCGAACTTTTTTGTATCTTTCAAAATCAAGCGCTCTCAACAGTCGTAATTCTGCCACCATTCGGTTCGCATCCCACACAAAGCCGTCTGAAATCATCAAAGGAAACCCGAAATTCGACTTCCAACCGATAATCCCGGTACACATAGACGGCCTTGATAAGCTGCGATACGATCATCTTCTTTGCTTCAAAGGTGCAGTTGTCGTAAAGGTCAGCCCAGCTTTCCAGCTTTTCAAATTCGGCCTGTTCCTGCGCGGCACTTTCCAGTTGACGTTCCATGTCGGCTTTTTGTGCGTCTACCTCCTGCGAAAGTTCTGCGATTTCTTCTTTGCATTTTGCAACAAGGCTGTTCAGAAGGTCAACATTCAAGCGGCTTTTGCCACGAATGACATTGATCGTTTCGGCTTCATAGTCGGAAAGTTCCTTTTGCTTTTCCTCCAGCCGCATAGCAGACATTTTGTATCGGCTTCTGGCAAACGCTGTGGCCTTTTCGTGCTGATCGGCTATCAGACTATCCTTGGCGGAAACGCGGATTCTGGAGAGCTGGTAGCGCACCAGAGCGTCTACAATTTCATCCAGCTTGATAACGCCGTAGCCGGATTGACCGTCGCAGAGGTCTGGGTGCCGGGCCTTAAAATGGCATTGATAACGGCTTTTGACCTGATTGCGCACCGTTCCATCTTTGCGGATATACTTCTTGCCGGAGGTCGTCAGCGTCAGCCGGTTTTTGCAATGTCCGCAGAAGATGTTCCCTACCAACAGAGAACTGCCGCGCAGATTCAGCGGCGTATCCGCATGGTGCGTTGTGCGTTTTTCCATTAACTCCTGCGCTCGTTGAAAGGTCGCTTCGTCCACGATCTGAAGCTCGGGAATGATTTCCGATTCCGCGTTTCCATTTGAAATCACACCCGTGTATAGCTTGTTCTTTATCATGCGGACGATCGTTGTATTCGGAATCATGGAACCGTCTGCGCGGCGAATCCCATTTTCCAAAAGGTAGTGGGAAATCCGTTGAGCGCCGCAGCCTTCGTTGACGTATTTGTAAAAGATGAAACGCACGATTTCTGCGGCGTCCTCGTCGATTACAAAATCGTTGACCTCTTGATTCTTCTTGTTGATCCGTCCCTGCTTCTGGAGCTTGTAGCCAAATGGTACAATGCCGCCGGTGAAGCAGCCGTCCTTTGTAAGCTGCTCCATGCGGGTTTTCACGCGCACGGAGGTCTTGATGCTCTCGCCGGATGCCTGCCAGTAGCGGATATAGTTAAGCAGCTTGTCAACATGATTGTCGAACCGCTGCTGCCCCTCTACGGCGCTCCAAACTTCAACACCATTGCGGACAAACCACTCTACGACAAAGGGCGTTTCGTCATCTCTACGGCCGAGACGGTCAAACATATAGACAAGCAGAATGTCAAAGCTCTCGGCAACGGCTTCCTGCTGCAATTCCTGCATGGCGTCACGCTCTTTTGCAGATTTTTTGAAACCGGATACGCCTTTTTCGTAAAACTCATTTTGTAAAACCCAGTCAGGGTGTGATGCGATGAACTCCCGGCAGTATTGCCGCTGCATGGGAATATCATCTTTTTCAACCTGACCGATTGTTGATACGCGATATAAGCAATTTACTCGTTTCTTTTGTTCCATAACATACACTCCATTCTGAGAAAACGTGTGTATGTCCTTGTTCGCTATTTGATTTTCAAGGTACATTTTATAGTGCAATTATAGCATATTTCGGATAATTTATCAAGTTTTGCAGATGTTATTATAAAATCCATAGGAGAAAACCGAACGTTTCAGCGCTTCTGTAATATGCGGGTCATCTTGCTCTGCATACTTTACAGAGATTGCGACACCGCCGAAAGATAAGATTTCTTCCTGCTTTTTCGGCTCGGATTCTTCGATCTGTTTGTCCATAGAAGAACCTCCAGAATAAATATTGTTTTTCTCATAGGTCAGACAGACGGCAGTGGCAAACTGCTCCATAGGCGTTGCACCTCCCTCCATGCTGATGGCGGGGCGTTCCATTCTGTGACGTATGGCTAACGCAAGTATCATTGTTCTTTGTATGCGGTCGTCGCACGATCCAGCCATGAATCGCTCTCCATGCCGGTGTTTCTCGCTCCGCGCCGGAACCGGTATCACCTCCCATTCCGCGCATCCCCGCGCACCCATTGGCTCGCACATACAAAAACGTATCTGTTGACCCTATTCAGTTGTCAAGCGGGATTGTCAGCCCGCAAAAGCGTATTCATAACAATGCGCTTTTCCAGAATGGCAATCGAGTATATTGCTGCGGACTGCTGCCCCGCAGACTGGACAGACCTGCCCGTCTTACGCAAACGCCATGCCGCATAATCACATAGGTTTCAGATTGCGAACAAATTACGTCTCACCGTGGGACGTATTTCGACAGATTAGGACTCAAATAATGCTCAACACAGTTAACCATTCCGGTCTGCCCAAAGCTTTGCCGAAATCAATGAAATCAGTTCCTTTGCAGTGGGAGGGTCCTCAATCCAGTATGCACGCAGCTCTCGCCTACGACCGTTTTGCCAAATGTCTTTGGCTGCGCGGTTCAACGCCCGCGAAACTGCTTCGTTGGTGCGCTTTCCTGTCCGCTTGCGGACTTCATTGCAGATGAGGTGCATTTTCGGCATATTTGGTTGATGATCGATTGCAACGTCAATCGCATGACATAAAATGCAGTAACATTCTTTTCCGCGTGTCTCGACGATGGAGTATATAGCGTTCTGAACATCTTTCATGTTATACATTCCTTTCCCGTTCGAGCTGATATAAGCATAATACATTTTTACATACTTTTCAGGATTTTTGACAAACTTTGACCTTCTTAGACAAACTTTGACGAACAAAAATAAAGCAGAGAGCAAACTGTTCCGATTATACCTTCCATCCTATGATCTGCGTTGATTATACGGTTAGATAAAAAGAAAAGGCTTCAAAATACAATGGGAAGTCATTTTGAAGCCGTTGCCTGAAGATGAAAAGAACCCGGCTGCATAATTTACGCAGCCGGGTTCTTTTGGAAGATTGGCAATTGTACTTTACACGCCACAAGGTGGGGAAAATCACGTATTGGAATCTTTTGGATGCCTATCCGCTTCTGTTTTGCTGTCCAATTCGTTGTGCCGCATGGGACGCATCGGCTGATAGGTAAGGCCAAGGCAATCGGGCGGCCATTTCTTCATATCACGGCGGATCATGTCCTTCGCAAGTGATTTCGCAAGAAGCTTCATTTTTTTGTTTTCCATTGTTTACATATCTCCTTTTCATATATCTGCTTTCCGTATTCCATTATTAGTAAAAAGGCAGTAAAGCCTAGTCCGAGTGCAAGTCCATTGGCGAAGGCATAGAACTGCATGCTCAAACTCAGAATTAGCGCCATATCCAATATTAGCACGGTTAGCATTGCCATATGTTTTGATGCTGCCAGTTCTTCCTTCGTCATGTGAAGGTTCGGATGATCGTAAGGGGCAAACAAGAAAATCGTGATGGTTGACGATGCAAGGACCCAGAGGAGTGCAATAGCTCTCAAATTCGGTAAAATCAGCAAAAACAACACGCATTCGCTACAAACAGAAAACAGCAAGCAGCCCGCAAAAGTTTTTGAATGATAGCCATTTGTGCGTACACGAAGCAGGAAAAAACTCAAATAAAATGCAAATGACGCAGAAAATGAAGAAAGCAACCATCCTAATGGGAATAAAAAGCAGAGCGTAATTAGTTTTTCGCAGCGTTGCACAAGGCCATATGAGAACCACTCCGCATCGCTCGAGGATATGATATCTTTTCGCACACAGTATTCTGTAAATTGCGCAATCACATTCATTTCTAATCATCACCTTACGCGTTTGATTATATCGGGTTTTAGATTGCTTTCAACGATTCCGACATCAAAACAGGTTTTCGCGGCACGAACGCGGAAATTTCGTCCAAACAGCAAAACCGCTGGAACGGAGCATGTGCTTCTGCACTTCTCCGGGCCCAGCGGTTCACTACCAGTTATTCTTCTAATTTGGTTGGAATTTCTGCCGTGAACTGAAACCAACCGTCTTCATAATCGTATACATACTCTGCGTGTAGGCTAGCAAGAATACGGCAAACGCTAGGAAGCCCAAAGCCGTGTTCGCTTGCGGATAATTTCGTTGTTGCAATTCCGTGTTCTGTAATGAGAACCGGAGGACTGGTATTCCGAATCGAGAGAAAAAAACCGTTTTTTTCAAGTATTGTGCATTGGATCTGGCGTCCTGTTTCTATCCGTCGGCACGCTTCAATTGAGTTGTCTAACAAGTTTGACAGCAGAACGACCAGTTTACTTGCGGATAACTGGATGCTGGAAAGATCGTTGATACAAAACTGCATCTCAATCTGCGATTCAATCGCTGTCTGATATTTCTGATTCAAAATGGCATCGATAATCGGATGATGTGTATTCACAATCAAAATTCGGCTCGTTTGCGCTTGGTTCAACTCCTGAACGTATTTCGCTGCAGTTTCATAGGCTTTCTGCGAGAGCAAGTCAGAGATGGTACATAGATGATTCTGAAAGTCGTGTGTGCTTTGACGCTGCTGTCGATATGCCTTGTCTAAGGCAAGAATACTGGCGGTTTGAATCTCCATCTGCTGAGATAAGATGTTATTCTGCTGCTTTACCTCTGTATCACGCTCAATCAGCGAGACAACATAGACAATTGCCACATTGGCAATACCGAGAAAGATACAGAAAAATGCCACCGGCTGCGTGAGTTCCCGTTGATCTCTACAAATCAGGAATAACGCTATCAGCATAAAAAGGCTTGTCAATGGAAAGAAGCTGACAAGCAGCATCCATTTGGGGCGCAATGGGTGAATTCGATGAAATGGATGTAATCGTGTGATAAGCCACGCCAGAAAAACGGACAGGATTTTTCCAGCTGTCACCAGCACGGTATACATTCCTTTTTTCCAAACCAGTTCGTCCAGACTGACTCCTAAAACAGTTGACGCACAAAAAAGAATAATTGCGTCCATTGCGGCTATCATGATATAGTCCAGCAAGCCGATGAAGATACGCTGCTCCAAACGACCCTTAAACAAAAAGACGATCAGGCAAAGGCCAAAGGCAAGCGCACACAGCCTGCGCGCAAGGGACGGTATCGTAAGGCTTTGATTTAACAATGACAGAGTGCAAATACAAAGAGCGGTTAGAATCGTTTGCTTGCCATTGTATCGGTATGGTAAAAAAGCGGATGCGAACAGGAAAAAGGCTACGCATTCCAGAACAAACCACAGCGTACTAATTATGTATTCCATGTCTGTGCACCTTTCCACAGCAGATATGCCCGTTTGATCTCCCTATAGTTTTTTTCACTGACGGGCAATTTCAAGCCGTTTTCAATGACAACCTCATTGCATTGGAGCTTCTTGATATGGCGCATATTTACCAGATAGCTTTTCTGGATACGCAAAAAACCAAGCGGCTGGAGTTTTTCTTCAAAGCTCTGCAAGGATGAATAGCAGCTGTACTGGTCAAAATTTCCGCAGAGCATATGGATATGTACCGTGTGTTTTTCAGATTCAAGGTAAAGAATATCATCGACTGCCAAATTGATGATCTCGCCGTTATTCTGAATGGAAACGACCTCGCGCTTGGTTGTAAAATGCTCCACCGCCTGTGAGAAATAGGCTTCCAGCTTTGCGTCCACATCTGTTTTCAGAAGATACCGGAATGCGCGCAGTTCATATCCTTCAGGCGCATATTCAACATAGCTTGTGACAAAGATGATAATTGCGTCATTTCTCTTCTGCCGAAGCCGTCGGGCCAGATCAATACCGGCGCCGCGCCGGTTTCCGAAATCGATATCCAGAAAAGCAATGTCGTAGGGCTGCAGGATAAAACCGCTCATGTCATCCCTCGTATATGCTCCAATCTGGATGTTGAGCTGTCTCTGGGCAGCATATTGCATGAGAAGATGCTCCATCCTTGATAAAAAGACTGGGTCATCATCGGCAAGTAAAATTCTAAGCATACGGTTCCCTCTTTGTGTTCTTCCAAAGACTCCTATTTTTTGAAACGTTGAGTTTATCATACTGTTTGCAGGCATTGAATCAACCCTCCTATGCCGGAATTTCTGTATAATTGTATTTATTATACCACAAAGTACATAAATACTGAATACCATTGTTGTAGACTAAAGAAAACTGCGTGGTGGGGAGTATCAATGTACGATTTTGGCTTGCGGCTAAAGAAATTACGGAAATCAAGAGGTTTAACACAGAAAATGCTTGCAGATCGCATAAACAAGAGTGTTTCAGCTGTAAGCAGCTATGAATCAAATGCACAGTTACCGCCGCTTGATGTGTCAAAGAGCATTGCGCTGGCGTTAGGAATCTCAATTGATTATCTGGTCGGAAATGAGGAAACACCTATACAGCGAAGAATCTGACGGAATATCAAGCGGAACTGTTAGATGAACTAATTTCAGAGTTTCACAGCCCCACGAACCGGTCTCCACAGCTATCTGAACAGCAGCTTCAAATATTGCAAAAGCTGATTGCAATATTCACAGATGTCGGCTGACATATGTTTTTATCACTGATCTTCAAAAAGTCTCCGCAAGACTCAGTCTTGCGGAGACTTTTTGCGCCGTGCAGCCATCGAGAATTCTGCTTTCGTGACGAAAAAACCATCATTCGTGCGCGATTTGTTGAAGCATATTTGGATTTCCATATAATTTAGAATCAGAAAATGAAATTGAATGGAGATGATATAAATTGGAAAGCAACGCTGGCATTGGAGATGTGTACAGTCAATTATTCAGAATTAAACTAAAGCATTGGCCCTATTGCTTTATATTAAAAATGCCATCAAACTTTTCAAAGAATACGTCAAATTGTAGAATTGATTTGTAATTTCACAAAAAGTGCATTTGTAAGAACTTACAAAGGAAAAATAACTGATACACGTTAAACAGCCTGTGAGCTATAGAGATTCAAAGTACACCGGGGTAGACTCCGAACAGAAGCTCTGCATAAAATGCGTATTTCAAGCAAGTAACTGGTACGTATTTATATATTTTTGACGAGGTGAATCAAATGAAAAAAACTATGATGCTTCTGCTGTGTTTGCTCATTGTTGTTTCGCTGTTTGCTACCACTGCGCTTGCCGCAGCAATTACCCCTAGAGGCAGCGAAGGTGCAGCATGGACAAACAAAACAATTCGCCAGACATCTGCTATTATCGCAGAGGGAGAGAAATCCGACACTGGAAAAGCAGATGTCTACATCACTAAAACTGACTACCCATATAATACAACAGGCATGGCGGTCAGAATCTATGATAAGACGGACCGAGAAGAAGCGGCTTCGTGGAAGACCTATTACTACTGGGCAAGCACTTCAACCCATCAGTATACAAATATCGCTTATAATTCCGGGAGAGCAATCAGCGGTCACACTTATATACTCAATCTGAAAATTCCTGCTTCGTCCAGCATTACAGCACTTGAGTGTTCTGGTGTTTTTTATCCCTAATTAACAAGGATACAACGATGTCTGGGATACTTGCTACCAGACATCGTTGTGTTAGTAGAACAGAGAATTTCCATTTTATTGATTTCACTAAAAGAAAAGCGGCATGGGGGTTATTTAGCTATGGGGACTATAAAAGGACATGAAAGCAACGCACTATTAACGTGTCTGAGTATTCCATGTGTTTTTACCTTCATTGTTTTTTCACTGTGCGCAACTCTGCTGTGCATTGATGCAAAGACAATCTACGACCCCATACTATGCTATCAATATGTGCATTCAAGTTATGGACTGGTAATTCTTTCAATATCTCTTTTACCGATGGCAAATCTAAAAAACAAGATAATTATTTCGGGCGATGAAAGAATAGATTTTAAGCAGCAGATGCGATGCTTATTGATGGGGGTATTGTCTGTATGCATTGGCGAACTCTTGTTTATTGTCATCTCAAATGTTATTGATATGTCATTTAATACCACAACATTTGACGGCAAAACATATCAAAAATATACCGAAATTATTGCCCATAGCAGAGCCAGCTACTTCCTATTGGAGTTATTGCTTGAAAGCGCAAGAATATCATTTTTTTCATCTGTTAGCACGATTCTTAACTCCTCCTTGAAAAGTGGAAATCTACTCGTTGCGACACCGATACCACTGTATTTTTTTTTAGTAACGGCGTTTTCATCCTCTCGAACCGCGTTTAGTTTTTACAATATTTATCATGGAGTTTGCATTCCGGGAAATGATATACAGTCTATTCTGATCAGCCTTATTCTTTTCATTGGCTTAAGCGGGATAGCAATACTCTTTATATTATTCTTTAGTAAGAGAGAAAAAAATGA
>OMGA01000308.1_pt1 | contig 23101 bp, 20 predicted proteins | sample 1674211 | NCBI WGS metagenome assembly OMGA01 (sample SAMEA103958152, study PRJEB25191) | human gut metagenome | biome: human-associated habitat [ENVO:00009003]; feature: intestine environment [ENVO:2100002]; material: feces | place: Germany | collected 2013/2015
TTCCGGGAAGCCTTCCGTGGAGGGACACTACAAATTAACCCTTTAAAATCTGTTTGTACAGGCGGATGTACTCATTGGCGGACCGGCCCCAGCTGTTGTCGCAGCCCATAGCCCGGTCTACCAGCACGCCCCAGCCCTCCTTATCGGAGTTATAGGCATAGATGGCCCGGTGCAGGGAGTGGAGCATGTCGCCGGTGTTGTAGGTCTTGAAGGTGAAGCCGTTGCCCTCGCCGTCGCCGGAGTCGGTGATGCTGTCCTTGAGTCCGCCGGTTTCGCGGACTATCGGGAGAGTGCCGTATCTGAGCGCGAGCATCTGCGAAAGGCCGCACGGCTCGCTCTTCGACGGCATGAGGAACATGTCGCATCCGGCATATATCTTGCGCGCGAGGTCGGGGATGAATGCTATGCGCAGCCCGACTTTTCCCGGGTAACGCGCTTCGATCTCGCGGAAGAAGTTCTCATATTCCCAGTCGCCTGTGCCGAGCACAACGAGCTGAACATCGGTAGTGCTCAGCAGCTCGTCGAGTACGGCTTTGACGAGGTCGAGACCCTTGTGCGACACAAGGCGCGATACCATGCCGATTATCGGCACATCGTCGCGCACGGGCAGGGAGAACTCGCGCTGGAGGTCTGCCTTGTCCTCTTTTTTGCCCGCGGGGTCTTTTGCGGAGAAGTTCTTTGCAATCGCCTTGTCGGTCTCGGGGTTATATATATCCGTATCTATGCCGTTGAGGATGCCGTGGAGCTTATACTGGCGCTCGCGCAGAATCGGATCGAGTCCGTGGCTGAACCAGGGGTCGAGTATCTCCTCTGCGTAGGTCGGGCTGACCGTGGTAACGACATCGGCGCATTCGATAGCACCCTTCATCAGGTTGAGCGTGCCGCCGAAATCGAGCAGCTGCTCATGCTGTTCGCCGAGACCGAACACGTCGCCGAGTATCTCTTTGCCGTAAACGCCCTGATACTGGATGTTGTGGATGGTGAATATGTTCTTTATGCCCTCATAGCCCTCGCGGTTTGCGTACATCGTCGAGTAGTAGACAGGGACGAGAGCCGTCTGCCAGTCATTCGTATGGATGATGTCGGGCTTGAAGTCGATGTGCGGAATTATCTCAAGTACCGCGCGTGAGAAGAACGCAAAACGCTCCGCGTCGTCATAGTGACCATAGATGCCGTCGCGCTTGAAATAATACTCGTTGTCGATAAAATAGAATATAACGCCGTCTATCTTCGCCTCGAAGATGCCGCAGTACTGCCTGCGCCACGAGACGGGGACGGTGATATGTGTGATGAACTGCATCTGGTCGCGCAGTTCCTGCTTTATTCCGCTGTAGAGCGGCATAACAACACGGCAGCCGACAAGGCGCTTGCGCAGTGCCTTGGGCAGAGAGCCGGCAACGTCGCCGAGCCCACCGCTCGCCATGAAGGGAAGAGCTTCGCTTGCAGCATATAAGATTTTCATTTTTTCAGTCCCCTTTCGATCAGACCACTATGCCCTTGCCGACATATACCGGGAAGGTGTCGGTGCCGCAGAGTGATTTGTCGGGTTTGATTATAGATATCTTATCCATTATCACGCTGTTGAGCGTCGCGCCGGAGCCGACATACGCGCCCTGCATGACGATGGAGTTTTTGACGACCGCATCCTTGCCGATGGTGACGCCGCGGAAGAGAATGCTGTTTTCAACCTTGCCCTCTATCTTGCAGCCGTCGGCAATGAGGCTGTTTTTGACATCTGCGCCGAGTCCGTAAATCGCAGGAACCTCGTCGCGTACTTTTGTATAGACCGGACGCTCTCTGCAGAACAGCTCGGAGCGGTTGCCGAGGTCGAGCAGAGCCATGTTGGCATCGTAGAAGCTCTTGAGGGAGTCGAGAGTTACAACAAAGCCCTCGGTTTTATAGCCGCAGATTTTCAGCGCGCCGACATTCGCCTGGATGAGATCGCGCTCGAAGTCGGTGTAGTGCATGCTCGCCGCCTGGGAGATAAGTCTCTCGAGCAGTGACTTTTTGAGCAGGAACACATTGAGCGAATAGTTGCCCTCAGCGCCGCCTGTCGAAGAAATTGCGATTTCTTTTATGCGTCCATCGGAGTCGAGGTCGAATGTCATTGTGTTGCTCAGCGCGGGAACGGTGCCGTGGCAGTATGCCGCGGTGATATCCGCGCCGCTCTGCTCGTGCGCGTCAAAGAGCAGGTTGAGATCAATATTGCAAATCGTGTTGCAGTCGCAGAGCAGGACATATTCGTTAGTCGAGCTCGATATGAACGACGTACAGCCGATAAGCGCGTCAATTCTGTTTGCAAACAGTCCGCCGGAATCCTCTGCGGAGTTGAACGGCGGCAGAATGAACATACCCTCGCGCTTGCGGGAAAGATCCCACGGCTTACCTGTGCCGAGGTGATCCATCAGCGAGCGGTAGTTGCTCTTGGTTATAACGCCGACCTTGGAGATGCCGGAGTTGACCATATTTGAAAGCGGGAAATCTATGAGCCTGTATCTTCCGCCGAACGGGACGGAGCCCATCGTGCGCATATTTGTAAGCTCGGGAAGCGACTGGTCATAGGTGCTGGCATAGATTATGCCGAGAACATTGTTGGCTCTCATTTGCGAACGTCCTCCTTTTCTCCGTCATACATGGCCTTGGGCTCAATCTTCATGCCCTTTTTGACCGTGACGCCCTTGCCGATAACGGCGACGCCCCATTTGTCGAGATCTTCCATAGCCTCGGGACGCTCACCGACAACGGCGTTCTCTTCAATCACCGCGTTCTCCGCGACAATTGCATATTGAACCACCGCGCCGGATTTAATAACCGTGCCGGGCATGATTATCGAGTCTCTTATGACCGCGCCCTTTTCTATCGTGACATCCGCGAAGATAACGGAGAAGTCAACATCGCCGGAAATCTCGCAACCCTCGGTCACCATGGAGTTCTGAACCGTTGCGTCGGGCGAGACATAATGCGGCGGGGCGGTGGGGGTGCGGGAATATATCTTCCACGACGGATCGCTCAGGTCGAGATCGACCTTGGGGTTGAGCAGGTCGAGGTTTGCCTCCCAGAGGCTGTCTATCGTGCCGACATCCTTCCAGTAGCCGTCGAACTGATAGGCAAAAAGACGCTCGCCCGCAGCGTGCATGGCGGGGATAAGATCGTGGCCGAAGTCGTTGCCGGAGGCGGGGTTCGCCTCGTCCTCGAGCAGATAGCGGCGAAGCTTGCTCCAGGTGAATATGTATACGCCCATGGAAGCCTTGTTGCTGCGCGGATGCTTCGGCTTCTCTTCAAACTCGGATATCGAGCCGTCGTCGTTGACGAACATCAGACCGAAGCGCGAAGCCTCCTCCCACGGAACTTCGAGGGAAGCGATGGTGCAGTCGGCGTTCTTCTCTTTGTGATAGGCGAGCATCTTGGAGTAGTCCATTTTATAGATGTGGTCGCCGGAGAGAATAAGAACATATTCGGGCGAATAGCGGTCGATGAAGTTGATGTTCTGATATATGGCGTTTGCGGTGTTCTTGTACCACTCGGTGCCCTCTATCTGCTGATAGGGGGAGAGAATATGCACGCCGCCGTTCTCTCTGTCGAGATCCCACGGCTGACCGTTGCCGATATAGTCGTTGAGCTCGAGCGGCTGATACTGCGTGAGCACGCCGACGGTGTATATGCCGGAGTTGACGCAGTTCGACAGCGGAAAATCGATTATCCTGTACTTGCCGCCGTAGGGAACGGCGGGTTTTGCCATGTTCTTGGTCAGAATACCGAGCCTGCTGCCCTGACCGCCTGCAAGCAGCATAGCGATACATTCTGTTTTTCTGGCCATGTTTATTCCTCCTTGTTATCAGCTTTCTTGCCTTGTTTTTTCAGATAAACGACCGACAGACCCGGAAGCGTGAGCGAAATGCTCTGCCCGAACGAGTGCATCGGGATCGGTTTTGACGTGTAGGTTTTCTGCATCTTTGTTCCGCTGCCGCCGAACTCGACGCTGTCCGTGTTGAGGACTATGCGGTAAGTGCCCTTGTCCGGCACTCCGATGCGGTAGTTTTCGCGCGTGACGGGGGTGAAGTTGCAGACGGCTATCAGCTCGTCGCCCTTTTTGTCCATGCGGCGGAAGGCGATGACGGAATTTGCGCTGTCGTCGCTGGATATCCAGCTGAAGCCCTCCCAGCTGTAGTCAATCTCCCACATCGCGGGGTTGCGCTTATAGAAGCGGTTGAGCGTGCGCGAAAACTCCTTGAGCTTTCTGTGCATATCGTAGTCGAGCAGCAGCCAGTCGAGCTCCTGCTTGTAGTTCCACTCGATGAACTGACCGAACTCCTGACCCATGAAGAGCAGCTTCTTGCCCGGGTGCGCCATCATATACGCAAGGAACGAGCGGACTCCCGCAAACTTCTCTTCGTATGTACCAGGCATTTTGTTTATCAGCGAGCATTTGCCGTGAACCACCTCGTCGTGCGAGATAGGCAGCACGAAATTCTCGGAAAAAGCATAGAAGAACGAGAAGGTCAGACAGTCGTGATTGAACTTCCTGAACAGACCATCGAGCGAGAAATAGCGCAGGCAGTCGTTCATCCAGCCCATGTTCCATTTGAAGTTGAAGCCGAGACCGCCGAGATAGACGGGCTTCGACACCATCGGCCAGGAGGTGCTCTCCTCGGCTATCATCATGATGTCGCCGTGCTCTCCGAATATAGTCTCGTTGAGCTTTTTTATAAATGCCACGGCTTCGAGATTCTCTCGTCCGCCGTAGGTGTTCGGACTCCATTCGCCGTCCTCGCGCCCGTAGTCGAGATAGAGCATGGACGCAACGGCGTCGACCCTCAGTCCGTCCGCGTGGTAGACTTCGAGCCAGAACAGCGCGCTCGACATCAGGAAACTCTGCACTTCCGTCCTGCCGTAGTCAAAAACTCGCGTGCCCCATTGCTTGTGTTCGCCTTTGTTCGGGTCGGCGTATTCGTAGCATGCCTCGCCGTCAAATTCGTAGAGACCGAATTCGTCTTTCGGAAAATGCGCCGGGACCCAGTCCAATATAACTCCTATGCCGTTTTCGTGGCATTTATTAACAAAATACATGAAGTCGTCCGGCGTGCCGTAGCGTGAGGTCGGCGCAAAGTATCCGGTGACCTGATATCCCCACGAGCCGTCGAACGGGTGCTCCATTATCGGCAGCAGCTCCACATGTGTGTAGCCCATGTCGACAACATAGGGCACGAGCCTGTCCGCGAGCTCGCGGTAAGAGAGTGTGTTGCCGTCGGCATATCGCTGCCACGAACCGACGTGCAGCTCATATATATTCATCGGGGAGGCATATATATTCTTCCTGCGGCGTTTTTTCATCCATGCGCCGTCCGTCCACTCGAATGAGCCGAGCTCATATATCTTCGAGGCGGTTCCGGGGCGCGTCTCGGCGTGGAATGCGTAGGGGTCGCATTTCATCAGCTTGCGGCCGTCCTGCGCGATGATGAGATACTTGTAGGCGTCAAATTCCTTGAAGCCCTCGAAGTGTCCCTCCCAGAGACCCTGTTCGTTTATGCGGCTGAGCTCAAAGCCCTCTCCCGTCCAATTGTTTCTGTCGCAGGCGACAAAAACGGCGACGGCGTGCGGAGCCCATACGCGAAAATAGGTAAAATTCTCATCCTCTTCGTCGCGGTGTGAGCCGAGATACTCATATGCTTTTGCGTTTGTACCCTGATGGAAAAGGTACATCGGGATATTCTCATTAAGCATTTAAGATTCTCACTTTCCTCAAAAGATGTATTATTAAATAAATTATACACTCGATTATAGATTTTTTCAAGCGGTTTTTGACTACTTTATTCAAGCGGCCATAGTATTTGATGTAAATTTTTTGTAAAAAATGACCAAATAAAGCCTATAATTTTTGTATTATTAATTTCGACCGCTCTGAACGGACAAAAAATAAAAAACTCTGCCCGTTTGATAACGGACAGAGCTTCGCTGAACTATCAATAATTTGTCTTCTTGATTTCAAAATATGACTGCGGGTGGGCGCAGGTGGGGCATACTTTCGGCGCGGATTTGCCGACATGGATGTGTCCGCAGTTGCGGCAGACCCATATGACCTCTTCGCTGCGTTCAAAGACGATGCCCTCTTCGAGATTTTTGAGCAGTGTGTTGTAACGCTCCTCGTGCTCTTTCTCAATCTTGCCGACCATCTCAAAGAGCGAAGCTATGCGGTCGAATCCCTCTTCGCGGGCGACCTCGGCGAACTCCTTGTACATCTCGGTCCACTCGTAGTTTTCGCCTGCCGCCGCGTCGCGCAGATTGTCTATAGTCGAGGGTACTGCGCCGTCGTGCAGCTCCTTGAACCAGATCTTCGCGTGCTCCTTTTCGTTGTCTGCAGTCTCGGTGAAAATCGCGGCTATCTGCTCGTAGCCGTCCTTCTTCGCCTTTGATGCATAGTATGTGTATTTGTTCCTTGCCTGTGATTCTCCGGCGAAAGCCGCCATGAGATTTGCCTGAGTTCTGCTGCCTTTGAATTCCATGCTGTTTCCTCCTGTGTTTATAATTAATTATTATCCGCGTCGCGGACATCACAAAACTATTATACTTTACATGAGGGTAAAAATAAGTCGTAAATCAGCAAAAGTCTTTAAGATTTTCGATTATTATTTCGACTGCCGCTTTATAAAAATCAAAATCCTGCATCGCCTCAGCATATTCGGCGTCGTTCTTCTCTATCTCGGCGGGGATGAGCGAAGTGTCCTCGTCGTCGGGGTCATATGCGCGGTACTCGCTGTCAAAAGCCTTTGCGGCGTCTGCGGGGAACAGCGAATCGACCGCCTCGCGCGCCGCCGGGGTCAGGGGAGCGGAGTTGCATTTGAAAAACTCGCTGAGCCCTTTCTTAGAATCGTCTATGAGATAATAGAGCGCGTATATCTGCTTCTGACTGTCGGAGAGTGCCGAGAACGCCGCGTTCATGTTGCTCTGCTTTTCGAGATATCGCTGTATGTTCATCGCCACGCCGTCGAAAGCGCGCTTGCTGTCGGCATTGCGGAGCTTCTCTTCGCTGAGCTCGGAGAACTCTTTAAGCACGCCCGATTCGTATTCGAGCTTTTTTATCTGCGCCTCGCGTTCTGCGTGCGCCCGGCTCGATGCCTGAGCCGCCTTTTTGATTACCCAGAGAGTCAAAATAACAGCCGCTATGAGCGCGATTCCAAGATACCAGTATTGTCTGAGTGCTTCAGCCATTGTCTTTCTCTCCCTGCAAAAGTTTATATATGTCGCCCTTCTTGTGCCCGCTGAGCTTCGCCGCCTTCTTCGCGGCCTCCGAGGCGGAGTCGCCCGATGCTATGAATTTTTTCGCTTCTTCGACTGCCTGCTCGACGGCCATCTGCTCTTTTTCCTCGGGCTTTGCGCCCGCGATGATGAGCACTATCTCGCCCTTGAGTCCGCCGTCCGCATATTTCTCGGCGGCGGCGCAGAGCGTCGTGCGGATAACCTCTTCGTGAATTTTGGTTATCTCGCGGACGATTGCAATTTCCCTGTCGCCGAGTGCGGCGGCGAGGTCGCGGAGCGTTGCGCCTATCTTGTGCGGAGCTTCGTAGAATATCATCGTGCGCGGCTCTTTAACTATGCTCTGTATGTGCTCGGTGCGGCTCGCCTTGTTGACGCTCAGGAAACCCTCAAAAGTGAATCTTCCGGAGGGCATGCCGGATATTGCCATCGCCGTTGCGAATGCGGTCGGTCCTGGCACGGATTCGACTTTTATCCCGTGCTCGTGGCACATGCGCACCAAATCCTCGCCGGGGTCGGATATCGCGGGCATACCGGCGTCCGTGACGAGCACGCAACTCTCGCCGTTCATCAGCCGCGCGACTATTCTCGGGCTCATCTCGAATCTGTTGTGCTCGTGATAGCTTATCATCGGCTTCTTTATCCCGAACGAGTTGAGAAGCTTCAGCGTCACTCTGGTGTCCTCCGCGGCGATGAAATCGCAGTTTTCAAACGCATCTATCGCGCGGGGAGAGAGGTCGCCCAGATTGCCTATCGGCGTGCCGACAACATAAAGTACAGCGCTCATTTATCAGTCTTGTTCCTTTCAGGGTCGTTATTTTCACGCTCGCGCTCGTAGTCCGAGTAGAGCTTTTTTATGTATTCCGAATATTCGTCCCCGTCATATATATTGAGCTGGGGCTCGACCGTCATGCCGGGCTTCCCGCCGCGCTTTCCCTCGACGAGAACGAGCCACGGGGCGCATCCGTCGCGCTTTGAAACGGTTCTGAGTCTTTTAGGCTCAATGCCTGCGGCGCTCATTTTGCACATCAGCTCGCAGAGCCGCTCCGGGCGCAGACACACGCAGAATTTTCCGCCGAATTTTAAAAGCCACGCGGCGGCTTCGCACATATCATCGAGCGAGCAGCACAGTCCGTGCCGCGCCCGCGCCGCCGTTTCATCCGCGCTGACTATTCCCGCGCCCTCGGCTTTGTAGGGCGGATTCATTGTCACAACATCAAATTCACCCGCGGGAAGAAATTCGCGCACATTTCGTAAATCTTTGTTATATACCTCAAGACGGCCGCCGAGAGAATTTATCCCGGCAGCCTTGTTCATCTGTTCGCATCCCTGCTCGCTTATTTCAATGGCGGCAACAGGTCTGCTCATATTCTTTTTGAGCCACAGCAGCGGGATTATTCCGCAGCCGCTGCCCATGTCGCAGCAGCGGTTGGATTCTTTCACTGCCGCGAAGTCGGCGAGCAGAAGAGCGTCGGTCCCGAATCCGTGTTCCTTCGAAATGACTGCGGTTATGCCCGAGCCGAGGTTTTCGAGCTTGAATTTGTCCATCAAATGTCCTTATTTGGATTTTCTTTCGATATACTGATTGACCTTGTCAAAAATTTTCTGCCTCTCCACAGGGGAGCAAAGGCGAAGGTTGAGTATCAGCTGTTTTTCATCGGGTCTTAAAAAGATGCTCTCAACGTGGAGCTCGCGGCTTGCGTTTTTGATAACATCAAGCGCGCCGTCATCGCGTTCGCCGATAAGCTCGGCAACGGATACGTTGAAAATTTTCGAGAGCTTGTTGAGCGTGTCGAGATTCGGCACGCGGCCTTTTTCGTAGTAGGTGTAGGTCGAACGGTCGAGGTTGAGCACCTCGGCGACTTCCCCCTGAGTCAAACCGTTGAGCGTTCTGAATGTCTTGAGCCTGTTTCCAAATTCGAGATTCTGGTTTGGCATATCTTTATCCTCCGTCCCCATCGGCTTTGAGCCGACGCATTATACAATATAATTTTAAAATATCTGAAGAAAAAAGTCTATAGTAAATATAAAACTTTTACTGAAATTTTAAAGAAAAGTCAAATTTTTATAAAGTAATAAGCCACACTTTTTTATGTTATGTCGGAAAACGGCTTGTGACAGCCGAAAAAGACATATTGTAAAACACGGGTGTACTATGATATAATTATAAATATTATGTCCCGAAAACAGGACTTTGAGAGAAAGTGTGTGGAAACCTTGGCAGAAAAAAGCATCTTTGAAAAGACAAAATATTTCATTGTCGACATGGACGGAACGTTCTATCTCGACGGAAACATCATTCCCGGCGCAGACGGATTTTTGAAAAAAGTCCGCGAGAGCGGGAGAGACTTCTATTTCTTCACGAACAACTCGTCGAACAATGTCGCCTCGTGCAGGGATAAGCTCGCTAAGATGGGATTTCCCGTTGACGAAAAGCGCGTCATAATCTCGTCCCATGTCACTATAGACTTCCTCAAGCGACACCGCCCCGGCAAGAGCGTCTATCTTCTCGGCAACGAGCGACTGACCGGCGATTTCAAAGCTGCGGGCATCAATCTTGTTGAAAAAGACCCCGATATAGTCGTACTCGGCTTTGATACTACGCTGACCTATCAGAAGCTTTGGGACGCTGCGAAGTATATCGCGAACGGCGCGGAGTATATAGCAACCCACCCCGATCTCAACTGCCCGACTGCGGACGGCTTCATGCCCGACACGGGCTCGATGATCGAGCTCTTCGCCGCATCGACAGGCAAACGCCCGCTTGTTATGGGCAAGCCCATGACCGCAACTGTAGATTATATAACCCATATGCTCTCCTGCTCGCGCGATGAGATTGCTTTTATCGGCGACCGCCTGGCGACGGATATCGCGATAGGCGCCAGCCACGGCATACCGAGCGTGCTTGTGCTCAGCGGCGTGACTACGAGAGAGGAATACGAAAATTCGGATATTAAAGCGAGCGTCGTGGTCGACAGCATGAAAGACCTCGCCGAATATCTTTGATATAAATTAATCGTCGGTTCGAGACCTTCCAGACAGGCATTGTGCCCGATGCTGAACAAAACTAAAGGCGCTGCATGGCAGCAAAAAGGAGCAGAAAAATGAAAAACAAAAAACTTTCCGTCCGATTCCTGACGGAGAGCGCGGTCATTGCCGCGCTCTATGCGGCGGCGACATATCTCAGCGCCGCATTCTCACTCGCTTACGGCCCGGTGCAGTTCAGGCTCTCCGAAGCCCTGACCGTGCTCTCGACTCTCACCCCCGCTGCGATACCGGGGCTGACGATAGGCTGTATCATAGGCAATATTTCGAGCCCGATGGGCATATGGGATGTGCTCTTCGGCTCGGCGGCGACTCTTCTCGGCGCAGTGACCGGGCGTATGCTCAGAAATGTGCAGATAAAAAAACTCCCGGTGCTCTCGTCGCTTATGCCGGTTATATTCAACGCCGTCATAGTCGGACTTGAGATAGTGATGCTGACCCCGGTCGAGGGCGGCAAGCTCACAGCATTCGCCATATCCGCTCTGGAAGTCGGAGCGGGCGAACTCGCAGTCTGCCTCGTGCTCGGACTGCCGCTCTATTCGGCACTCAGGCATACGAAGCTTTTCAAGTAACTTTCAGCTGTGGCTGTTGCTATATCGCGATTCCCTTATATGACCGAAAGGGGAGACAACAATGAAAAAAGAAAGAAGAACTTTTTCCGAATGGTTCAAAGACATTGCGGGAATCGAGGGCGATTTGAAAGATACCCTCAAGCCTGCCGTGGGCTATACCTCGGGAAACATCATGCTCGGCGGAGCGGGCTATCCGATCAGCATGTATCATCAGCAGTATCTGACCTATGTCGAGGGGTTGAGCACCAAGCAGGCGGGTTTCATTTCGCTCATCGGCGGAATGTGGGACGCAATAACCGACCCGATAATGGGTATTATCAGCGACCACACCCGCGCAAAGTCAGGACGCCACAGGAGATATCTGCTAATAGCGGTCATCCCGTTCATGATAGCTTATATCATGAAGTGGACCTCATTCGGAATATCGGATACCGGCAACACGCGCAATATTATGCTCTGGTACATCGCGGGAACGCTGCTCTACAGCACTGCGTTCACCATAGCGAGCGTGCCGCATACTTCAATGCTGCCGATGGTCGCGCCGAATTATTTCCAGCGAACGCAGTTCTTATTTATTGAGTATCTGATGAACTCCGTCGGCCAGGTGACTTCGTTTATACTCACCGCGCTCATATTGAGCGAGTTCGATGTCGGAACGGCGCTCGGCAGTCTGCCGAATCCCTCGCACGCGGATACGAATAAATATATGCTCATCGGCTTTATCCTCGCTGTGTTCTTCGCGTGGCCGCTCGTCTATTGCTATTTCCATACGAGCGAGCCGTCCTCGAAGGATATGCCGAAGATGCCGATAAACATAAAGTTCATCGTCAGCCAGTATGTAAAGGTTTTCAAAAACCGCGCGTTCAGGCAGTATTTTCTTATAAGCCTGTGCTTTATGATGTGCCGCGGATTCTACAGCATCACCGACCAGTATTTCATGGTCAGCGTCGCCGATAAATACAGCCTGTTCATATCCATGACTATAGTCTCGGGCATCTCTGAATTCATGGGCACGCCCATAAACTATATGCTCATCAAGAAGTTCGGTAAGCAGTCGTGCGGAAAAATTCTCGGTCCGCTTATGGTTGTCGGTCTGTTCATCACTTCATTTATAACGCCGAACACGCCGTCAATTATTTCAACGATAATTATCGTCATATCTTCGATATGCTACAACTTCGGCTTCTCAGGTCCCGATTTCTTCATTGTCAATATCCAGCCCGACGTCACCGATGTTGACGAGATGATAACGGGCGAGCGCCGTGAGGGTACGATATCGACATTCTATACGCTGTTCCGCAAGATGATAAACAGCTTCATGGCGTATATCGTCGGCGCGTCTATAGATGCGTTCGGCTATAACCCGAAGATAACCGCGCCGTCAATGCAGCCCGCGCGCACTATCTGGGGACTGCGCTTGAACTTCTCTATTCTGCCGACAATATTCGCGATAATAACTCTCATCACCGTCTGGCGCTACACCATGACAAAGCGCGACCACGAGCAGATAAAAGCTCTCATCAAGCAAAAGCACGAGCAGGGCGAAATTGATATCGACGATGAAGAAAAGAAACGTCTCGAAGTCATCGCCGGGCAGAAGTGGGAGGATATGTGGATATCCAAGCCCGACGTGTCGCGTCTTATGACGGAGGTCTGATTATGCTTGAAAAGCCGAACTATAAATTCAATAAAAATATGCCGATGCCCGACAGATTCATAAACGGTCAGGCTCTCGGCATGGTCAGCCGGCTTCGTTATGGGCTTTTTCCGATGTCGTATAACGGCTGTGAAATAATCGCGGTCTATAACTATATGCGCCTGCACGGCGTGAAAACGAACATGGCGGATCTTGCGCTCGAGATATACCCCAAAGGCTCGGTGCTTATGGGACTGTTCGGCTCGAATCCGTATATGCTCAGGTACTATTTCCAAAAGCGCGGCATGTCCGAGCACGGCATAACGGACTATGAGCGATTCAAGCGCGAGTTCCCGAAAGCCGGCTCGGCGATAATCTCGTTCTGGACGAAGCGCCCGCTTCTGTCGTCGCTGCACACTGTGGCGGTCGAGAGCATGGAAAACGGCGGCGTTAGAGTGTATAACTACAGTAACAGCCGCCCCGATCCGCGCGAGCTGTCCGGATTCGACGACTTCGTCAAGAAGAGTTCGCATTTTATTATCGGGTATATAAAATAAACGGACTGCCGCAAGATAAAAATTAAATAAAAATCGGACGCAGTATTTTTGCTGCGTCCGGTTGCCTTTTATGCAGATTTTTTGCTGTATTTCTTGCCTCTGAGCCATATCGAGGAAAGCTCGACGAATCTCGCGAGCGGGTATGCACGCATGAGCATGACACGCGCCTGCATCTGCTTTGATATTCCGCAGTAGCCGTGCTTTGATACCAGCTCACGCATCATATGAGCGATGCGCACGGCGTTGCGCCTGTCTCCTGCGCGCATATATTTTACATACAGCGTATGCAGAGCCGCTATCTTCTTTTTGTGCGCAAGCCTTGAAAGCTCCGGGTCACCCGCCACTATCGGGTCGGATTCTATCTTTGACATGACATTTATAGGCGTATCGGAAATGTAAGTGCCGGAGAGTACCATGCCGCCGGAATTCTGAAAATAATGATATTTTGCATCAGCTATGCGGAGATATCCCTTTGCTATATGCGCCATGCGGAAGCTGAACTCGTCGTCCTCGCAAAAATCGCAGCTCTCGTCAAATCTTAATTTTTCAAAAATACTTCTCTTGAACAGTTTGCCCCATGCGGCATTGGCATAAATGCTGCCCGCGAGCATCCATTTTATGAGCGCCCGTGTGTCCTGAATATAGATTTCATCGGAAGTTCTGCTGTTTTCAACACCGTTCGGGAAGTTAAAATACACGCAGTAGCCTGTGACATCCGTGCCCTTTTGCAGGGCGGCGTTCAGCAATACTTCAAGCGTGTCGCTGTCTATCCAGTCGTCGCTGTCGATAAAAAATATGTACTCCCCGCAGCTTTTGTCTATTCCGGCATTGCGCGCCGAAGAGAGCCCGCCGTTTTCTTTGCTGATGACCTTGACTCTCGGGTCAATCTGCTCATAGCTGCGGCAGATATCCTCCGAACGGTCGGTAGAGCCGTCATTGACAAGGATAACCTCAGTGTTATCATATGTCTGTGCAAGAACGCTGTCAACGCATTTACGCAGTGTCGTCTCTACGTTATAAACAGGTATCACAACACTGATAAGTTTATCCATTCCCGATCATCCCTCTCTTACAGACAATCCCACGAGCTCACTTCGTTATAGAGCGCCTCGGCGCAGTTTTCGAGCGGATAGTAGAATTCGCTCATGCGCTCGGCATATATTTTTTCGGGCTCAAAGTCATTTTCTGCGGCTTTTTTTATTTCCTCCACCGCGCCGTCCGGGTCGAGGACGAGCGGACCGAAGGCTTTTTCAAACGGGAGATCCAGCTCGCGGTAGTGGTTCATGCCCGCCTTGAACTGTCCGTAGTCCGGCACAAAATAGAGCACCGGGCGGCAGAGATAAGCGAAGTCGAACACGAAAGACGAGAAGTCCGTTATGAACATCTTGTAGTCCTCAATGTCAACATGCGCGCCCGCCATGACGACGCGCGGACTCTTGATATCAAACAGTCCTTCGGCGTCCGCGATTATCGGGTGGAGCTTGACATCGAGATAGGTGTCCGTCTTTTCGAGCAGCTCATGCAGTTCCTCACTCTCAAGAAAACGTGAGAAATTCCTGAAATAGTCGGAGCTTTTGAGCTTTGAGTCTATCAGCTCCCACTTCGAGGAATTTATCTCCTGAGTCAGGTATTTGCGCCACGACGGGGCGAAGAGAATCCTGTTTTTTGCCTTTTTGCTTCTGTCGATATGGTCGTATCGCGCCATGCCAGTCGGGATGAGATTGTCCTCCGGGTAGTGATAGTTCGTCATGTAATTCTGCTTTTCAAACGGAGCGGAAATGACGATTTTATCCGCGCGGCAGCGTTCGACCGAGTTCTGCGAACGCAGGGAGGCGTGGAGCACTCCATGCTGGAGATAGATAGTTTTGAAATCGAGCAGATCGGCATAGGGCACTTCACCCGCCGCCGAGCCGAACGGCGAAACGGGGGTCACGCCGTAGAACGCCGTGAATATCACTCGCGCCGAGAGATAGAGCAGTTTGTGCTTCTCCGAGCCGAATTTCACGAGATGCTCCTGTTCATCTTTTGTGAACAGCTCGTCGATATTCTTGTATTCGCGGCTGTAGATATAGTAGCGTTCAACGCCGTCGCTGTGCTTTATGTCATTCTTGAACTGGTAATAGCCGTTGTCGAAATCTACCGTGTGAAGGTCATAGTAGAGCTCGACTTTGTGCGCTCTGCGGTATTCAATGGCGGCATTGCGCAGCTTTTTGACATTGTCCTTGAAATTCTTGCTCTGCTCGCGCTCGGCACGGTACTTCTCATTTTCGTCAACGCTTCTGCTGACGAGTGTCCTGCCATTCAGAGTGAACATCACGCCGTTTCGGACATACATGCGTATTTTACGGCTGAACACGGCGGTCGGCTCGGCGAGAAGATTCGTCGGATATTCTTTGCCGCGTATGCTTATAAAGAACTTTATCTCGTGCCTGCCGTCTGCGGGGAATTCGCAGAAGAACGCCGGAAAATCGACAACATTGACTGCGGAATCCTGCGCGCTGAAAACGGAGGTGAAAGTTTCAAGCTCGCGTTTTTCGCCGTCTACAGAAGCTATTACTTTCCACTCGCCGCGCCCGAGATGCGAGAACACGGGGGATTTTACAAACGAGAGCAGTCTCGCTTTTCCGTTTTCGACGAATATTTTTCTCATCATCAGCGGGAACGAGGACGCCGAAAAAATCTTTCTTCCGTCCGCCGCAATGCTGAGCTTGCCGTCATCTGCTATTACCGTCGGATGGCAATTCGGCTTGCGCGAGAGCCAGTAGTGGATATGATATTCATTGACGGACGGGTGCAATATTATAGTGTCCTCGTCCATTTGCTCGAGCAGCGCATCGATGCGCCTGTTCGCGCGCGCGAACTCATCGGGCGAATAGTGATAGGGCAGGAGCTTGTCCTCCTTGAGCTTCCAGCGCAGGTCGTTGAAAACTATGCCCTGGAAATACGGCGGAACCCTGCCGCCGAACGAGTTGAACAATTCCCCGTAGAAAGCCATGGAGGTTTCAAATATATAATAGGGCGAGAAAACGGTTGAAACAATGCTGTTCTCGTTGCCGCGATTATATCTGTATTCGCCCTTTTGGCAAAAGCCTATTTTCATCTTGCGGCGCAGGATATCGCAGCAGTATTTCTCGTCCTCGTGCCTGAAATTCGGCGACTCGTCGAAGAAAATGCCGTTATTTTTATTATTCTTGACGCAGATATTTACATTCGTCTGCGTGATGAATCTGTTTTTGGGGTCGTCTAAATCGTACACGCCCGTGTGTGTCAGCGTGCGGTATCTGAAATGATAGACCGGCGGCGCATTTTTGAAATACTGCGTGATGCGGTAGGTGACTAAATCCACCTCGTCATAGACCGTGTCGAAATAGTCGACAACGCTCTTGACCGTATCGGGCGCTAAAGTGTCGTCGGAGTCGAGGAAGAAGATATACTTGCCCTGCGCATGGCGCAGACCGAAGTTTCTTGTTTTTGAAAGTCCCTCGTTCTCTTTTGAGTAGAAATGGATATTCTCATATTCGTCAGCCCAGCGGCGGCAGATATCCGCGCTGCCGTCCCGGCTTCCGTCGTTTATCAGGAGTATCTCCATGTTCCCGAACGGCTCAGTCTGCTCTTTAAGCGAGCTTATGCAGCCGTCGAGATATTTTTCGACATTGTAGACGGGAATGAGTATCGTGGCTCTGAATGGAAAATCAGACATTCAGGTCACCCCCGGCGAGTTTTGAGCAGACTTTGCAGCCGAGCTTCTTCGCCGCTCCGCCCATTCGGTAGAGCTTGAAATAGAGCCACGCGGCGATGCAGCGGCGCAGAGTGCCGAAGCTGAGCTTGCCGCCGTAAAAATCGCGCACGACATCGTCGGCGAGGATAGGCAGAGTCACTTCTTTGTACATGGCGTTCGTGCCCGCCGAGACGAACTCTCCGGCGCGGCAGCCCTCTTTTAACAGAGCGGAATCAATGCCAAAAGCCGCGAGGGCATATGCGCTGTAAGCTTCGTTTTCAAAGAACGGCTTTGCCGCAGTTGAAAACGCATCGAATTCGGTTTCTTTTCCTGTCTTGTCAAGCCCGCAGTAAGCCGAGAGCAGAAGCGTGAGAGCGGAGAGCCCGCCTCTGATTGAAACACTCTTTGCAATGATATCAAAGCTTTCGGCGTTCCAATCTATCGGCTTCGTGCCGTAGAGAAGCACTTCGTGTATGGGCTCGAAACTATCATATGCGGCATACTGCGTGGCAAACGCGGCGAAGCCCGACGCGTCCGCAGACAGAAGCTCCATTTTATGCTCGCTTATAACCTCGGAGCGCATGACAAAATTCACGCCGACTGCAGGCGAGAACGCCTCGTGGACTGAGAATCCGTCACGATAGAACTTGCGCGGCGAATTTTTCTCTTCGGCAGCAGCGTTGAAAACGACCGCCTTATCTTCGAGCAGCTCGACAAATCCGGGCGCAAAAGTGGTCCCGGCATCGGCGAACATGACGAGCGGGGCATCGGGCGAAGCGAGGACGGAATTGACTGACTCAACGGAGCAGGGTGCAAAATCTATCCTGCTGTTCTCCGCCGTTGGGAATTTTTTGACATCTGCATTTTCTGCGCAGAGTACAAGGCGCACGCCGCCGCGGGTTATGAGCGAGTAGGCGAGATTTTCCGCCGCGCCCGAATCGCCCGTGCAAATGACGCAAAGTTTGAAATTATATTCCATAAAAGTTTCTCCGATTGCAAAGCGCCCCCGCAGAGAGTGACCTGTGCGGAGGCAGCTTATTTATTTTGTTATGCTGTCAGTGCGGCGAAGGCAACAGTGCCTGCCATGAGAAGAATATTCAATGCATATCTCTCGAGGAACGCGCCCGCTATAATAAGAACGGTCGGGATGAAGAGAACGATCTTCACGAACAGGTTCGCTCCGTCCTTGCCGTAGAGCGCGTGCCACAGACCGATTGCATCCTCCATAAGCGGATACTGGTTCGCGCACAGCGAGAAGCCGAGATAGAACAGGATGCAATAGACAATAAACATGAGCATCGTGCTCGAATCGGTGGGGACCTTGAAGAAGAACAGACCCGCAAAGCCCATATAGAGCATGGGCGTGCCGATTATCGCGGTGAACAGACCGGGCAGAAGGCAATAGAAGAAAATCTTCGCTTTGCTGCCGATCGCGTCATGCTCGACATGGCCGCAGCCGTCGGTGAATCTGAGATACTTTGTATCCTCAACGGGGATACTGAACGCTCTTGCGATAAGATGCTCAAAGAAAGCCTTTATATATGCGCCGGGAAAGGTGAGCACCTTGCCGATGAAATAGATAACAGTTGAAATCATGAGATGACACCTCCGTCAGTGATGAAGACCTGCTCGACGGTCTTTTTGCCTGCAAGGCAGTCCGTGACGACCGTGCTTATCTCGTAGTTGTAGGTCTTGAGATAATCCTGAAGCGTCTTGTAGGTATCATCGTCCTTTGCAAGTCCCGCTGCAAGAGCCGCGGTGTTGATTATATCGAGCGTCAGGTCGCCGTAGTTCATGGAGAACTGATATGCGTTCTTTCCGCACTCGTTAGCCTTTGCGTAGTCGCCCTTGAGCATATAGGCGATAGCCTCGTTGCGGTAGATATCGGAATCGCCGCCGGATGCCTCGATGCCCTCTTCGCATATCTTTATCGCCGCGTCGTATTTGCCGGTGTACCAATAGAGGTTGGCGCGCAGGCTGTACGAAGTGTAATCGCCGCTTGCGACTCCTGCCGCATTCTCAGCGGTATCGAGCTGGTCGCAGACTTTTTCGGCGCCGTCGGCGTCGCCCTGTGCGAGCAGAGCCATGACCTTCTGCTCATAGGCGGAGGAGTAGTTGCGGTTCTTTGCAATCATCTTGTCGGCGTATTCAACGGACTTCGCATAGTCGCCCGAGCGATAGTAGTAATCCGCAATTGTCGGACCGTAGATCATGAGACCCGCGGGATATTCCTTTTCCATCTTCAGGAGGAACTCGAGCTGGGTGTCGATGCTCTTGTCCGCCATCATCGCGATATAGCACTTGTAGTATTCGATATACTGATCCTCAATTCCGTCCTGACCCTTGAGAGCGTCAAGCTTCTTGATAAGATCGTCGTAGGGGATATCCTTCGCTTCGGCGTTGGCATAGTTCTGGAGAATCGAATATGCCTTCTCCTGCGTGGTGTTGTAGCCGTTGTATGCCTTGACGAACTTGCGCATACCGAGCAGCCTCAGGTCGGATTTCACTGCGTCCTCGCCGAGAGTGTTCACAACATATCCGCCCGCGTCTATCTCGGTGTAGCCTTTTGCATAGATCTTCGCGGTCATCGCGGTCTCGCCGTAGCCGAGGGTGAATATCGTCTGATTGCCGAGGGTCTTCGACAGATTCGAGATAAAGTCGCTGTCGTTGAGAGAGGCGTTTGCCTCGCTCGCCTGGGACACCTTGTTGAGCGCGGCGTTGACATAGCCCTGGTTCAAGAGGGAGTCCGCCTCAAGCAGACCGACCATCTGCGTGGCGTTTGCGCCCAGGAGCATCAGCGCGAACAGCGAAACTATCACGCAGAGCACCGCGGCAACTACGGAACCGCCCTTTATCTTCGTCTTCATCATCTTGGTACGGCAGTCCTCGCAGTAATAGCTGCCCTCTTCGCGCGCCTTCTTCTGGCAAAGGCTGCAAAGCGTTCTGTCATACTCAAAGTTTTTTTCTTCCTTTTCGGCAGCCTCGTTCTCTTCGAGCGGCTGCAGGTTTTCTTTATCTGACAAACCGATACCTCCTTGTCCGGTAGCATTACCTCTTCATTCTATCAGCTTTCTTATAAAAATTCAAATAAAATCAGACTTTGTTTACAAAAAACTCATAAAATAACGCCAAAGCTTAAATTACCGGCGCATCATATGCAAATATCGGCGCAAAATATCTTGTCATATCAATAAAAAATCTGTATAATCAACCTGCATATAAATAAGCGAAAGGAAGCAGAATATGCTTGAACTGAAAAATGTCTCCTTCTCGGTCGGCAGTGCGGACGACGAGCTTGAGATAATCGACAATATCAGCCTCACATTTGACGACGGCAAGTTTGTTGTCATAACAGGACCGAACGGCGGCGGAAAATCCACGCTCGCAAAGCTCATTATGGGCATCGAGCAGCCGACCGCGGGACAGATAATCTATAACGGAACGGATATAACTCATATGAGCATCACCGAGCGCGCGAAGCTCGGCATCGGCTACGCTTTTCAGCAGCCTCCGCGTTTCAAAGGGCTCACGGTGCGCAGGCTTCTGAGCCTCGCCCACGGCAGCGAGCTGCCCGAGGACGCCTGCTGCGCATATCTGACGAGCGTAGGGCTCTGCTCGCGTGAATATCTCAACCGCGAGGTTGACGCGTCGCTCTCGGGCGGTGAAGTCAAGCGTGTTGAAATTGCCACGCTCATGGCGAGAAATGTAGACCTTGCGATATTCGACGAGCCGGAGGCGGGAATTGACCTGTGGAGCTTCGCAATGCTTGTCGAGAGCTTCCGCTCGATGTGCAAGAACAGATATGAAACAGTGATAGTAATTTCGCATCAGGAGCGCATAATGCAGCTCGCCGACGAGATGATAGTCGTCGAAAAGGGCAAGATCCGCACGCGCGGCACAAAGGAAGAGATTCTCCCGCAGCTGCTCGGCGAGCTTGATGAGAGCTGCGACTTCAACAGAAAGGACGGTGAATGATATGCCGGATCTGCTCAAAAAAGTCGATATGTCGCTGCTGCACACGATAGCGGACATGGATTCAATGCCGACGGGCGCGTTCAACATCAGAAAGAACGGTCAGGGCATCGCGAGACAGTCGAGCGAAAATATAACAATAGAGCCCAAAAAAGGAAACCCGGGCATAGACATATATATAAAGCCGTTCACAAAGGGCGAAGAGGTGCATATCCCAGTTATCATCACCGAGACCGGAATAAACGACAAGGTATATAACGATTTTTATGTCGGCGAGGGCGCGGATGTGTTGATAGTCGCGGGCTGCGGCATACACAACTGCGGCGGTGAAAAGACCGAGCACGACGGCATCCACCGCTTCTTTATCGGCAAGAACGCAAAAGTAAAATATGTCGAGAAGCACTACGGCGAAGGCGAGGGCACGGGCGAGAGAATACTCAACCCCGTGACCGAAGTCACCATGGAGGAGGGCTCTTACTGCGAGATGGAGATGATACAGCTCGCGGGCGTCGACTCTACTCTGCGCGAGACCGAGGCGGCTCTCGACGCGAACGCCAAGATAGTCATCACCGAGCGCCTGCTCACCCATGGCAGCCAGAAAGCCCGTTCAAATATGACCGTGAACTTAAACGGCAAAAATTCGAGCGCGCAGATAGTCTCCCGCTCCGTCGCGAGGGATCACTCCGAGCAGGTGTTCTATCCCAGAGCGGTAGGCAACACGGAGTGCCGCGCCCATGTCCAGTGCGACTCGATAATCATGGACAAGGCGAAGATACGCTCCATCCCGGAGATAACCGCCAACGACGCCGACGCGCAGATAGTCCACGAGGCGGCTATCGGGCGCATAAACAACGACCAGCTCCTGAAGCTCATGACTTTTGGACTGACAGAAGAGGAAGCTGAAGAGGTCATAGTCAGCGGCTTCCTGAAATAAATAGATAAAAATATATTTTTATGCAATAAGTTTAAAAAACTATTTGCAAATCAGAACAGATATGTTACAATTACACTGTTTAAGACCGCGCATATGACGAACCGGCCGCGCGGCATTTAAGGAGGTTATAACCAAACATGGAAAAAGCGAAGCAGTATTTCTGTGCTAAGCCCAACGGCAAGCTGCACTATCCGCACACGATACTCACGGGATTCGGTTTCCTTGCGTCGTCTATCGCATGGGCAATCTACGATCCCTACATAACCAAGATACTCAACCACCTGCTCAATAACAGCGCCACGATAACCTCGTGGTCGGCAAAGCTCAACGCCGCGTTCCCGGCTCTCGCCGAGTTCGCCGCGGCAAACGGCGAGGATGTTACAACCGCCGCCGGCGGCATAACGCTCGTCCCGCTGTTCATCGGTATCATCATGACGTTTGATAATATTTTCGGCGTCATCTTCCAGCCGACCTTCGGCAAGCTTTCCGATAACACCCATTCCCGTTTCGGCAAGCGCCGTCCGTATGTTATCTTCGGCGCGCCTATCTCGGCTATCCTCTTTGCGATAATCCCGATAGTCGCGATAAAAGTCGGTTCGCTTCCGCTGACGATGCTCTTCATCATTCTCTTCGTCTTCGTCATGTCGCTCTGGAGAGCTCCCGTCGTCGCACTCATGCCCGACCTAACCCCCAGTGACATCCGCTCCGAAGGCAACGCCGTCATCAACCTCATGGGCGGCATCGGCGGCGCGCTCGGCCTGTTCGCCGGCACTATCGTCACCGCTATCTACTGCGCATCCACGGGAATCTCCTCGAAGTCTCCTGAGTTCAACGAGCTCAACACCTTCCCCTACGTTTTCCTGCTCGGCGCCGCCGTTATGGTAATCGGTATGCTCGTCATACTCTTCTTCGTCAAGGAGCCCGACAGCCGTATTAAGGTTCAGGGCGAGATGAACCAGGCAGCCGACGCAGAGGCAAGACGCAAGGCTGAAAAGGAAGCCGCAAAGGCAGAAAAAGAAGCAAGAAAGAAAGAAAAGCTCACCTCCGGCGAGAGAAGAAGCCTTATCTTTATGCTCATGGGTCTGTTCTTCCTCTTCTGCGGCACGAACGCGATTTCAACCTTCTTCGCGCTGTTTGCCGATGAGATTCTTCATAAGACCGCCGCTCAGGCAACCATCATGACCACTGCATTTGCCGCCGCTTCCGCAGTCGCCGCCATCCCCGCGGGCTGGCTCGGCAAGAAGTTCGGCCGCAAAAAGACCATACTCATCGGCATCGTGATATTGGGCGGCAGCTTCCTGGCTGCGAGCTTTATCCGCGCGGGCAGCCCCGTGATGCTGATGAACCTGCTCTTCGCCACGGCCGGTATCGGCTGGGCGACAATAAACGTCAACAGCTATCCCATGGTCGTGGAGC
>OMGA01000317.1_pt1 | contig 22461 bp, 20 predicted proteins | sample 1674211 | NCBI WGS metagenome assembly OMGA01 (sample SAMEA103958152, study PRJEB25191) | human gut metagenome | biome: human-associated habitat [ENVO:00009003]; feature: intestine environment [ENVO:2100002]; material: feces | place: Germany | collected 2013/2015
ATCCGCATCCCGAAGGCACTCGTTCCGTATTGCGGCTTCGACATGATCGACTGATTCATACTAATAAATTCACACAAAGCACGAATCCGGGGAACTTGCGGGTTCGTGCTTTTATCTTTACACCTGACTCAACATGCTACATTTCGACTGCGACTACATGGAGGGAGCGCATCCGCTCATCCTGGAACGCCTCCTGCAGACAAACCTGGAACAGACACCCGGTTATGGCTGCGACATCTACACACAACGTGCCAAAGAGAAAATCCGGCAAGCCTGCAACTGTCCCGAGGCTGCCATACATTTCCTGGTAGGGGGCACACAGACCAACGCCACGGTCATCGACGGACTGCTCCGCACGTATGAAGGCGTACTGGCTGCCGAGACCGGACACATCAACGTGCACGAGTCCGGAGCCATCGAAGCCAGCGGGCACAAGGTACTGACCTTGCCACAGACCGACGGGAAGGTCCAGGCAGAGGATGTGGACCGCTACATCACGTCGTTTTACCAGGATGCGACCTACGAGCACATGGTGGCTCCGGGGATGCTGTACATTTCCTTCCCGACTGAATATGGCACGCTCTACAGCCGGAAGGAACTGGAGGCGCTCAGCGAAACATGCCACCGCCACCACATCCCGCTCTTCATCGACGGGGCGCGGATGGGCTATGGACTGACGGCCACGCCGGCAGATGTCACGCTGGAAGATATTGCACGTTGGAGCGATGTCTTCTACATCGGTGGGACGAAAGTCGGGGCGTTGTTCGGCGAAGCGGTCGTCGTGACCAATCCCCGGCTGCTGACTCACTTCTTCCCCATCATCAAGCAGCACGGTGCCCTCCTGGCAAAGGGACGTCTGCTGGGCATCCAGTTCGATGTGCTGTTCACCGATGACCTGTACCAGACCATCAGCAAAAATGCCATTGAGACCGCCGCCGTGCTCAAGAAGGGACTGGCCGAAAAGGGCTATTCGTTCTTCATGGATTCGCCCACGAATCAGGTGTTCATCGTGTTGTCCAATGAGCAGCTGGCCGCGCTGGAAGGCAAGGCCAAGTTCGGCTTCTGGGAGAAGTACGATGATACCCACACCGTTGTCCGCATTGCCACCAGCTGGGCCACCCGGATGGAAGAGGTGGAGCAGCTGCTGGAGCTGATGTAAGGGCACACCTGCCAAATGGCGGTGCGTCTCTTTGTGCAGGATGCAGATTGTATTTCCTGCGCGGATATGTTATTCTTAACTGGATAAAGGCTGCACTTTGTGTACCGTGGAAGGATGGTTTGTATTATGGGCTTTTTTGACAAGCTTTTTGGCGGCAAGGCCGCATCCGAGACGAAATTTTCCGGCCAGAAGATGACGGTCATGCTTCCCATTGACGGCAAGGTGATCCCGCTGGAGCAGCTGCCCGACGAGACTTTTGCCTCCGCGATCCTGGGCCCCGGCTGCGGCGTGGAGCCCACCGGCGACACCGTTTATGCTCCCTTTGACGGCACCGTTACGCAGGTGCCCGAAAGCCTGCACGCCGTTGGTATGATGAGCGATGACGGCATTGAGCTGCTGATCCATGTCGGCATGGACACGGTGGAGATGAAGGGACAGGGCTTTACCTCCCTGACCAAAGAAGGGGCTAAGGTCAAGGCCGGCACCCCGCTGCTGAAGGTGGATCTGGAAGCCATCCGCGCCGCAGGCCACCCCACTGCAACGGCCCTCATCGTGACCAACAGTGATGACCTGCCGGAGATCAGTGTTGTTGCAAACGGCGATGCTGCCGCTGGCACGCCGGTGTTCAAGTTCAAGAAATAAGTGAGCAGATCCCCCGGAGGCAGAGTGCTTTCGGGGGATTTTTGCGGAGAAAAGTCGTACTTATTTGCAAAAAATGCTGTATTTTGCGTGATTTTCTCTTGCATTGCAGGGAGAGTTGTGCTAGAGTAGGCAAAGTGTGAGCCAAAAACCGGTACTGTGAGAGGAAAAGGATATGGAAACAAAAAAGAAGCACGAATTATCCCTTGCAAAACGCATGGCGATCTCTCTGGTCTGCGGCCTGGTGGCCGGTCTGGCCTTTATGTTCCTGCGGGAGCATCTGAACGCCAGCGGTCAGGCACAGACCTGGACCACCATCAACAACCTGCTGTTCCAGGATATCACCGCCGAGGGCGCTGAGCGTGCCTTTGGCATCTTCTACATCATCGGCCAGCTCTTCATCAAGGCGCTGCAGCTGGTGATCATCCCCATGGTCTTTACCTCCATTTCGCTGGCCATCGGCAGCATTGCAGACACCCGCACCATGGGCCGCGTTTCCGCAAAGACCCTGTTCTGGTTCCTGCTGTGCTCCTTCCTGGCGCTGCTGCTGGCAGGCTGTGTGGGCTACGGCACCTACTCCATGGGCCTGTTCAACACCCGCATCGAGGGTCTGGCAGAAGCCAGCGGTTCCACCGGTTCCAACCCCCTGAACGTGGTGCTGAACATCATCCCCTCCAACATCATCACTGCCTTTGGCAGCAATGGCGCTGTGCTTTCCAGCGTGTTCCTGGCAGTGGCCATCGGCCTGAGCATGAACACCCTGGGCGAGAGCCGCACTGCGACCCTGCGCCGCCTGCTGGGCGAGGTCAACGATGTGGTGGTCGTGTTCCTGAACTTTATCGTCAGCAACTTTGCCCCCTTTGCAGTCTTTGTGCTGCTGACCCGTACCTTCGCCATCTACGGCATCGATTACCTGAAGCCCGCGCTGGTCTATGTGGTGGTCACGGTGGTCCTGCTGCTGGCCTTCCTGATCATTGCCTACCCGCTGGTCATTGCACTGGGTGCCAAGCTGGACCCTTTTACCTTCATCCGCAAGATCGCCAACGTGGCAGTGTTCGGCTTCTCCACCTCCTCCAGCGCCGCCACCCTGCCCCTGAACATCAAGGTGTGCGAGGAAGAGTTCGGCGTGGATGAGAGCATCGCTTCCTTCGTCCTGCCGCTGGGCATGACCATCAACATGGACGGCACCGCCATCATGCAGGTCATTGCCACCGTGTTCATTGCAGGCTGTGCCGGTTACACCGTCACCCCCGGCCAGCTGGTCGTGGTCGCCCTGCTGGCCCTGCTGGCATCTGTGGGCACCCCCGCCGCTCCCGGCGCTGGGGCTGTCATCCTGTTCACCATCCTGTCCGGCATGGGTTTCGTCAACGACGGCGCTCTGCTGGCCTACTCCCTGATCCTGGCCATCAACCGCCCCATCGAGATGCTGGTCACCTCCCTGAACGTGGTGGGTGATGCAGTTGCCAGCATCTGCGTTGCCAAGAGCGAGGGCCTGCTGAACGAGGAGACCTTCAATAAGTAACAATACGCTGTAACAGGCGCAGCAAAAACTCCCATGCACAGCATCTTCCGATGTGAGCATGGGAGTTTTTTGTGTGGTAGTATTTGTGGGGAGAGTGTGGTATACTCGGCTTGGTTCAACAACTCGGAATTTGAGAAGGTAAGTGAATGGGATACCACGATACAAGATACCATGGAGGAATATGAGAATGTCGAAAGATGAGTATTTGATAACCGATGCGCCCCTCAAAGCGTTGACGGTTTTTGCAATGCCGATGATTCTTGGAAGTTTTTTTCAGCAAATATACAATATGGCCGACTCCATTATTGTCGGCCAGTTTGTGGGTTCTTCTGCACTTGCAGCTGTCGGTGCCTGTGCAGCATTGACCAATGTGTTCATTTGTGTGGCACTGGGAGCCGGCGTAGGTGCCGGTGTGCTGGTGAGCCGCTATTTCGGTGCCAAAGAATATGGCAAAATGAAAACCATTGTGTCAACGTCCTTGCTCAGCTTTTTGATTCTGAGCATTGTCCTTGGCGTTTTTGGCTTATGCTTTTCCCTCCCGATGATGCGGGGCTTGCAAACCCCTCCCGACATTCTGGATGAGGCGGTGCTGTATCTGCGGGTCTATTTTGCGGGCTTTCCGTTCTTGTTTATGTATAACATTCTCTCCAACATGTTCACCTCCATCGGTGAATCAAGAATTCCCTTGGCACTCCTGATTTTTTCTTCTGTCCTGAATATTTTTATGGACCTTTGGATGGTTGCTGGGCTTGGTCTGGGCGTGTTCGGTGCCGCTCTTGCAACCTTGATTGCCCAAGGCATTTCCGCCGTATTTTCCTTTCTGATTTTTCTTCATCGGATGCGGCGATACGAGAGCCCATTTCAACGATTTGACTGGCAGGGGCTGCAATCCATGCTGCAAATTGCCGTGCCGTCGATTCTTCAGCAGTCTACGGTGTCCATCGGTATGCTGATTGTGCAGGCAGTTGTAAATCCATTCGGCACACAGGCGCTGGCAGGCTATTCGGCGACGATGCGAGTAGAGAATGTGTTCTCTTTGATTTTTGTCTCCATCGGCAATGCGGTTTCGCCGTTTGTTTCCCAAAACCTTGGCGCAGGCAAGCCCCAACGCATCAAAAAAGGGTACCACGCTGCACTGGTGCTGGATCTGTGCTTTGCAGCCATTGCGTTTGTGGTCATTGAAGCGCTGCACACGCAGATTTCCTCGCTGTTCTTGGGAAAAGACGGAACGGCGTTGGCCTATCAGGTGTCTGGTGATTATATGAGATGGCTTGGTTACTTTTTCATCTTCATGGGTATCAAGATGGCAACCGATGGAGTCCTTCGCGGTCTCGGAATTATGCGTCCGTTCCTCGTTGCAAACATGGTGAACCTTGCGATTCGTCTGTCCGTTGCCCTGATCTGTGCACCGCGTTTCGGCATTGCCTTTGTCTGGCTTGCTGTACCGGCTGGTTGGCTTGCAAACTTTTTAATCTCCTATGTGGCTCTCAGGAGATCATGGCCGACTGATAAAATGGCATCAACCAGATAACTTCGCGTTTGTGGAGCGAAGCAGAACAATGAAAGCCCCAGTGGGGCTTTTAAGCGACAGAACGGTCTTGTGTAGCAAGATGGAGGGGCTTTGCCCCGACAAGTTCCAGTTTGCCGTACTCGGTTCCAGCAGGTTTTGGGGCAGACGCTCTCCAACAAGAGCACTATCGAAGTCCAACAAATGTCCGAACGCTGGCCCCGAACAGCAACGACCAAAGGCAGGGTATCATCATGGCGATGGCATCCTGCCTTTTGTGCTATATCCGCCTGTTCTTTCATGGGAGAGTGTGGTATACTCGTCTTGGTTCAATAAATCGAAATTTGACGAGGAGCGTGATTGTATGGGGAAAGCGATTTTAGCAATGATCGTAACCGTAATTGTTGGGTATATAAGTGGTGCCATCTTTGCAAATTGGGTCAATGCACCAGAGTGGGGCGTTATTCTTGCTGTTGCTGTGATGGGAGCATTTATCATTTACTTCAATGATAAGAAACAGTAAACAACTTCGCGTTTGTGGAGCAAAGCGGAACAATAAAAGAGCAGTGTTTCCGGTGGGTGGACCCATTGGAGAGCACTGCTCTTTCTTTGTGGGAAAATTCAGCTGGCAGGAGCGTTACAGCGTGCCGTAGGGTGCAATGCCGATCATGTACTCAACGCCAATGGCGACCAAAACGACCAATGTGGAGATGATGAAGCCGTGCAGCATGGGCTTTGCGCCGGAACGGCAGAGTGATTTAAAGTTCGTGTTCAGACCGATGGCCGCCAGGGCCGCGACCATCAGAAACTTGCTGATGGCCTTCAGGCCGGAAACCAGCCCGGCGGGCAGAAGGCCCAGACTGGTCAGCAGGGACATGGCAAGGAACACAAGGATGAACCAGGGGAAAATGGAACGGATGCTCACCTTGACACCGTTGGCCTGAGCACTCTCTTTCTTTTTCAGGTGCAGGTTGATGGCGGCAAAGACCAGAACGGCCGGAATGATCGCCAGCGTGCGGGTCAGCTTGACCATCGTTGCAAAGTCGCCGGCTGCTTCACTGAAAGCGTAACCGGTGGCTACAACGCTGGAGGTATCATTGACCGCCGTACCGGCCCAGAGACCGAATGCGGCATCGGAAAGCCCAAGCCACCGGCCAAGGAGCGGGAACACAACGATCATCACCGTATCGAACAGGAAGGTGGCGGACATACCGTAGGCGATGTCCATGTCATCGGCCTCGATCACCGGCGCAATGGCGGCAATGGCAGAGCCGCCGCAGATGCCGGTTCCGGCGTTGATCAGGCTGCTGGTTTTCCAGTTGAGCCCGAGCGCTCTGCCGATCAGCGCGCCCAGCCCAAAGCAGGTGGCCAGGGTGAAGAGCATGACCGTCAGCGAAAAACGGCCCACGGTCAGCACGGTGCGGATGTTCAGGCTGGCACCCAGAAGGACGATGGCGAATTTCAGGACCTTTTTAGAGGTGAATTTGATGCCCGGCGCGGTTGTTTTGTTGGGCTGGAAAAACGCATTGATGGCCATGCCGATAAACAGGGCGATGACCGATGCGCCAATGAGGTGGAGCCCGGCGCTGCTTTCCAGCGTTTCCAGCCACTTGGCGATGCAGGCGATGCCCAGTGCCAGCGCGGCTCCGGGGATCAGGGCGGTGATCTTCTTTGACATTCGTTGGGTTTCCTTTCTTTTGCGAGTTGCACGGAAATAAAAACAAGCGAAAACCACCGGCAGAACCGGTGGTTTATTGCTGGAGAAAAGGGCGCTCAGAACGAGCCGCCGGAGGAGCCGCCAAAGCCGTCGCTGTCCACGGAGGAGCCGCCGGAGCTGCTGCTCTCCTCGTGGGGCGGGTCGTAGACCTGCACACGGTCGGTGTGGGTGTAGTTGTCCACCTGCACCCGCAGCTTTAAGCCTGCGCCGATGTAATCGTTGGCCTCGGTCTTGAGCCGGGCTGTTTTCATCTGGCTGTACAGCACGCCGCAGACGATACCGGCAATGATCATGGGTACGCCGATGACGATGAGGAGCAGGATGGGCCAGCCGCTGGTGTCGTTGTCAACATCCAGCGGTTCGCCGTGCTCAGCGTAGAAATCCAGCGTGTCGGCGCACATGGAGAGGTACTCAGAGGCGGCCTCGGCCCAGTCGTCGTCCGAGAGATAGGGGACAACGGCATCTTCGATCTGCTCGATGCGGTAATCGGTAAAGGCCGTCACGCCGCCGCCGTAAGTGATGGTGACATACTTGCGGGAGCCGACTGCCAGCAGAAAAAGGATGCCGCTCTGTTCAGAGCCGCTGCCCAGACCGTTGGCAAGGTAGTAATCTTTGGCGTACTGGCGCTGGTCGGTGTCACCGATGCTGTCCACCACCAGAAAATACACGTCGCAGTCGTGGCCGTTGCTGGCGGCTTCGGCAGAGGCTTCCAGCTGGCTGTAAGTATCCGCATCGAACAGGCCCATCTCGTCCCGCACCAGCGGTGCGGCGGCAAAGGCGGGGATGCTCAGGCAGAGTGCCAGCACCAGAGCGGCCAGCAGGGCGGCAAAGCGTTTTGCAGTGTGTTTCATTCTGCCACCCCCTTATAACAACAGCAGGAACGCCAGCACTGCCATCAGGGGCAGGCTGATGCCCGCAAACCACGCGGCCACCCGGCTCTTGTCCACCGGCAGGTCACCGATGAGCCGCCCGGTCTGCCCGTTCATGGCGAACAGGAAGTCCTTGTCCTTCCACCGGGTGTGGAGCATCCAGACCGGCAGCAGGGCGTAGTGGGCGTGGGTCATATCCACGTTGATGTTCTCGGAAATGGGGTGGATCTCGCTGTAGCCGCCGGTGGTGGCGTGGAGCGCATCGGCCGTGGAGTTGTACATCCGGCGGTAGGCGCGCTCGGCACAGGCATCGGCATCTTCGTCATACCGGTCGGCCAGATAGCCGGGCAGGTAGGCCGTGGAGAAGGGCTTCAGGTCGCCGTAATCAAAGGGCTCAATGGCATCCATGTGGGTGTTGGGCATCTTGCTGGAGCCATCCACCGGCACCTTGGCAAAGGCGGCCGAGCCCTCGCGGCGCACATCGTAGTGCTGGGTGGTGGTCACCATGTAATCGCCCTCGCGGTGGCTCTCGGAGTTCTGGCCCTCGTACCGGCCGCGCGCGTCAGCTTTGGCATCGTAGAGCCAGAAGGGAACATATACGCCCTGGATCTCTGCGATGTGGTTCTGGCTCTTGAACGCCTTGGGCAGGAAGGCCTTGCCCTTGTAATATCTGGTCAGCTGGGCAATGGCGGTCTTTTTGTCCAGCTTGAAGGGCAGGATGTATTCCGGCTTCAGCTTGCCGGAGAGCTTGCCGCCCAGCACTGTGGGGTTGCCGCAGTAGGGGCAGGTGGTGGCGGCGGTGGTCTCGTCACAGACCAGCTCGGCCCCGCAGGTGGGGCAGGAGTAGCTGTTCAGGCCCTCTGCCTCGGCCTCGCTCCACACCGGGCTGTCCTGCCGGGGCAGTCGGGCGGCTTTTTTGGCATCACCCTCGGCGGCAGTGTCGGCAGCGGCCTGCTTTTTGGCGTAGCGGGCCTCGATGTCCTTTACGTCGTAGGCCGAGCCGCAGTAATCGCAGACCAGCTTGCCGCTGGCACCATCGTAGTGCAGGGGGCCGGTACAGGCCGGGCACTGATAATTCGTTGTCTTTTCAGCCATGCGTCAGACCCCTCTCAGGCCCCAAAGGGCTTGCCGCACTCGGGGCAGAACTTGGGCGGGTTGGCCGGGTCGGCAGGCACAAAGCCGCAGTTGGCGCACTTGGCGGCGGGCCGGGGTCTGCCGCACTCCGAGCAGAATTTGCCGCTGTTCTTTGCACCGCAGCTGCACACCCAGACAGCCGGGGCTTGGGGCCGGGGCTTGCCGCATTCGGCACAGAACTTGCCCGTGTTGCCGGTGTGGCCGCAGCTGCAGGTCCAGCCAGCGGCCGGTGCGGCCTGAGGCTGCGCGGCGGTCTGCTGGCCGCCCATCTGGTAGAGATCCCGGGCGTTGACACCGCCCGCTGCAGCGGCCTGGTTCATCCCCATAAAGGCCATGGCGGGGCCGGCGGCGGTGTTGGAGGCGGCAGCCTGCATGGCGGAGGCCTGTGCGCCCACCAGATGCGCGGCGGCGCGGGTGGGGTCCATAAAGGCCGCACTGCGCTGCAGCTCCTTGATCATCTGCTCGTCCTCTTCGCTGGCCTTGACACCGGAAACGCCCAGAGAGACGATCTCGATGCCGCGCAGCCTGCTCCATTTGGCGCTCAGCTCCTGATTCAGGGCCTCGGCCAGCTCGGCGGTGTGGCCGGGCAGGGCGGAGTAGCGGATGCCCTGCTCGCTGATCCGGGCAAAGGCGGGCTGCAGGGCGGTCATCAGCTCGGTCTTGAGCTGGCCGTCCAGCGCGTCGCGGGTGTAGGCGTTTTCCACATTGCCGCAGACGTTGGTGTAAAACAGGATGGGGTTGACCACCCGGTAGCTGTACTCGCCGAAGCACCGGATGCCGATGTCGATATCGATACCGGCGCGCTGGTCCACCACCCGGAAGGGCACCGGGTTGGGGGTGCCGTACTTGTTGCCGGTGAGCTCCCGGGTATTGATATAGTAGATGCGCTGGTCGGAACCGGCCTGCCCGCCAAAGCTGAACCGCTTGCCCAGCTCGGCAAACACGCTGTCGATGTTCTTCAGCCCGCCGCTGAGCAGGGAGGGCTGGGTGCCGGTGCTGTAGGTGTACTCGCCGGGCTCAGCGCAGAGGTCTACCACCTTGCCCTGCTCCACGATCAGCACGCACTGGCCGTCGGCCACGGCGATCACAGAGCCATCCGAGATGATGTTTTCGCTGCCGTGCCGGTTGGCAGAGCGGCCATTGGTCCGCTTCTGGCCCTTGACGGCCAGCACCTCCGCAGGCAGAGCGTCACAATAAAAATATTCCTTCCACTGGTCGCCCATCACGCCGGATGCCGCGCCCATGGCTGCTTTGATGAGACCCATAACTTCAATCTCCTTTTGTGCCGGGCAGTGCCCCAAAGCGGGGAATGGCTCCCCCGGGCGCTGCGAAATTTGGGATAAGTATAACATAATCCGGAAAATTGTAAAAGCGATTTGGCAAAAAGGCGAAAGAAAAACTTGTTCTTGCTTTTTTGCCCCGGCGGGTGTACAATACCCTACGAAAAACAAAACACAGGGGAGCTCGTGAGGCGGGCTGAGAGGAAGTAACCAAACTTCGACCCTTGACCTGATGCGGATAATGCCGCCGTAGGAAGTCATAGGAAAATGATTTTTTGCAGGAGGCACCGCTGTGGTGTCTCCTGTTTTTTGTTGCCGCAAGCCGCCGCAACGGGCGGCTCCGGGCTGAGGGGGAGCGCCCTGAGCCTTGAAATAACTGCGATGGGAAGCCGTGTTCCGGCGTGAGAGGAGGCCAGCAAGCCTCGACCGCTTTTTGAGAAAGAGGAGTTTCCAATGAAAAAATTCTCTGTGAAAAAGCTGGCTCTCGCTGGAATGTTCTGCGCCCTGTGCGTGGTGGGCAGTGTGTTCAGCTTCCCGATGTTCGGCAGCAAGTGTGCCCCCGTGCAGCACATGGTCAATGTGCTCTGCGCCGTGCTGCTGGGCCCCTGGTGGGGCGTGGGCGTGGCCTTTGTGGCCTCGCTGCTCCGCAATATCCTGGGTCTGGGCAGCCTGATGGCCTTCCCGGGCAGCATGTTCGGTGCCCTGCTCTGCGGCTTGGTCTACGCAAAAACCAAAAACCTGATCGCCACCCTGGTGGGCGAGGTGTTCGGCACCAGCATTCTGGGCGGTTTGTGCGCTTACCCGGTGGCCATCTGCCTGATGGGCAAGAGCGCCGGTGACATCGCGTTCTATGCCTACATCGTGCCCTTCCTCATCTCCACCGCTGTGGGTGCGGTCATTGCGGGTGTGCTGGTGTACAGCCTGCAGCACTCTGGTGCCCTGCGCTCCATGCAGAGCAGCCTTTCCTGACGGGGGTGCGTCATGTTCGCAGAGCAGTTTGCCAATGTCCGCACCAAAAGCCCCCTGATCCATAATATCACCAACTACGTCACCGTGAATGACTGCGCCAACATGGTGCTGGCCTGCGGTGCTTCGCCCATTATGGCCGACGATGCCGCCGAGGTGGAGGACATCACCACCATCTGCGGCGGCCTGAACATCAACATCGGCACCCTGAACAGCCGCACCATCACCAGCATGCTGCTGGCCGGGAAAAAGGCCAACCTGCTGGGCCACCCCGTGGTGCTGGACCCTGTGGGCGCAGGCGCTTCTGCCCTGCGCACCGAGACGGCCTACCGCCTGCTGGACGAGGTGCGGTTCACGGTCATCCGGGGCAACATCTCCGAGGTCAAGACCCTGGCCTCCGGTGCCGGTACCACCAAGGGCGTGGATGCCGATGTGGCCGACAGGGTCACCGAGGAAAATCTGGACGGCGCGGTGGCCTTTGCCAAGGCATTTGCCGCAAAGACCGGTGCCGTTGTGGCCATCACCGGTGCCATTGACATCGTGGCCGATGGGGCAAAAGCCTACTGCATCCGCAACGGCCACCCGATGATGAGCGCCATCACCGGCACGGGCTGCCAGCTCTCTGCCCTGACGGCGGCCTTTATCACTGCCAACCCCGGCCAGCCGCTGGAGGCTGCGGCTGCCGCCGTCTGCGCCATGGGCCTTGCGGGCGAGATTGCCCATGCACGGCTGACCCCGCTGGACGGCAACGCTACCTACCGCAATTACATCATTGATGCCATTTACAATATGACTCCGTCTCAGCTGGAAGAGGGTGCCAAGTATGAAGTGCGCTGAAGAATATATGCGGCTCTACGCCGTCACCGACCGTGCCTGGGTGGGCAATCAGACCCTCTATCAGCAGGTGGAGAGCGCCCTGAAGGGCGGCGTGACCTGCGTTCAGCTGCGGGAAAAGGAGCTGGACGAGGAAGCCTTCCTGAAGGAGGCATTTGAGCTCCACGACCTGTGCAAAAAATACAATGTGCCCTTTTTTATCAACGATAACGTGGACATTGCCATCCGCTGCCATGCCGAGGGCATCCATGTGGGGCAGGAAGATATGGCCGCTGCTCAGGTGCGCCAGCGCGTGGGCGATGAGATGATGATCGGCGTATCTGTCCACAGCGTGGAGGAGGCCCTGGAGGCCGTCCGGCATGGTGCCGACTGTCTGGGCGTGGGTGCAGCTTTCTCTACCCACACCAAGGCAGACGTGGACGTTCTGCCCGAGGGCATGATGAAAGCCATCTGCGATGCCGTGGACATCCCCGTTGTGGCGATCGGCGGCATCCACAAGGAGAACCTGCTCCGGCTCAAGGGCACCGGCGTGAACGGTGTGGCCCTTGTCAGCGCGATCTTCGGCGCGGAGGACATCGAGGCCGAGTGCAGGGAGCTGAAGGCACTGGCGAAGCAGCTGTAAGGCGGCTCGCCCTCTCAGTCATCGCTGGCGCGATGCCAGCTCCCCCAAAGGGGGAGCCAATTGCGCACAGAGGAAAGGCTGCGCAAAAACCTATTTCCGGTACGTTCAGCGCGCAAAGCGCTGTTCAAGATAAAAGAAACATTTGGAGGAAAGTACCATGCAGAACTACACCACACAGATGGACGCTGCCCGCAAGGGCATCGTCACGCCGGAGATGGAGATCGTGGCCAAAAAGGAATACCGCACCACGGAGGAGATCCGTCAGCTGGTGGCTGAGGGCAAGGTGGCCATTCCCGCCAACAAGCACCACACCTGCCTGAACCCCGAGGGCATCGGCTCCATGCTGCGCACCAAGATCAACGTGAACCTGGGCGTTTCCCGCGACTGCAAGGATTACAACGTGGAGATGGAAAAGGTGATGAGCGCTGTCAATATGGGCGCGGAAGCCATCATGGACCTGTCCAGCCACGGCAACACCCAGCCCTTCCGCCAGAAGCTGACCCACGAGTGCCCGGTGATGATCGGCACCGTGCCGGTGTACGATTCGGTCATCCACTACCAGCGGGATCTGGCAGAACTGACCGCACAGGACTTCATCGATGTGGTACGCCTGCACGCAGAGGACGGTGTGGACTTTGTTACCCTGCACTGCGGCATCACCCGCAAGACCATCGAGCAGATCCGCAAGCACAAGCGCAAGATGAACATCGTGAGCCGCGGCGGTTCTCTGGTGTTTGCGTGGATGAGCATGACCGGCAATGAGAACCCCTTCTACGAGCACTTTGACGAGATCTGCGAGATCTGCGCCGAGCACGACGTGACCATCTCGCTGGGCGATGCCTGCCGCCCCGGCTGCCTGGCCGATGCCACCGATGTCTGCCAGATCGAGGAGCTGGTGCGTCTGGGCGAGCTGACCAAGCGCGCCTGGGCACACAACGTGCAGGTCATGGTGGAAGGCCCGGGCCATGTGCCCCTGAATCAGGTGGCTGCCAACATGGAGGTGCAGAAGAGCATCTGCATGGGCGCTCCCTTCTATGTGCTGGGACCCCTCGTCACCGACATTGCCCCCGGTTATGACCACATCACGGCTGCCATCGGCGGCGCCGTTGCCGCTATGAGCGGTGCAGCCTTCCTGTGCTATGTCACCCCCGCCGAGCATCTGGCTCTGCCCAACGTGGACGATGTGAAGCAGGGCATCGTGGCCTCCAAGATCGCCGCCCATGCGGCTGATATCGCCAAGGGTATCCCCCATGCCCGGGATATCGACGACAAGATGGGCGATGCCCGCCGCGTGCTGGACTGGGATGCCCAGTTCGCCTGCGCTCTCGACCCCGAGACCGCCAAGGCCATCCGGGATGCCCGCCTGCCCGAGGATGACCACAGCGACACCTGCTCCATGTGCGGCAAGTTCTGCGCCGTCCGCAGCATGAACAAGGCGCTGGCCGGGGAATACATCGACATCCTGTAACACCGCGTTTTCTTCCTTCTCAGCCGTCCGGTTTTGCTCGCCGGGCGGCTTTTTTGCTTGTCTCTGGGCGGGGGACAGGTTTCCTGCTTTACAGAAAAGGGAAAGCATTGTAAAATAGATGGGTAAGTAATAAAATATTCGGCGGGAAGCCCCTGCCTGAGAACGAGGAATAAAAATCATGGCAAGATCGAATATCCGGGTGCTGGCTCTGGACTTGGACGGCACCCTGACCAATGACGAAAAGATCGTTACTCCCCGCACCCGCGCGGCGCTGGATGCCGCCGCCGCACAGGGCGTGACCATCGTGCTGGCCTCCGGCCGCCCCACAGCGGGCATTCTGCCGCTGGCAAAGGAGCTGGGGCTGGACAAAAAGGGCGGCTGTGTGCTGGCCTATAACGGCGGCAAGATCGTGGACTGCGTGACCGGCGAGGCCCTGTATCAGGTGCAGCTGGGAGCGGAGTTCGTCCCGGAGCTCTGCGAATTTGCCGCCTGGCAGGACGTGGCCATCCTGACCTATAACAGCGAGGGCATCGTGTGTGAGCGGGATCAGGACGTGTGGGCAAACAAGGAGTGCTTTACCACAAAGCTGCCGATGATCCATGTGGATGATCTGGCCTCCTATGTGGATTATCCGATCTGCAAAATGCTCATCACCCTTGACCCTGCCCGGCGGGATGCTGTCTGTGCCGCCGGAAAGGAGCAGTTTGCGGGCCGTATCGACCTGTACCCCTCCAGCCCCTTCTTCATCGAGGCCGTGCCGCTGGGCGTGGCAAAGGACAGGAGCCTTGCCGCCCTGCTGGAGCGGATGGGCCTGACCCGGGAGAACCTGATGGCCTGCGGCGACGGCCTGAACGACCGCTCCATGATCTCCTATGCCGGGGTGGGCGTTGCCATGCAGAATGCCGAGGATGCCGTCAAGGCTGTGGCCGATTACGTCACCGCCGCCGACAACAACCACGACGGCGTGGCCGAGGCCATCGAAAAATTTATCCTGAACTGAGAGGAACACAAACAACAATGCCACGCAATCTGGTTTTATTTGATTTGGAATGGAACATCGGCTATAAGCCGTATCTCTTTAATTATCATGGCGTGCAGCAGACCTTCCGGGGCGAGATCATCGAAATCGGCGCGGTGAAGATCGACGAGGATGCCAACGTGCTGGATACCTTTTCCATCCACCTGCGGCCCCGCATTTTCCGCACCCTGCAGCACCACATCGCCAAGGTGACGGGCCTGACCCAGGCCGACCTGGACCGGGGCGAGCCCATCGTGCAGGGGCTGCGCCGCTTTATGCAGTGGTGCGGCCCGGATGCCGAGTTTGCCGAGTGGGGCATGGATGACGTGCCGGTGCTCAAGCAGAACCTTTTCCTCTGCAATCTGGACGAGAGCCGCCCCACCCAGTGGTATGATCTGCAGCAGATCTTCCTGCGGGAGCACCCCCGCAAGGAGGGCGAGGGCATGACGCTGGAAAGCGTTGTGACCCGGATGGGCATCCCGATGGAGCGCCCGTTCCACGATGCCCTGTCCGATACCCTTTACACCGCCGATGTCTGCCGCAAGCTTGACCTGCGGGCGGGTCTGGCGGCCTACCCCACCGAGGAGGAATCCCTGCGGGCAAGCCTCTGCCCCGCCCCCGGCGATTACCGGGACTTCCGGGTGTTCCGCGGCTATGTGGAGCAGTCCACCTGGCGCAGCGACCCAAAGATCATCACTGCCAGCTGCCCGGTGTGCGGCGGGGATCTGCAGCCGGACGATATCTGGCTGAAAAAGGGCAACAGCGGCTGGTATACCCTGTCGGTCTGCCCTGCCTGCGCCGGTACCGGCAATGAGGCCGGAAAGGGCGTATTCCAGCGCTATAAGCTGGCCCGGCGGGACGGCCTGCACTGGAGCTTTGCCCGCTGCGTCCAGATCCCGGACGAAGCCGGGCTTGCCCGCTGGGAGCGGATGCGCGCCCAGCAGATCGAGCGGATGCAGGCCCGGGCTGAGAAGGCCGCCGCTGAAGCCGACGGAAAAGCATAAAGATCCCCGCCCTGTGCAGGAAAGGCCCCCGCAGTCTCGTAGTATAGGTGATATGACAAAAAAAGCTCGTATTTTGTTCACGGGCGTGTCATAGAAACCGGATATACTAAAGAAAAATGAGAGGGAAGGAACACGCGGGATGGAAATGACGATGATAGGCTGGCTCCACCAGCTGGGAACGCTGGAATTCTGGGAGGCCCTGCTGGAAGGCTTTGGCGGCCTTGGCCCCATTGCGCCCGTGATCCTTGCGATGGTGGAATCCTTTTTTCCGCCGCTGCCGCTCATTGCCATTGTGGCACTGAATGTTGCGGCCCACGGCGGGCTTCTGGGCTTTGTGTACAGCTGGGCCGGGGTGATGCTGGGCGGCACTGTGATGTTCCTGCTCTGGCGGCGTGTCGTCAAGCGTTTTTTCTGGAAATTTGCCCGCCGCTCGGCCAAGCTGCAAAAGGCGGAGCAATGGGTCAGCCGGTTTGACACCGCGTCCCTGTTCATGCTGTCGCTCCTGCCCTTTACGCCCTCGTCCTTTATGCACTTTGCCTTCGGCATCTCTGATTTTGACGAGAAGCGCTACCTTGTCACCATGCTGCTGGGCAAGGGCGTGATGGTGGCCATGATGGCCCTTTTCGGGCAGTCGCTGGTGTCTGCCATGAAGAACCCGTTCTACCTCGTGCTTGCCATCGCCATCTGGGCGGGAATGTACTTTGCCAGCAAGCACTTCTGTAAAAAGCACGAGATCGATTGAATCGGGGCAGGGGGGCTTCTGAAATGCCAGCGCCTGCGTTCTGCTTGACTTCTCCCCCCGGCCCGGCTATAATACAGATGTATCAGGAAAAATGCGTTTACCCGGGCAGAGTAGCGCAAAGGTGAGCTGGACAGAGAGAACGGGCCGTTGGCTGGGAGCCTGTTTGCAGCAGTATGTGTGAAGTGCGCCCGGACAGCACGCCGCGGGAAACCTGCTGGGGAGTATCGCGGCGCGGCAGCCGCCGTTATCGGCTTTGAGCGACAAACAGAAGTGGAACCGCGATTTTGATTTTAAAACCGCCTTCGGAGCTGTGCCTTGTGCACCGCTCCGGGGGCGTTTTGTTTTGCGGCTTCTGTTTGGAACAAAAAGGAGAATTGACCATGCAGATCTTCAACACCCTGACCCGACAGAAGGAAGAATTTGTGCCGCAGGTGCCCGGCGAGTACCGCATCTACGTCTGCGGCCCTACCGTGTACAACTATATCCACATTGGCAACGCACGCCCGCTGATCGTGTTCGATACCCTGCGCCGCTACCTTGAGTACCGCGGCAACAAGGTGTTCTATGTTTCCAACATCACCGATATCGACGATAAGCTCATTAAGAAGGGACAGGAAGAGGGCACCTCCATGAAGGAGGTGGCCCAGCGCTTTGAGGCCGAGTACCTCAAGGATGCCGCCGGTCTGAACTGCGAAAAGCCCACCGTGCAGCCCCGCGCTACCGAGCATATCCCCCAGATCCTCGATATCGTCAAGGATCTGATCGACTCCGGCCACGCCTATGTTGCCAAGAACGGCGATGTGTACTTCCGGGTGAAGAGCGACCCCGGCTACGGCAAGCTGAGCCACCTGAATCTGGACGATCTGGAGAGCGGCAACCGCGAGCTGCGCAGCCGCATGGAGGACGATTTGAAGGAGGATCCCGCCGACTTTGCCGTCTGGAAGGCCGCAAAGCCCGGTGAGCCCGCATGGGAAAGCCCCTACGGCATGGGCCGCCCGGGCTGGCACATTGAGTGCAGCGCTATGAGCCGCACCCATCTGGGCAAGACCATCGACCTGCACTGCGGCGGTCAGGATCTGATCTTCCCCCACCACGAGAACGAGATCGCCCAGAGCGAGTGCGCCAACGGCTGTGAGTTTGCCCGCTACTGGATGCACAACGGCTTCATCAACGTGGATAACCAGAAGATGTCCAAGAGCCTGCACAACTTCTTCACTGTCCGCGATGTGGCAGACCTCTACGGCTACGAGCCCATCCGCTACTTCATGCTGACCGCAGGCTACCGGATGCCCCTGAACTACACCGTGGACCTCATCGAGAGCTGCAAGAACAGCCTGGAGCGCCTTTACACCTGCCGCGAGAACCTCGATTTTGCCCTGAGCAAGACCGCGTTCGGCACCGATGAGACCCTGACTGCCAAGGCCGACGAGGCCCGCGCCAAGTTCTGCAAGGCCATGGACGATGACCTGAACACCCCCGATGCGCTGGCTGCCGTGTTCGATCTGGTCAAGGAGATCAACACTCTGTCCGCTGCTTCCTCCAAGGCTGCGCTGGAGGCTGCCGCCAAGGCATTCGATGAGATCACCGGCGTGCTGGGCCTGATGTACAACCGCAAGAAGGACGAGGTGCCTGCCGAGGTGACGGAGCTGGTGGAAAAGCGCGCCGCCGCCAAGAAGGCCAAGGACTGGGCCGCTGCGGATGCCATCCGCGCACAGCTCACCGAGATGGGTTGGGCTGTCAAAGATACCGCCCAGGGCCCGCAGCTGAGCAAAATTTAACTTGAATCCCGTTATTGACCTGTACGGTACAATGCGGTAAAATGAGGGTGCGGGAACACTGTGCTGTGTGTTCCACGCACCCTTATTTTTGCATGATACAAGAACCTATATAAAAGGAGGTCTTTGGCTGATGAAAATCAAACGGCTGATCTCATTGCTGCTGGCGGCAGTGTTCGCCCTGAGTGCGGCGGCCACCCCGGCGCTGGCGGCTTCGGCGGGCAGCGAACTGCCTGACCTGACCACCGCAGGCGTGGATGAGAACAACAGCGTTGTCTCGATCCGCCTGACCGCAGACGGGGATCTGACCTATGGCTCCCCCTTTACCCTGAGCGTCCAGACCACCCCGGCAGATACTCAGTATATCGGCGTGGTGATGGGCACCAGCGGCGAAGCGCAGGGCTATGTGACCCTGATCCTTTCGGGCAAGATCCGCACTCTGCTCAAAATGATCCCCCTGCCGAAAAAGATGTCGGCGAACCCTGAGCAGGAAGAAGAGTTCAACATCTACGCCTACATCAAGCAGCTGATTGACGGCAACGACGTGAGCGTGCTGCTGCGGGTGGCTGATGAAGTGGTCTCTGTGATGGATGTCCTGAAATTCTACATCCCCACGCTGAAGGATGTCTCCACCGGCATGAAGCTGGCGCTGGAGCTCATCCGCAAATATCTGCCCGAGGGCGTGTTCAGCCGCATCTATCTGGACGAGCAGCCCACGGAGGCCGGCAGCTATGTGGGCGGTGCTGTGGCGCTGGAATCCGGTGATGTGAACACCGCCGGTATGGCGTTCTTCCGCATCAAGCCCAAGAGTGCGGGGGTGCGTGTCTACTGGGCACAGGAGCTCCCCGCCAGTATGACTGCGGCAGAGGCCCAGAACTACAACGTTGCCGCCGTGGTCGAAAGCGACGGCCAGGTGGTCGAGGGCGGCAAGGTGACCTACACCTATAAAAAGAAGAGCGGTCTCTTCGATTTCCTGGGCACGACCCAGAGCGGGTTCCCCACCGAGCCCGGCGAGTATGTCCAGATGGCCAAGGCCGCCGGAAACTACTCCAGCAGTGAGATCAGCCGCACCATCGTGATCCAGTAATCAAACAGCAAAAATCCCTCCCTGCCACGCCGACAGGGAGGGATTTTTTAATTGTCCTTATATCATTTTTGCTGTGCTTACATCCGGAACCGCCAGCCCCAGCCGCCGCCACAGCAGCAGTTGCACAGCAGGTTGAGCAGGATCATGCTCCAGCACCAGCGCATCAGGCCACCGGGCTGGGCGTAGGTGGTCTGGGTGCGGTAGGTGCGGCCCGGGTCCTGCAGATTGCGCAGGTTCATCTGGTATTCAGTGTTGCCGGGCTCCATCTGGGCAGCGCGGCGGGCATCCTGCAGGGCATCGATGCTGTTGCCCAGGCCCTGATTGGCCAGCGAGGAGAGATAGTACCACCGGGCGGTGCGCACGGTGATGCCGTCCAGCACGCGGCGGGCCTCGGGGTAGCGCTGGTTGACGATGAAGTTGCGTGCGGCCTGCATCTCAGGCGTGTCTGCACCGTTGTAGCCGGGGCCGCGCTGCTGCTGATAATTGCCGCCAAAGCCAAACCCGAACCCGAAGGGGTCGTAGCCGAAGCCGAAGTCTCCGAAATCCCCGTTGGAGTAACCGTTCTGCTGGTACCCCTGCTGATAGCCGCCGTAGGAGGGGCCGCTCTGCTGGCCGTAGGCACCGCCGTAGCCGCCGCCCATCTGGGGGCCGGTCTCGCCCTTGGTGATGGCATCGTATGCCGCCTGCACCTCCTTGAAGTGCTCTTCGGCGGTGGGGTCGTTGGGATTCAGGTCAGGGTGCCAGCGCTTGCACTTGGCACGGTAAGCCTTTTTGATCTCGTCTTCACTGGCACCGCGCTGGATGCCAAGAACCTCATAGGGGTCTCTCATCGGTCTACTTCCTCACGTCTCTATTACCATCTGTGCGGCCGCTGTGCCGCACAAGCAATCCTTAGTGTACAGGACTGGAACGGAAAAATCAAGGAAAACCGCCGGGATCAGGCGGTTTTGTCCTTCTTTTTTGCATTTTTGCAGTGATATTTGAGCCACACGCCCGAATACAGGATGTTGCGCAGAAGGTCAACGTCCTCCACACAGGGCAGGCGCTCAAAGCTGCGGGCGCAGTTGGCCAGCAGCAGATCAAAGATCTCCCGCATCTCTTCCTCGTACCCGGGCTCTCTGCTCAGGGTGCGCAGGGGATTGTATGCGCCCTTGCGCTCGTCCCGGGCCAGGTCGTCGTAGGCATCCAGCAGGTAGATATACTTGCCCAGATTAAAGCCGATGCTGCGCAGCTCCGGCGACCAGTGGTCCTGCCGGTAATCGAACAGCTCGGCCATCAGTTCCCCAAAGCAGCCGGAAACGGCATCCAGATCCTCGCTGCCCTCGGCTTCGTACCGGGCCAGCCAATCCAGACAGGTGCGGATGGCGCTGCACTGGCGGGGCCAGCGGGCGGCGGCCTCCTGCGTGGGGGCAGCAAGCATCTTTTCAAAGCCCAGGCCCAGCAGGCTGTGGTCATCGTTCCACTTGTCCTGCGCGTTGTAGTAGTGCAAAGCCACGCTCAGGTCCGCGCAGTAATCGGTGGGGCCGCTGGAACGCCACTCCACCTTCCGGATGGGGTGGATGGGGCAGTGGTCACAGCCTGTCACACAGGCGCTTTCGCCCTCGTACAGGCTGCACAGCAGCAGATCCAGAAAGGTCAGGTCATAGCTCAGGGTCAGCCGCCCCCGGGTGCCGTGCAGCGCGCCGATGCGGCGGCAGAGCCCGCAGTAGGCCGCGCGATACCGCGCCTGTGCCTCCGGGCTGAGCGTGGCCTGATTCGGGATAACATATCCGAACATGGCTCAGCTCTTCTTGATGAACTGGGTGCCGCAGCGGGGGCAGGAGATCTGGATGCGGCCGCGGCCGCGGGGCACGCGCAGCTTCTGGCGGCACTGGGGGCAGCGATAGTAGTGATAGACCTTGCGGTTGGCCCACTGCTCCTTCCAGCCCTTGAACTTGTTGTCCACCCGGTCCTTCAGGGTGTAAAACTTGTAGTTCTCCTCGGTGCGCTTGGAGATGTTCCGGCTGAAGGTGCGGTAGTAGCAGAAGATCAGCAGGGCCGCGCCCAGATAGGTGAACAGGCTGACCCGGCTGATGATGGCGATGAGGAGCAGCACCAGCGAGGCAATGCTCAGGAATTGGTTCAGGCCATCGGTGCCATAGCGGCCGATCATAAACTGACGAAGTTTCTCTCTCATAGATTTCCGGTCCTTTGTCCTCAAGAATAACCCTCTCAGCCACGCGGACGCATGGACGGAGAGGGCGTTTGATTGTTCACAACAATAGAATATCAGCCAACCATGATAAAACTTTGAACAGATTGCAAATCTACCATGAAAGGACGAAATTTAATTGGCATTCTCTGCACCGGAGCGCTTGCGCACGGTCAGGGCGGCCTCCACATCCAGCGCGCCCTCCATCCGGCAGTGCAGCACGGCACGGCCTGCTTCACCGGTGGTGGCAAGGTAGGTGCCCGCCATGCCGCCCCGCAGGGGGACGATGGCCGGGCCCAGGATCTTTACCGGGCCTTCCACGCTGAGCTGAACGGCCTCACCGCAGTAGGGCAGCAGGTTGCCGTTCTGGTCGATGGCCCGCAGGCTGACCGCCGCGCAGTCCCAGGTGGGGCCGTCGGTCAGGATGGGGTTGTGCACCACGCATTCCAGCCGGACCGACTGCACCGGCTCCTTGACCACGGTGCGGACGGTGCGCCCGTGCCAGACTGCCTCAAACCGGTAGACGCTGGACGGCCCGCCCAGCACGCCGATGTATTTGTAGTACATCCGGAGCAGGTCGTTTGCGCTCAGCCGCAGGGAGAGCATCCGCGCCCGGGAGAGAGGCGAAAGGTTCAGCGCGTCCCGGCGCATCTCGTTGAGGATGGCAGCTACCTGCGGGGCCGTGCTCTGGTCAAGGCCCTCATACTTTTCCAGCAGGGAGCCGACGAAATCCTGGATCTCGATGGGCGGGTGGGGCAGGGCGGCAAAGCGGCCCCGGCGGTCGGGGGTGAACTCGGCAATGAAATCGTTGCCCCGGTAGAGGCGGACGCTCTCGGCGTTGGTGAACACCCAGCAGGCCCCGGCAAAGCCGCCGGGGTGGTCACCCAGCGCCATGCTGGAAGAGACCTCGAACACCACGTCCGAAGG
>OMGA01000351.1_pt1 | contig 20777 bp, 21 predicted proteins | sample 1674211 | NCBI WGS metagenome assembly OMGA01 (sample SAMEA103958152, study PRJEB25191) | human gut metagenome | biome: human-associated habitat [ENVO:00009003]; feature: intestine environment [ENVO:2100002]; material: feces | place: Germany | collected 2013/2015
GGCGCTGCGCCAGTCGGCGCTGTCGCCGGACGCTTTTTGCGTTCTTCCGATTTAAAACCATGAAACGGGAAAGCAGCGTTTATCCATGAACTTTTTACTGACCCTTGCCTACGATGGCACGAATTATTGCGGGTTTCAGGTGCAGCCCAACGGGCGCAGTGTAGCGGCTGTGTTTCAGGATGCGCTGGAAGCCGTGCTGGGTGCCCGGCCGGACATCAAGGGCTGCAGCCGCACGGATGCCGGGGTGCATGCGGCCTGTCAGGTTGCGTCGTTCCATGCGCCGAAGCGGCCAACGGACGAGGTGCTGGCGCAGCTGCGCCGCCTTCTGCCGGAGGATATCGGTGCGCTGACGCTCGACTATGCGCCGGAGCGCTTCCACGCCCGCCTTTCGGCCGTCGAGAAGACCTATGTCTACCGCCTCTGGAACAGCGACCGGCCGGATGTGTTCGCCCGGCGCTACCGCGCCTGGGAACCGCGCCAGCTGGACTGCGGCGCCATGCGCGCCGGGGCGGCCGGGCTGGTGGGAACGCATGACTTTTTTACGTTCTGCGCCAACCGGCAGATGAAAAAGTCCACGGTGCGCACGCTGCGCCGCCTTGACATCACGCAGGAGGACGCCGAGCTGTGCTTCACGCTGACTGCGGACGGCTTTTTGTATCACATGGCGCGCATCCTCGTTGGCACGCTGCTGGAGGTCGGCCTCGGCAGGCGCCCGGCAGAGAGCCTGCCCGCACTGTTCGACGCCCGCTGCCGTGCGCTGGCAGGGGAGACGGCCCCGGCAAAGGGCCTGTGGCTCATGGAGGTGCGATATTGAACATTCAGATCTTCGGCCGCTCGAAGTGCTTTGACACGAAGAAGGCTGAGCGATATTTCAAGGAGCGCCGCATCAAGTACCAGTACATCGACCTTGTGAGCAAGGGTGTATCGCCGGGGGAGTACCGTTCCATCCGGGCGGCCGTGGGCAGCTTCGACGCGCTGGTGGACAAGGACTGCCGGGCGTATGAGGCGCTGTACATGGCCTATATCACGCCTCAGGCGGCGGAGGAAAAGCTGCTGGAATACCCGGAGCTGTTCGCCGCACCCATTGTCCGCAACGGGAAGCAGGCCACCGTGGGCTATTGCCCGGAGATATGGCAGACGTGGGAATAGGAATAAGGGCTCTCATCCGTGCGCCGCAGGCGCACGGTTTTTTTCGGGCAGCACCGCGGCTTTCACTGTGCGGTGTTGCCCTTAGTCCGTGTAGCTGTGCTCCACCGTGACCACGGCGTAGTAATTGCCGTCCATGGCGCGGACCAGAGCGCGTATCTCCTGCGCTGCCTGGGCCGGGGTCTTGCTGCTGGAGAAGGGCAGCACCGCGTCAAAGATCAGGTTATCGTGGGTGGTGCCCCGCACCACCCGGAAGTCGTGGATGGTCAGGGACGGCTCCACCTGCTTCACCAGCGCCGCCACCTGCTCCCGCAGGCGGGCGATGGACGCGTCGTCCGTGTCCACGGGATCCATGTGGATGACCGCGTGGCAGTGGAGCCTCTCCATCAGTTCCTTTTCAATATTGTCGATCACATCGTGCATGGCCATGATGTCCCCGTGGGCGGGGACCTCCGCGTGGAGGGTGATCATCAGACGGCCGGGGCCGTAGTCGTGGACCACCAGATCGTGTACGCCCAGCACTGTGTCGTTGGAGAGGACGATATCCCGTATCTGCTGCACCAGCGCCGGGTCGGGCGCCTGCCCCAGCAGAGGGGACAGAGTCTCTTTTGCGGCCTTGTAGGCGGAGAACAGGATGAACAGCGCCACCACCAGGCCCACATAGCCGTCCACCGCCAGACCGGTCCATTTGCCGATGAGCATGGCAAGGAGCACCGCCAGGGTGGAGACGGTGTCGGAAAGGCTGTCCGTGGCGGTGGCCTCCATAGCGGCGGACTTGATCTTCCGGCCGACGGCCCGGTTGTACAGCCACATATAGACCTTCACGCACACGGAGGCGGCCATGATGGCGATAGCCATCAGGGAAAAGGTGACGGCCTCCGGATGGAGGATCTTGTCAAAGGAGGACTTGGCCAGCTCCACGCCCATCAGCAGGATCAGGCCCGCTACGATCAGGCCGGATATGTACTCGATGCGGCCGTGGCCAAAGGGGTGGTCGGTGTCCGGCTTTTTGCCCGCCAGACGGAAGCCCAGCAGCGTCACCGCCGAGGAGCCGGCGTCGGACAGGTTGTTGAAGGCGTCCGCCGTGACGGCGATGGAACCGGACAGCTGTCCGGCAAAGAATTTGCCGATGAACAGCAGAATATTCAGTGCGATGCCCACAGCGCCGCACAGTGTGCCGTAGGCGCGGCGGACGGCGGGGGAGGACACGTTGTCCCGGTCAGGAATGAGCCAGCGGCTCAGCAATCGTATCATAGCAGTCGTCTCCTTTCGGCGGGTAGACCCGGCGCTTTGTCAGCCAATAGCACAGAGGGATGGCGTACAGCAGTATCTCGTAGGGGATGGCGGACATGTCCGCGCCCAGCATGGTCAGCGGGATGGACACGGAGATGTTCCAGGGGATCAGCGGCGAGAGGACGATGCCGGAGTTCTCGATGTCAAGGGCCATCTCGCCCCTGCCGTGGCCGCGCTTGGTGTAGTCGTCCTCCAGCAGCTGGTTGCACACCACCGCGCAGGTGGACTGGTTGCAGAACACCATGCTGCACACCACGGAGATCGCCGCGCAGGCGGGGAACCGCCCGGCTCTCCGGGCCAGGCGCTGGGCCAGATGCGCCGCGCCGTTCAGCACGCCCATGCCGCCCAGCAGCCCGGCGTACAGCCCGGCGCTGACGGCCATGATGGTGGCCGAGACCATGGACATCATGCCGCCGCCGGAGAGCACGTCGTGCAGCGCGCCGGGGGCGGGGAGGTAGCCCAGCACCGCATCCCGCAGGGTGGGCAGCAGAGCGCGGCCCTGGGCGAACACCGTCACCAGCAGCGCCGTCAGCGCACTGACGGCCATGGTGGGCCGGATGGGGACCTTGCACAGCGGCAGGATCAGGATCAGCAGCGCCGGGATGGCCGTCCACCAGCTGAGGCTGAAGGTGCCGGACAGCTGGTCCAGCACACCGCTGTCCACCATGGCCAGCGGGTGCGTTACGGACAGGGCGGCGTAGGCCGCGAGGCTGACCAGATAGGGCAGCCAGCCGGTGCGGTGCATCATGTGCAGGTTGTCATAGAGCTTGGTATCGGTGGCGGCGGCCACCAGCGTGGCGCTGGAGGAGGCCGGCGAGCAGCGGTCGCCGAAGTAGGCGCCGGCCACGATGGTCCCCGCCGTGATGGCCACGCTGACGCCGCCGGAGCGGGCCAAGGCCATCAGGATCACGCCCAGGGTGCCCACCACGCCGAAGGACGTGCCCAGGGCGTAGGAGATGAAGCTGGTCAGCAGGAACGTCACCAGCAGGAACAGCTGCGGCGTGATGATACGCAGCCCGTGATAGATGAAGAAGGCGATGGTCCCGGCGCTGCGCCACAGGGCGGTGATGGCGCCGATGAGCATGTAGATCACGATCACGCAGCACATTTTGCGGCCCTGCTCCCAGGCGGCGTCCCACATGGCCCGCACGGTCATCCCGCGGCGCAGGCCCAGGGCGGCGAAGGCTGCTATGCCCACCCATATCGCAAGGATCAGGGACTGGCCCAAAAGGATGCAGAGACCCACTGCGGCCAGAAACAGCAGAAAACAGAAGACAGCGCCCATGTTACCTCCCCGGGATGGTCAGCGTCATGCGGCAGCACAGATCATCCAGGTCGCTGTCGGTGGCGGCGGGAAGGCGCAGGCGTCCCCCGCATTTGGCACAGGTCAGGTCCACCGCGCCGCGGCGCACCTGCATGGTATATTCGTGGCTGCCGCAGGCACAGGCGATACCGTCCCGGGCGGCGATATCCTTCAGCTCGGACAGCACCTCGTACATGATGACGTTGTCGGTGAAGGCCTCGTCGGGGCCGGCCTTTTCCTTGGCCACCCGCAGGGCCAGACCCTCCATGGCCTTTCGCACCTGGGCCTCCTCGCCGATGTAGCAGCACAGCTCCTGTTTTACCGGGCAGGCCAGGCCGATGCCCCGGCCGTGCAGCAGCGCACCGGCGTCGCACTCCGCCTGGTGGTGCCCGCCGCACACGCCGCAGGGCACCTGAAGCCGGAAGCGCAGGCCGTCCGTCTCGGCGGTCAGAGCTTCTTTGCCGCATTCGCATTCCATCCGCGCCGCGGCGGCGTTCAGGGCGAAAACGCTGCGGCTGTGCAGCACGGCCTTGCCGCAGGCCGGACAGATATATCCAAAGCTACGCATTTCTTCCATGACATACGCTCCTTTGTCAACCAAAAGTCACAACAAGTTCCTGTATTATATACCATTTATTCGCTGTTTTCCAGTATTGCGGGAAAAAGAGTTTTACATTATAATGGCGCCGTTATCCCACGCTTCAAAGGATGTGATACCGTGCAGAACAGGAGCTTTGCCGCAGCGGTGAAGGCGGCGTTTCCCCATACCATCCCCATTATGACCGGCTATCTGGCCGTAGGCATGGCCTACGGCGTGCTGATGGCCTCCAAGGGCTACAGCTTTCTGTGGGCCGGCTTTGTCAGTGCCTTTGCCTTCTGCGGCAGTATGCAGTATGTGGCGATCACGCTGCTGACCACGGCCTTTGATCCCCTGCAGGCCTTTGTGCTGAGTCTGATGGTCAACGCACGGCACCTGTTTTTCTCGCTGGCGCTGCTGCCCAAGTATCGGGGACTGGGCAGGCTGCGGTATTTTATGATCTATACCCTCAGTGACGAGAACTTTTCCCTCTCCTCCTCGGTGGAGCCGCCGGAGGACACGGACCCCACGCTGTTCTACTTTGCCATGAGCTTCCTGACCTGGCTGTACTGGGTGGCGTTCTCCATGCTGGGTGGCCTGCTGGGCGGGCTGATCACCTTTGACATCACCGGCATCGACTTTGCCCTGACGGCGCTGTTCGTGGTGCTGTTCATCGAGCAGGTCGTCAAGAAAGAGAACCGTGCCCCCGGCGCTGCCGGTCTGGTGTGCGCTGTGGCGGGTCTGGCCGTTTTCGGCGCGGACAACATGGTCATCCCGGCCATGGTGCTGACCCTGGCGGTCCTGCTGCTGGGAAGGAGGAAGCTATGCGCCTAGACACGATACATTCCCTGATCATCGTGGCGATGGTGGCGCTGGCCACCCAGATCACCCGATGGACGCCGTTCCTGCTGTTCTCTGGGGACAAGAAGCTGCCGAAGGTGGTGGAGGACCTGGGCAGGCTGCTGCCGCCGGCCATGATGGGCCTGCTGGTGGTGTATAGCCTGCGCAGCACCGACCTTCTGGGCGGCAGCCACGGTATTCCGGAGGCCATCGCCGTGGCGGTGACAGCCGGGCTGCACCTGTGGCGGCGGAACACGCTGCTGTCCATCCTGGCGGGCACCGCCTGCTATATGCTGCTGGTGCAGCTGGTGTTTTGAAGATCTGTGAAAGCGCCGTCCCGTGGGACGGCGCTTTCATATTTTTCCGTAAATGGTGCACACTACGGCCAATGCTATGTTTGCGAGGTGCGTATCATGGACGTAAAACGCTTGAGCCGGCAGACCTGCCGGTTTTTGCAGCCGCCGGGAGTGGTCAGCTTTGCGGCGGTGGCGGGAAAGCTGGAGGGCGAGGGGCCGCTGGGCGGCTGCTTCGACGCTGTGGGGACGGATGCCTTCTGTGGGAAAAAGACCTGGGAACAGGGCGAGGCACAGATGCAGGCGGATGCCCTGCGTCTGGCCCTGCAAAAGGGCGGGTTGGCGGCGGAGGACGTGGACTGCGCCTTCGCCGGGGATCTGCTGAACCAGAACATTGGGGCCACATTTGCCCTGCGGGATTTTAATATTCCCTTCTATGGGGTATATGGGGCCTGCTCTACTATGGGGGAGACACTGTCGCTGGCCGCTATGGCCGTGGCCTCCGGCGCGGTCCGTATGGCGGCGGCACAGACCTCCTCCCACTTCTGCACGGCGGAGAGGCAGTATCGGATGCCTCTGCCCTACGGCAGCCAGCGTTCTCCTACTGCCCAGTGGACGGCCACGGCGGCGGGGTGCTGCATTCTGGGGGCCCAGGCGGAGGGACCGTATATCACCCATGTGACCCGGGGACGCATCGTGGATCTGGGTGTGACGGACATGACCAACATGGGCGCGGCCATGGCACCGGCGGCCTTCGACACCCTGCAGGCAGTGTTCCGGGACACCGGCACCGTACCCGGGGACTATGACCTGATCCTCACCGGCGACCTGGGCGATGTGGGCAGCCGCATCGTGCTGGAGCTGTTCGCCCGGGAAGGCGTGGCGCTGGAGAATTACACCGACTGCGGACTGGTGCTCTATGACCGGAAGAGACAGGATATGCACGCCGGCGGCAGCGGATGCGGCTGCTCTGCGGCGGTGCTCTGCGGCTATCTGCTGCCGGAGATGCGCCGGGGCCGGTGGCGGCGGGTGCTGTTCGCCCCCACCGGGGCGCTGCTGAGCCCCACCAGTTCATTTCAAGGGGAGAGCATACCGGGCATCTGCCACGCGGTGGTGCTGGACCGGACGAAGGAGGATGCGTGATGGAGTATTTCAATGCCTTTCTCTGCGGCGGGCTGCTGTGCGCCGTGGGCCAGATCATTCTGGACAAGACAAGCCTGACCCCGGCCCGTATTCTGACGGGCTATGTGGTGGCAGGTGTGCTGCTGCAGGCTGTGGGTGTATATCAGTATATCGTGGACTGGGGCGGCGCCGGGGCCACCGTGCCGCTGACGGGCTTTGGCTACTCCCTGGCGAAGGGCGTGGCCAAGGCTGTGGCGGAGGAGGGCCTGCTGGGTGTGCTCACCGGCGGGTTGACCGCCACCTCCGGCGGCATCGCCGCGGCGGTGGTGTTTTCCTTGTTGGCGGCGCTGCTGGTGCGGGCCAAAGAAAAACGTTGACAAATACCCGGTGGGGGTATATAATGCGACCGTGATCAAAAATACCCCCAGGAGGTATACGACTGTGGAAAATACTTGTTGCTGCTGCCAGGGAAAGACCAAGCACCGCACGCCAGAGGAGCAGAAGAAGCTCCTGAACCGCCTGTGCCGCATTGAGGGGCAGGTGCGGGGCCTGCAGGAGATGCTGCAGAAGGACGCCTACTGTCCCGACATTCTGATACAGGTATCCGCCGTGGGCGCGGCACTGAACAGCTTTAGTAAAGAGCTGCTGGCTACCCACATCCGCACCTGCGTGGCGGACGGTATCCGACAGGGGGACGACGAGGTCATCGACGAGCTGGTGACCACGCTGCAAAAGCTGATGAAATAAGGAGATGGCAGTATGACAGAGAAATTCGTCATCACCGGCATGACCTGCGCCGCCTGCGCCGCCCATGTGGAAAGAGCCGCGGCTTCGGTGCCCGGCGTACACAGCGCGTCGGTAAATCTGATGCTGGGCTCCCTGGTGTGCGACGGGGACGAAAATGTGGATCCCGCCGCCATTGTGGCCGCCGTGACGGCGGCGGGCTACGGCGCCGTGCCGGAGAGCGAGGCCCGGCGGGACCTGCACGCGGAGCAGGACGCGGCGGTAAAGGCCATGGGCCGCCGGCTGCTGTGGTCGGTGGTGTGTCTGGTGCCGCTGTTTTACCTGAGCATGGGGCACATGATGGGGCTGCCGGTGCCCATGTTCATGCACACGCGGCCCCTGCTGTCGGCCTTTGTGCTGCTGGTGCTGACGGTGCCCATACTGATTTTGAACCGCAGTTATTTCACCGTGGGATTTTCCCGGCTGTTCAAGGGTGCGCCCAATATGGACTCGCTGGTGGCGCTGGGCGCGGCGGCGGGGCTGGTGTACAGCCTGATCGAGATGGGCCTGCTGGCGGCGGGAAAGGTCACGGGTATGCCGGACCTGTACTTCGAGTCGGCGGGCATGATATTGGCGCTGGTGACGGTAGGTAAGTACCTGGAGGAGCGCTCCAAGGGCAAGACGACCGGCGCTATCACCGCGCTGCTGGCGCTGGCACCGGAGTCCGCCGTGGTGCGCCGGGACGGCAAAGAAGTCACCGTCCCCACCGAGGACATCAAGGCCGGCGAGACGGTCATCGTCCGGCAGGGGGGGCGTATCCCCGTGGACGGCACCGTGACGGCGGGCAGCGGCACCGTGGACGAGTCCGCCCTTACCGGCGAGAGTATGCCGGTGGAGAAGACTGTGGGCGGCAAGGCGGTGTCCGCCACCATCCTCACCGGCGGCTATCTGGAGCTGACGGCGGACCGGGTAGGTGCGGATACCACTCTGTCCCAGATCATTCAGCTGATGGAGCAGGCCGCCAGCGGCAAGGCACCTATCAGCCGTCTGGCGGATAAGATCAGTGCCGTGTTTGTGCCGGTGGTCATTTCCATCGCGCTGCTGGCGGCTATCCTGTGGGCTGCGGTGGGCGGCATGGGCGTGCGCTTCTGCCTGTCCATCGCCATCGCCGTGTTGGTGATCTCCTGCCCCTGCGCTCTGGGCCTGGCCACGCCGGTGGCCATCACTGTGGCTACGGGCAAGGCGGCGGAGCAGGGTATTCTGGTAAAGTCCGCTGCCAGCCTGGAACTGATGGGCCGGGTGGATACGGTGGTGCTGGACAAGACCGGTACCGTCACCGAGGGTAAGCCCCGGGTGACGGATCTGCTGTGCGCCGGCGGCATGACCGAGGATACGCTGCTGTCCGCCGCCGCGTCGCTGGAAAAGCCTTCCGAGCACCCGCTGGCCGGGGCCATTGTGGCCGAGGCGGAAAAGCGCGGTTTGGTCCTGCGGCCGGTGTCCGGGTTTACCGCCGTGGCCGGCGGAGGCGTCACCGCCCGGGCGGAGGGTATCGTGCTGCTGGCGGGCAATGAGGCGTTTATGGAGACGTCCGGCGTGGCCGTCAGCGAGGAGATGAAGTCCGGCGCGGCCAGACTGGCGGAGGACGGTAAAACGCCGCTGTTTATCGCCGCAGGTACATCGCTGCTGGGGGTCATCGCTGTGGCGGACGTGGTCAAGGCGGACAGCGCCGCCGCCATTGCCGCCCTGCGGGAGATGGGCTGCGACGTGGTGCTGCTCACCGGCGACAACCAGCGTACGGCGGACGCCATCGCCCGGCAGGTGGGCGTCAGCCGGGTCATCGCCCAGGTGCTGCCCCAGGACAAGGCCCGCGTGGTGCAGGAATTGCAGGCCGAGGGCAAGAAGGTAGCCATGGTGGGCGACGGCATCAACGACGCCCCTGCACTGGTGACGGCGGATGTGGGCCTGGCCATCGGCGTGGGCACAGATGTGGCCATCGAGTCGGCGGACATCGTGCTGATGAAGAGCAGCCTTATGGATATCGCCGACGCGGCAGCCCTGTCCCGGGCCACCCTGCGGAACATCCGTCAGAACCTGTTTTGGGCGTTCTTCTATAATTCTGTGGGCATCCCGGTGGCGGCGGGTGTGCTGTACCCGGCCTTTGGGATCACCCTGAACCCCATGATCGCCGCCGCGGCCATGAGCCTGAGCAGCGTGTGCGTGGTCAGCAACGCCCTGCGTCTGCGGGGCTGGAGGGGCCGCAGACGGGAGGGAACGCCGACTGCAAAAGAGCCACAGCTGGTGCAAAATATAAATAATAACGAAAGCAGCAAGGAGGATACCGCTATGAAAAAGACCATCACTATCAAGGGCATGATGTGTGCCCACTGCGTCTCCCACGTGGAGAAGGCGCTGACCGCCCTGGGCGTACAGGCGGACGTGGATCTGGCGTCCGGGACCGCCGTCGTCACCGGCAACGCCAGTGACGAGGCGCTGAAGAAGGCTGTCACCGACGCCGGTTACGAGGTCGTGGAGATCAAGTGATGCAAAAAAGAGCACCCCCGCAAGGGGGTGCTCTTTTTTATGCGCTTTTACGCGGCACCGTCAGTCTCGGTTTCCTCGACAACGGGAGCGGTCTGTGCGGCGGTGCGGGTGACGCTGTCGGCGGTGAGGATGGTGCCCTCGCCCTCAGCGTACCGAATGGCGACGCTGTCGCCTACATTGAAGATGACCACCTCCGGCTGCTGCGCGGCGGAGATGACGTAGTAGTGCTCGTCACCGGTAAGGTGCAGGTAGTAGAGGGTATTGCCGTCCACCACGGCGGAGCGGATATCCTCCAGCACACCGATGACTTCGTTCTGGCCCGTCAGGGGCAGATCGGCGTCATCGGCGGATACCAGACCCTTCTCCGCCAGGATGCGGCGGTAGTTGGCCTCACACGAGGCCACCGTGTCGCCGGTGGCCACGATCTTGCCGTTATACTTGCTGATCTCGTGATAGATGCCCCGGTGCGGACAGCCTGCGCAGAAGCTGGCCGGACGCACCGGCGCCTGAACGGGAGCCTCATAGGCGGCGCTGACGCCGGGCAGGCCCAGAGCCCGCCGGATGATGTCGGCGGAATACTCCAGATACAGGGGCAGAACCGCCTTGCCGGTGCACTCGATGCCCAGACCCCGGACATAGTCCTCGATAAACGGGTCCAGCTCCTCCAGAACATAGAGCTTGTCCACCTGGGCGGCAAACTCACGGATCTTGCGGTCGGGCATGGGATAGGTGAAGCCCAGCTTCAGATAGGAAGCGCCATCGCCGAACACCTCCCGGGCGTACTGATAGCAGATACCGGCGCAGATCACGCCGATCTTGGTGTCGTGCAGCTCCACGCGGTTCAGGTCCGTCTCGTTGGAGAACTCCTGCAGCCGCACCAGCCGCTCCTCCACGGTCTTGTGCTTGTTCCGGGCCAGGGCGGGGATGTTGGTGTTTTTCATGATGTCCCGCTCATAGTGCTTCACGGGAACCTCCACCCGGTCCTCCAGGGTGACGATGCTGCTGCCGTGGTTTACCCGGACGGTGGTGCGCAGCATGAAGGGGGTGTCGAACTGCTCGGACAGCTCAAAGGCCCGCTTGGTGAAGTCCTTGCACTCCTGGCTGTCGGCAGGCTCCAGCATGGGCATCTTCATGTGGGGGGCGAAATGACGGCTGTCGGGCTCGGTGCCGGAGCTGTTCATGCCGGGGTCGTCGGCGCAGACATACACCAGGCCGCCGGTGGTCCCGATATACACGGAGGGGAACACCGCGTCGGAGGCCACGTTCATGCCGAAGTGCTTCATGGCCGCCATAGCCCGGGCGCCGGCCATGGACGCGCCGATGGCCACCTCCGCCGCCACCTTCTCGTTGACGGACCACTCGGAATATACCTCTTTATACTTGGAAAGGTTCTGTAAAATCTCGGTGCTGGGGGTTCCGGGATAGGCCGAGGCCACCGAACAGCCCGCTTCGTATGCGCCGCGGGCGATGGCCTCATTGCCCAGCATGACTTGTTTCATGGCTGAGTCTCTCACTTTCTCAAAGGATAATCGTTGTTGTAATATGTATCCTGCAAAACGCAGCTTTGGTTTGCAGGGCTATTGTATTATATTTTTCTTCTAATCGCAAGAGGAAAATTAGAAAAATTTTATAAATTTCTCTTTTATTTTCCGGACGGGCGTGTTATGCTCCTTTTGAAAGCACGGGGAAGTCCCCGATTTCTCCGGAAGAAAGGATGATTCCATGAAAGAACTGCTGATCGTGAACCCCGGCTCCACCTCCACCAAGGTGGCGGTCTATTACGGTTCTGAAAGAAAATTCTCCGAAACCATCTCTCACCCGGCCCAGGAGCTGCAGCCCTTCGCCAACGTGCTGGACCAGGCGGACTACCGCGCCGGGGTCATTGCCCGCTGCCTGGAGCAGGCCGTGCTCAGCGGCCAGGTGGACGCCATCGTCCTCACCGGCGGCGTCATCTATTCCCAGGCCTTCCGGCAGCTGCTGCTCTCCCGCATCTCCTATCTGGGCCGGGTGATCTGCAAGCCCGGCGAGGAGGAGATGGACAGCCTGGCCTATTACCTCAACGCCGTCCTCACCGGCGAGCTCCAGCCCAAGGAATATAACTGATTACATCATTACATATAAGAAAGGAACCTCCCGCTATGGAACAGATCCGCAATTTTGACCAGCTGCTGCAGGCAGCCCTGGCCCACGGCCGCAAGGGCATCGCCGTGGCCGCCCCCTATGACAAGAACACCCTGCTGGCCGTGAAGGACGCCCTGGCCTCCGGCCTGGCCGCCCCCCAGCTTTTCGGCGACGTGGAGCGCATGCTGCCCCTGCTGGAGCAGGTGCAGTTGGACGCCGGAGCGGTGAAGCTGACGGACGTCCGGGATACGGCCCAGGCCATCGACGCCGCCATTGAGTCCATCCGCAGCGGCGAAAACCAGATCCTCATGAAGGGCGCCGTGTCCACCGGCACCCTGCTCCAGCATGCCCTGGACCGGACCCGGGGCCTGAACATCGGCCGCCTGGCCAGCCACCTGATCGTTCTGCAGATCCCCGGCCTGGACCGGCTGCTCATCAGTACCGACGGCGGCCTGAACATCGCCCCCACCCTGACGGAAAAGGCGGATATCCTCCGCAACGCCATCGACGTGGCCCGGGCCCTGGGCATCGAGACCCCCAAGATCGCCTGCATCGCCCCCTCCGAGCAGCTGCTCCCCAGCGTCATTTCATCGACCGAAGGCGCCCTACTGGCCAAAATGGGCGACCGCGGACAGCTGGGCAACGTCATCATCGACGGCCCCCTGTCGCTCGACGTAGCACTCTACAAGGATGTCGCCGAGCACAAGAAAGTCAAAGGTTCGTCCGTAGCGGGCGACCCCGACTGCCTGCTTTTCCCCAACCTGGAGTCGGCCAACGTCTTCTTCAAGTCGGTGACGCACCTCTGCGGAGGCGAACTGGCCGCCATGGTCGCAGGCACGAAGGTGCCCTGCGTACTGACCTCGCGCGGCGACACGAGCAAGACCAAACTCTACTCGATCGCACTGGCTTGCCTGGCCGTAAAACAATAGGCACACACCTACACCAACCTACCAACTACTAACCGGAACCGAATTTATGGGCTTCAAAATCTTAGCGATAAATCCCGGCTCTACGTCCACCAAGGTCGCTCTCTATGACGAGGAGCGGCCTTCGTTGGATCTGACCCTGCGCCACACGGCCGAACAGATCGCACGTTACGCCAACATCATCGACCAACTGGACTGGCGCCGGGAAATGATACTCACGGCGCTGTCCGAACACGGGTTCGACATCATGCAGCTGTCGGCCGTCATCGGACGCGGCGGGCTCGTACGCCCCATCCCGGCCGGCGTATACGAAGTCAACGAAGCCATGCGGCGCGACCTGACGAACGCCACGATGGAACACGCCTCGAACCTCGGGGGATTGCTGGCCGCCGAGATCGCCGCCATGGCGGGCGTCAAAGCCTACATCGCCGACCCGGTGGTCGTCGACGAGATGGAGGAGGTGGCACGCCTGAGCGGCCATCCCGACTGCCCGCGCAGGTCGATCTTCCACGCACTCAACCAGAAAGCCACGGCACGCCTGCACTGCGACCGCATCGGCATCGTCTACGAAAAGGCAAACCTCGTGGTCGCACACCTGGGCGGGGGCATCTCCGTCGCCGCGCACAAACAGGGACGTGTCGTCGACGTCAACAACGCGCTCGACGGCGACGGCCCCTTCGCACCCGAGCGGGCGGGCAGCCTGCCTGCGGGCGAATTCGCCGACCTATGCTTCTCGGGGCGTTACACGCGCCGCGAAGTCCAGAAAATGCTGGCCGGCCAAGGCGGGCTCGTCGCGCACCTGGGCACCAATTCCATGATGCAGGTCTCGGAGCGTATCGCGCAGGGCGACGAAAAAGCCCGGCTCGTGGCCGAGGCCATGTGCTACGGCATCTCGAAGCAGATCGGCGCCATGGCCGCCGCCATGTGCGGCCGGGTCGACGCCGTCATCCTCACCGGGGGCATCGCCCACAACGAGTTCGTCGTGCGGTACATCGAACAGCACTGCTCGTTCATCGCCCCCGTTTCAGTCTACCCCGGCGAGAACGAACTCGAATCGCTGGTCGCCAACGCACTGGTCGTCCTCCGCGGCACCATCGTCCCGAAGGTCTACGCCTGACGGGCAAAGGAGCTGCGCACGCGAGGGAGCCGCCCATGCGGCAGCGACCGCCAAGGCAGCAAGTCCCGGACACCGCATACGCCGTGCAAAACGGCGAACCGCGCCGTAAACGGAACCGCGCGTCAAACAGCAACCGGGCTGCAAAACATAACCGCGCACCAAAGAACCTCACTGGCAAACAGGGAACACACTGCCAAACAGGTACCGCGCCGTAAAAGAAACGCCCGCCGGATATTGATCCGGCGAACGTTTTTCCTATATATCCCGTAGCGACGACCAGCCCTGGCTGCCACCCCGGCAGCCGGCCTATTTGCGGATAAACTGGCGCCTGGCCAGTGCGACCACCTCGCGGAAGGCTTCGAGCCGGAACAACGCCGAAAGCAGGACGTAGCTGCCCACACCCGCGGCCACTTCGGCCAGCAGCCGCAACAACGCATTGCCCGGCACCGCCAGTGCCGTAAGCTGCACGACGGCGTACATCGCCCCGGCCACGAGCAGCGTCGGCAATACCGTGCGCACGAAGCGTCCTGCGCCGAATGACGTGAAACGGGTCGTGGCGAAGAAGTTGATCGCCATCTCGCAGAAGGCGATCACCACCAGCCCCCAGATGACGGCCTGGACGCTGACCGGAATCGTCACGGCGAACACCACCGACATCATCACCTTCTTGGCGACCTCCAGTTTTACGATCAGCGCACCGCCGCTCTTGACTTTCAACACATTGTAGGCCACCAACCCCAGCGGGTAAAAAAGCCCGGCCAGGCATACCGCTTCGAAATAAGGCACCGTCGCCATCCACTCCCCTCCCAGGAAGACGGCGAACATGTCCTCGGCGATGGCCGACAGACCGAGCATCACGGGGAACATGGCATAGGCCACGACCATGACGATCTGCCGGTAACTTTCGGCCAGTTTCGGCGCGTCGTCCTTGATCTTGGCCAGCGCCGGGAAGGTCACGTTCTGCACGGCCTGCATGGCCGAAGTCGCCGGCTGGTCTTTCAGCTTGACGGCCTGCTCGTACGAGCCGAGTGTCTCCTGCGGATAGAGTTTCCCGAGAAATATCTGGGGCACCTTGTTATAGAGGGTCGAGATGAAATCGGTAGCCAGCAGGCTGAAACTGTACGGCGCCATTTCGCGCAGCGGCCGCCGGCTGCACTTCCCGCAGGGACGCCAGTCGCTCAGCCACCACAACAGCAAGGCCCGCACGGAGGCCTGCAATACGCGCTGCACCACGATGCACCAGATCCCGAACCCGGCCAATGCGAGGCCGATGGCCACCATCCCGGCGATGAACCACGAGGCGAAGGTGACCTTCGAGAGCAGTGCGAAGCGGAATGTCCGGACAAAAATCGTATTCTGGATCGCACATGCGGCGCTCAGCGGCAGCTGGAGGAAGAATACCGGTGCTATCCGCGTGATTTCCGGCATGTCGTAGAACCGCGCGATGCTCCCCGCCAGCGCTACCAGCACCCCGTAAAGCACGAGCGCAACCCCGACGTTGAAGGCGAAGACCGATTTGTAATCGTCGGCCGTAGGTGTCCCCTTGCGGATCAGCGCCTGCGAAAAGCCGCTGTCGGCAATCACGATCGCCACGGCAAGGAAGGCCGTCGGGATCGCAATCACACCCATGATGGCGGGGTTCAGCAGCCGCAGGATCGTAAGGCTCACGGCCAGCTGGAGAAGCATCGTACCGACTTTCTCGGCCATGCTCCACGCCACGCCGCTGGCTACCTTATCCCTGAGCTGCCCGTCCACAGCCTAAGATTTTTGCGCGGCAACGATCTCTTCGTTACGCCTGCGGATATTGAGGATATTGGCGATCTCGACGTAAGACGCACCGCCGTCGGGGCCGAAACTGCCGCCCACGATTGCCAGCAGGTCTTGCCCGTCGAGCTTCTGGTGCTGTTCGATGACCTCCAGCGCGTCGATCAGGAAGTGGTACCTGTCCTTCAGCTCCTGGTTGCGCAGGATCGGCACCACGCCGTACGACAGGGCCAGGATACGCTGCGCATGCAGCTGATAGCATACGGCCATCACGGTTTTCTGCCCGCGGAATGCCGCCAGGTAACGGCCCGTACGGCCGGTCTTGGTATCGAGCACCACATATTTTATCGGCAGGTTGGTCGAGGCACGCACGGCCGAACGTGCCAGCTGCGCCGTGATCTCGTGGTTCACCGAGACCATGTCCATGTCGATCATCGGTTTGAAATGCGTCTCGTCACGCTCGATCTCGCGGGCGATGCGGGCCATCGTTTCCACCGATTCCACGGGAAAGTCGCCCATCGCCGTCTCGTCGCTCAGCATCACGGCGTCCACGCGCTCGTAAATGGCACTGGCCACGTCGCTCACCTCGGCGCGCGTCGGACGCGGGCTCTTGACCATCGAATAGAGCATCTGAGTGGCGATAATCACCGGACGCTTGGCGCAGATGCACTTCTCGACGATACGCCGCTGGGTATTGGGAATCGCCTCGGCGGGAAGCTCCACGCCCAGGTCGCCGCGCGCCACCATGATGCCGTACGACGCTTCGATGATCTCGTCGATGTTGTCGAGCCCCTCGCGGTTCTCGATCTTCGAGATGATCTTGATCTTGCTGCCGTGGGCATCGAGGATGTCCTGCACGGCTTTGATGTCCCTGGCGCTGCGCACGAACGAATGTGCGATGAAGTCCACGTCGTTCTTCACGGCCCACTCGATAAACCGGCGGTCTTTCTCCGTCACCGAAGGCAGGTTGATCGACACCGACGGCACGTTGACGCTCTTGCGCGAACGCATGGCGCCGCCCACGACGAATTCGCAGATCAGCTCCTCGGCGGTCTTTTCCACAACACGGATCTCCAGCTCGCCATCGGCGATGAGCATCCGCGCCCCGACGGGTATGTCATCCACGATGTTGGGGACGTTCATGTAAACCACCTTGCGGGTCGTCTTGTCGCTGCCGTCCGAGCCGCGCACGGCGACACGGTCGCCCGGCCGGAAATTGATGCTGTTGCCGTACTCGTCGGCGATCGTCGTGACACGGATTTCGGGGCCCTTCGTATCTATCATGATCGGGATAGCCGGGTTAACGCGGTGTACGGTCTCGACAATATGCGTAGCGCCCTCTTCCGAGACATGCGCCGAATTGACACGAACCACGTCCATACCGGCATCGAAAAGGTTTTTCACGAACTCTTCGGTGCAACGGAAATCCGACATTGTTGCGACGATCTTGGTTTTTTTCATTCTATACATAAAAGTATGATGCTAAAATATTAGTATTTCGACATTTTACGTTACGCCCGGTGCCGCTCCTGCACACGCTCTGCGCGGACAGCCCCGGGGAACTTCCGCACGCCCTCCCCTACCGGGCCGGGGAATGGGCCGCTCCGGGAACCCGGGGCTTACTCCCTGCCGCGGAGCAACAGGGCCTCGACGCCCAGCCGGTATGAATCCAGCCCGAAACCCATGATCGACCCCACGGCCACGGGAGCCAGGAGCGAGACGTGGCGGAACTCCTCGCGCGCGAGGATCGACGAAATGTGCACCTCGACGACCGGCACCGACACCGCCGACACCGCATCGCGCAGCGCCACCGACGTATGGGTATATCCGCCGGCATTGAGCACCACACCGTCGTAGGTACCGTCGGCCTGCTGTACGGCGTCGATCAGCTCGCCTTCGAGGTTGGACTGGAAATAACCGAACCCAACGGCCGGATAGAGTGCTTCGAGCTCCCCGAAAAAGGTTTCGAAAGTCCGGGTGCCGTAGACCCCGGTATCGCGCCGCCCCTGCAAATTGAGGTTCGGGCCGTTGAGAATCAATATCTTCATCTTCGAGACTGTTTGACACGCACGGCATACCCGGCGCAATCCGCAGGCAAAGATAGTGATTTTAAAGAATTTTTAATACCTTTGTTCGACATCGCCCGTTAAATAATGATTTCAAACGCCGCCCACGCCCCTGCCGCGGTTCGCACAGGCTTCGTTCCCGTCCCCAGGCGGGGACTCCGCCCCCGGGGCGGCAGCCGCACGTGAAAAACCCGAAAACCCGCACCGGCCGGCGGGGCGCCGCGGCCGGACACACCCGAGAACCATGACCGAATTCGGATTCATAGACCACATAAAAGAACTCTTCGCCGCTCTGCCCGACAACGGGTTCGAAGGGATCGGCGACGATTGCGCCGTGCTCCCCGTCGGGGAGGGCGAATCGCTGGTCTTCACGACCGACATGCTCGCCGAAGGCGTCCATTTCCTGCGTCCCGCAACTTCGCCCCGCGAACTGGGGCGCAAATCCCTTGCCGTAAACCTGAGCGACGTCGCTTCGATGGGCGCCCGCCCGGTGGCTACCCTGCTGTCGCTGTCGCTCCCGGCCGACACGGCCGGCACATGGGCCGAAGAGTTCATGCTCGGCTACCGGGAACTCTCCGAAGCGTTCGGCGTCACGCTCGCCGGGGGCGACACGACCCGCTCGGCGGCAGGCATCACGATCAATGTCACGGCCATCGGCCGCATCGCCGACGCACACATCAAGCGCCGCAGCGGGGCACGCCCCGGCGACGCGATACTCGTCGCCGGAGAACTCGGACTTTCGGGCGCCGGACTGCATGACATCCTCGCCGGACGCTACGACACCCCCGCCGCCGCAGCCCACCGCAACCCGCTGCCCCAGGTGGCCGAAGGCATCTGGCTCGGTGCACGCTCCGAAGTACACGCCATGATGGACCTCTCGGACGGGCTGGCCTCGGATATCCGCCACATCATGGAGCGCTCGGGGGTAGGCGCCGCGATCGACATCGGCCGTATCCCCCTCGCCCAAGGGGCAGACGTCGAAACAGCCGCCTGCGGGGGCGAGGATTACAAGCTCCTGCTCACGGCCGACGCGGCGGCCGCCGACAGGCTCGCCGCCGATTTCCGCGCACGCTTCGGCACGCCGCTCCACCCCATCGGCCGCATCACTTCCGGACCGGGCCTCGTGTGGCTCCGCAACGGAAAACCCGAACCGCTGGACTGGCACGGCTTCGAGCACTATTAATGCAAACGGGGATGGCTTGCAGCCACCCCCGTTTGCCGGGCGGTTATTGAAGTACGTCCCGTTCGCGCTGCACGAAAGCAAGCGCAAAGAGGCCCTATGAAATCGGAAAGCCCTATTCCCTGATAATGTACACGTGTTCGTTGCGCCCCTGCATGTGGTAATTCTCCCGGGCGTACTCTTCGAGGTAATCGTCGTATTTCAGCCGTTCGAGCAGGGTGCTGTCCTGTGCGATCTTCTCCGAATAATAGCTCTGCTCGCGTGTCAGGGCGTTGATCTGCCGCTTGATCTTCACGGCATGCAGGGCGTTACGTCCCACGACGAACACCGTGAAGACGACGATGACCGCCGTTGCGACGATCCAGAACCTGCGGCCGAACTGAATTTTCATTTAAGGAATTATCGTATTGCCAACCGCCCGAAGCCTACGCCATCTCCCTCTCCGAGGGAAGGCCGGAATGGGGTCAGACTTGCATCTGACGCCGCAGGCGGCAACGACAGCGATCGACAGCGGACCAAGCGTGAAATCATCCGATTACTTCTCTTTACGGTATATGCATGTATTTGTGCGTCTGAATGGAGATATTCCATTGCGGATGCGCCTTGGCGTACTCGACTATTGCGGGCATGACCCTTTCGGCAACGCTCCACTCGGGCTGGAGGAACAGCAGGCACTTTCCGCCTACGCGGGCGGCATTCCGCTCGGCCCATTCGAAATCCTCCTCCGACTCGACGATCACTTTCAGTTCGTCGGCCCGTTCGAACGCCTCGTCCAGGGGCGGCTGCCGGCGCTTCGGCGAGAGACACACCCAGTCGAAAACACCGCTGAAAGGGTGCGAGCCCGATGTTTCCAGAAAAATCTGCAACCCCCTCTCGCGCAGCGTCTCCGTGAGCACGCCCAGCGGATAGAGCAGCGGCTCGCCTCCCGTGATGACGATGGCCTGCGCCGGACACGACATCGCACGGTCGATCACGGTCTGCACATCGGTCGGCGGATAGAGTTTCGGGTTCCACGTATACTTGGCGTCGCACCAGCGGCAACCCACGTCGCACCCGCCCAGACGGATGAAGTAGGCCGGCTTGCCGGCGTGGTAACCCTCACCCTGGATCGTGTAGAAATCCTCGACGAGCGGCAACAGCCGCCCCCCGTCGAGCAGCGCGTTATCGGTTCCTGCGGCCATCACTCCGTCACGACGTAAATATCCTTCAGGCTGCGTCCCAACTGGTCGTAGTCGAGCCCGTAACCCACGATGAACTCGTTGCCGATCTCCATCGCGCGGTACTTGATCGGCACCTGCTTGCGGTACGATCCCGGCTTGAAGAAGAGCGTGCACACCTCGACGCTGGCCGGACGGCGGGCTTGCAGGTCGCGCATCATGTGCTCGATCGACTCGCCCGTATCGACGATATCCTCCACGACGATCACGTGCCGCCCCTCGATCGAGCCGTTCAGTCCGATGAGGCTCTTCACCTCCCCCGTCGAGCTGGTTCCCTCGTAGGAGGCCAGCTTCACGAACGAAAGTTCGTTGTTGAAGTCGATCTTCTTGATCAGATCGCTCATGAACATGAACGACCCGTTCAGCACGCCCACGAACAGCGGCGTCGGGCAGCCGGCGTAATCCGCATTGATGCGGTCGGCCACGGCCGTCACCGCCTCGTCGATCTTCTCGGCGGGAATCATGATCTTGAACTTCTTGTCGTGAAGTTTTATGATGTCCTTCATCGCAATTCGGGATTTGTGTTTAATTTTGCAAAAATAACGAAT
>OMGA01000353.1_pt1 | contig 20746 bp, 17 predicted proteins | sample 1674211 | NCBI WGS metagenome assembly OMGA01 (sample SAMEA103958152, study PRJEB25191) | human gut metagenome | biome: human-associated habitat [ENVO:00009003]; feature: intestine environment [ENVO:2100002]; material: feces | place: Germany | collected 2013/2015
CAAGGGAAAATCCGGAAAATTAGCCCTGTTATTTTGCTTTCAGCGGAAGAATACCGGAATCCATTCTCTCTGCAGGGCAAGGATATGCTGCTTGCGCTTTTCTTTCTTTTGTACGCTTTGATTTGTATCCTTATTTTGCTATTGCGGACCAGTAGACATCGAACAAGCGTCCAATGCACCTGTGTTTTCAATACGCAGAGTACAACATTCTCCGGGGTTCATTTTTGTCTCCCGGAAATTGTTGTATTTTGAAGCCCAGGAATCTGTTGTATTGCGCTTCCAACCAGTATGCATTGCTGTGCGGAGCATTCCGCATAAACTTTTGTAACCAACTCAAAGCAGCGTTACCGTGCCGGAATTGCGTACCGTATCCCATTTCTCTGCAGCTAAACTATGTTCACCCCCATAGGCTCTTTATGGCGGTATGCAGCTTCTTTACGCATAGCATGTGCCAAATGTCACATTCCGAAAGGTAAATTATTCCGATATATCGTATAATTTTATGGAAAATCGCACATTTCATATAGCAAGCGGCAATATCGGCAAAAATGTGCTGTTTTGCCGCCCTGAAAAGTGTACATTTCTGCACAAATCCACCCAAAAAGCACATTTCTTCTTTGCGCTTTTTTTCACATAGCTACACTCTGTAATTACCATTCACCTGTAAAAAATGCACATTTTACATTTTATTGCCTTGCAAATGACACATTTTCACATTCCGTCTGCTGATCGCCGGATGTACCGCTTAAAATCCGTTCCAGCGCATCGCAAAACCGGATATCCTGCTCTTTTGTGCGTTTTGCAGCCCCCTTTGGATGTTTGCCGGCGCGAAGGAGCTTTTTGTTTTCATGCCGCTGCAGCATCAGCGCATCTATATTATCCGCCGTATATTCCAAACCGTTCTGGTTCAGCACCCGGGCGCACTTGGCAAGGCACATACTCGCCAGCCCGTAGTCCTGTGTTACGACCACATCCCCCGGTTTGACCCGGTTGACCAGCGCAAAGTCTACGCTGTCGATACCCTTGTCGAATACCATCGTCTGTGCACCCTCACGTTCGATCTGGTGCGAGGTGTCGCACAGGATGATGACAGGAACGCCGAACTGCTTTGCAATCTGCAATGTCAAATCGACAACCGGACAGCCATCTGCATCGATCAAAATGGTCATGCGTGTTCCTCCATCACCCACCGAAAGGCTTTCGCCGTGCGCAGGTCAGCGTCTTTGAAATGCCCGCCGCTGTTCCATTCAAGGGTGCAGTCTGCGCCACGCTCTGCAAGCCGACTGTGCAGGGTGCGGATATTATCCCCCACCGCAGCCATGACAGCGTTTTTCGTGCGCTCTTCCTTGTCGCCAAGGCTTAGATAAACGTGCTGTGCCTGTATCGGGCGCTGCTGTTCAAACTCCATCCAGCCCGGAAACCACACAGAGGGAGAAGCAGCGGCGACACCGTAGAACAAATCGGTCTGGGTGGATGCCCACAGCGCAAACAATCCCGCCAGCGAGTAGCCGCCCAGAATGATTTTGACGTTTTCCGGGAGAGGAAACTGCTGCTCCAGTGTGGGAATGACCGGCTCCGTCAGAAAGCGCAGGGTGTCCCCAGCTTTGCCGCCGAAGCCTTGCTTTCCCCACACGGCAGGGGCTTTCCACGGAGAAAGTGCATCGTTCCAGCTTCCCACCGGGATAGCCGCGAGCAGAAAATTCCGGCTGCTTTGTGCGATCGCCGCCACTTCATAATCCATACTTTGCAGCTCATGCTCACCTGTCATTTGGAGCAGCAGGTATTCTGCATTAGCCCCGCCGTAAATGCGGCAAGGTCTGTTCCCGATTTGCATTGTCTGTGCTGTCACTGTAGCAGCCTCCCGAAAAAAATTTGATAAGCCCAGTATAGCAACTAAAAAATCGTTTTGCAATTCATAAGGCTTGCCAAAGTTATATCATAGAGTTTTTGATAGTCTCCAAAATGGTCTGATCCGCCGGAAGCCACGGAACAGAATCAAGCTCCTCTTTAGTCAGCCAGCGTGCAGCCTCGGCTTCTTTCAGCACCAGTTCGCCGGAAACTACTTCGCACCAGAAACAGTCCATGGAAAGATGGAAGGTGGGATAATCGTATTCAATGGTGTCGATAAGGTCGCCTACCGCGATCTCGGTATCCAGTTCTTCCCGGATCTCTCGTTTCAGTGCCTGCTGCGGGGTTTCACCCGGCTCGATTTTGCCGCCCGGGAACTCCCATCCGCCCTTGTATTCGCCGTAGCCGCGGGCGGTGGCATAAATTTTATGTTTCGTCTGAATATCGTCGCAGATCACAGCTGCGACAACGCGGACAACCTTCATGATATTCTCCTTTTAACCGACCACCAGCTTGTTGGTCTTTTTGAGGAACTTTGCAGGAATCGGGCGGTCCAGCTTCCATGTGATATTCATGGGGCGGGAGCCCTCATGCTTCACATAGTTCACAGTGCCCAGATAGGTATACGCTCCTGCACCGCCAAAACGGGCATCTGCCTTGAACTCACGCACGAATAACAGCACACGGTTTCCTTTTTCCCGGTGATGGATGTAGCGCTGCCCGGTGGCAGAGTTTTCGGCGGTGGTGCTCTGGCTCTGCCAGTGGAACAGGCTTTCGTTGATGGAATAATCCTTGTCTGCCTTGTTCAGGGTCACAAAGAATACGTCCAGCTGCTTTTCCGGCAGCCATTTCACGCCCTCGCGGACGGTAGCAGGCTTCAAAAAATCCAGCGCCACCAGCAGTTGGTCGCGGGTATAGGTGCAGTGCAGGTCCAGCGGGCAGTCAAAGCCCACATCCACCGGTTCGTCAATAAAATCAATGCGGTCATATTGATACTGCAAAAGTGCCTGCAGTTCCCCCAGCAAAACGGGACTGTCCGAGAGAGCATACAGGTTATCGAGAACTTCTTTATCCTCCCAGCTTTCTGCGGTCTTACCACAAAGGGTCACATAGAACATCTGCAGCATCCGCTGCTCTACCGGTGGCAGGGCTGCAAAGTCGGTGTTATCCAATTTCGGCAGAAGCCCCAGCAAAAAACGGATCCACCTGCGGGAATCCACGACTGCAAAGCGTGCAAGGGCTTTGGTCATGGTCTCTTCCAAAGGCTCTGCAAAATCGGATGCCGCTCCTGCGCGGACGCACAGCCTACTGAAGCAGACCTTTTTACTATAGATGGCCCGGGGGTCGAGATGGTAGTAGTCGAGGAAGTTCCCAAGTGTCAGGGGCAGACCAGTATCCTCTGTGAAGGCAGCCGCCCGCGCCACAAGCCCGGAGGTGCGGTCATAGGAGGCGCTGATATTATCCAGCACATACTTTGCGGCAATTTTTTCCAGCTGAATATAGCAGCCTTTGGGTGCAGAGACAAAGCCCTCTTTAAGCTCCCGGCTGACGCTGCGGGTGGTGTTGGAGAGCAGTGCTGCGAATTTCTCCTCAAAATTATACTTTTTGTTGGCCTGCCCGATGAAATCCAAAACGGTCAAGCAATCCTTGTTTTCTGCCAGACGCAGACCACGCCCCAGTTGCTGCAAAAACACGGTCAGCGACTCGGTAGGGCGCAGGAACAGCACAGTGTTCACCTCGGGGATATCCACACCCTCGTTGTAAATGTCCACCACAAAGAGGAATCGGAGCTCCCCGGAAACCAGCCGCTGCTTGGCGGCGTTGCGCTCCTCGTCAGGAGAGTCGCCGGTCAGTGCCATAGATGGAATGCCGTGGGTATTAAAGTAGCGCGCCATAAATTGGGCATGAGCGATGGAAACGCAGAAGCCCAGACCCTTTACCTCGTCGATATCGGTGACATATTTCAGGATGGAGTTCACCACAAGGTCAGCGCGGCGCTCCGCCACCATGCCGCTGAGGGTGTACAGATTGGACAACTCGTTTTTATCGTAGCCGCCGGTACGCCATTTCAGGCCGCTCAGATCTGCGGTGTCGGTGACGCCGAAATATTGGAAGGGACAGAGCAGTTTCCGGTCAATCGCTTCCGGCAGACGGATCTCGGCGGCAATGCGTCCGCCGAAATAGTCCAGAACGCTTTTGCCGTCCATACGTTCCGGGGTAGCAGTCAGCCCCAGAAGGATCTTCGGCTGATAATATTCCAGCAGCTTCTGATAAGTGGGTGCAGCTGCATGATGGAACTCGTCTACAACGATGTAATCGTAAAAATCCGCTGCCGTTTTAGCGGCAAGCTTTTGAGAATTGAAGGTCTGGATGGAAACAAACAGATGGTCGATGCTGTCGGCTTTGTGGCTGCCCACATACAGCTCGCCGAAATTGGCATCCTTCAGCACCGCCCGGAAGGTGTACAGACTCTGCTTCAGAATCTCCTCCCGGTGTGCCACAAACAGCAGACGGCAGGGTTGCCCCGGATGCTGTTTGCAGAAGCGCTTGTAATCCAGTGCAGAAATCACAGTTTTGCCGGTGCCGGTGGCGGCGACCACCAAGTTGCGGTTATACCCCCGAACGGTGCGCTCGGCATCCAGTCGGTCCAGAATTTCCTGCTGGTAGGAATAGGGCAGAATATCCAGGGTGTAGATTCCGCTGTGGTCGGTCTCGCTGTATTTTTCAGCCTTCAGGGCGCGGGTCAGCCGTTCCCGTTGCCCTTCATCATAATATTCAAACTCGCTGGAGTTCCAGTAGCTTTCAAAGGTGGCTGCGATCTTTTCAATGGTCTCCGGCAGGTCCTTTCGGGTCACCTTGACGTTCCATTCCAGACCGCTGGAAATTGCCGCATTGGACAGGTTGGAGGAGCCTACATACGCCGTAGTAAAACCGGTGTCCCGGTAAAACACATAGGTCTTTGCGTGGAGCCGGGTACGCTTGGTGTCGTAGCTGACCTTGATCTTCGTATTGGACAGTGCGCGCAGCTCCTCAATGGCTTTTACGTCCGTAGCGCCCATATAAGAGGTGGTGATGATGCGCAATTCGCCGCCGCTTTGCGCAAACTGCCGCAGCTCGTCCATGATGAGGCGTAAGCCGCTCCACTTGATAAAGGAGACCAGCATATCAATGCGGTCGGCGGAAACGATCTCCTTTTTCAGCTCCGTGTACATCTGCGGCTCATGGATAGCGCCGGTAAACAGGGAACTTTGCGCAATGGAGGTCTCCGGGCGGTCAAGGTCTTTTGCGCTTTTCCCTGTAGCAAGGCGCGGGTCGTTCTGCTGCAAAAGCGCAAGAAGCTGCTCTGCCCGCTGGTCAACACCAAGCGCGGCAAAGTCAGCTTCCTCTGTAGTAGTCTGGATGGTATTTATGATCTGGTTTGCCAGCTGGATCTGCGCCTCGATGCCGCCGCCGTTATCCTGTACGTTCTCAAGACCCTTCTGCACCACATCGGTCAAATACTGCGCCAGTACCTTGGCAGCCTCCGCTGTGTCGATGGGCGCAGTAGACTTGCGGGCTTCCGGGATCTCTGCAAGCTCGCGGTTCAGTGCGTTATTGATGACCTGTTCGTACAGACCGGGGTAGAGCATAGGTGCACTTCCTTACCGTTTTCTTTTATTATAGCGCTAGCTGAGCGGACATTCAATGACAGGGATCTTCCATCAGGCAGACGTTGGTGCGTTTAACGATTTCCCACGCATTGCAATCGGGCAGGTCCATCAATTTCAGATAGGCCATTTTATCACCCCATGGCGGCTTTCAGATAGTGCAGACGGTATTTCAGGTATTGGCGGATCGCAGACGCTCGTTTTTCACGCAACAGTGCGAGGGTTTTGCTGGTGGTCCAGTCTGCCCATCTCCGCCTGCATACAAGCCGGTCTGGATGGCGGTAGCGATACTTCCTGATCGAGCAGGATGACACCTATGGTCGTGACCCCTATGAAAGCCTGAAGATCAGCCATGACAATCTGGTCCGCATGGGCTACGCCGACTGGTTTTGACTGACAGCGAGCCTCCTCGTTTGTTTCAGATTACGGCTGGAGCCGCCTGCGGACTGGACAAATGCTACAGGTGGCAAAATCTCGATTACAACAAAAATGAGATAGACACCCTTTCGGGGGAGTCTATCTCATTTTTCGTTTGGACTATTTTGCAACAGCCCCATATCATGTTCGTGCAATCGTAAATTTAAGCGTCACATTGGTACCACAATTCTGCCATACCCAAGCGTGCAACATCGCCCTTGCGGAACCCGGTCTCCTCGTACTTTCCGGTAATGCTGCCATCCAGAAGCCCCGCAGACAGATCCCGGTAATCCCGAACGATCTGCTTATCCAAAGTCACTGCATCATGTCCCACGGCCAGCCGTTCAAAAGAACTTTCCTGATTCCAGAGCTTTGTCATCGTGTGATTGCAGATATCCACCAGCCGCATATCGTTTTCAGGCTGCCGCTCCAGAATGATTGAGATATTCGCACAATCTCCGCTGAAAAGGATATGATTTTCTGCATCCAGGAAGCAGGTACTGCCGGGGGTGTGGCCAGGCGTGAGAATCGCTTTGATGGTTCGACCGCCCAGATCGATCACATCTCCGTCATTAACAGGATGCCAAGGATAGCTGCCCTCAGTGGGATGATTGGGCACCAATTTCAGCAGTTCTTCCTGATCCAGATCCGGGCAGCGAATAGGCCCACGAGACTGAATATAGAAACTGCGCATCTTGTTGTAATCTGTGGTGCCCATGAATTTTTCCATATTCTTGTGATCTTCTTCGGCACGCTCCCCATCCAGCGGATTCACATAGACTGGAACGCCGGGAAACTCAAAGACACCGCCGTCATGGTCAAAGTGTGTATGCGTCAGCAGAATGATCAGAGGCTTATCCGTCAGTGCACGCACTTCCCCAGCGAGGTCACCGATACCGCAGCCGGTATCCACCAGCGCGGCTTTCTCTTCACCCTCAATGAGGAAAGCGTTCACCAGACGAAATTCACTCAGGCACCATGTATGGGGCGCGATTTCGGTGATCTCATGTCGATACATAGACAAAACAGACTCCTTTCGTGTATGTGTTGATTCAGCCCTTGACTGCACCGGCCGTCAATCCGGCAATGAACTGGCGGTTTGCGGCCAGATAAACCAGAAGGATAGGCAGCAGTGCAATGGAAGCGCCCGCTGTCATGATATGCCACTCAGCAGCAGCGTTGGCGGAGTAGCGCAGATTTGCAACAGCAACGCTCAGGGTCTTGAGGCCGGGATTGGCCATAGTGAACACCTGTGCCGTAACAAACTCATTCCAGGCCTGGCGGAAGGCAAACAGCGCGATCACTCCCAAAATGGGTTTGATGGCCGGAACGATGATCTGCCAGAAGATGCGGAAGGGGCCAGCGCCATCGATCGTGGCAGCCTCGTCCAGATCTTTGGGCACTCCATTGATGAAGCCGGAGATCATAAAAATGTTAGCCGCTTGGCCGCCGGTAAGCATCAGTGCCAGACCCACCATATTCTTGGTCAGTCCCAGCCGGCTCATGAGAGTATACAGAGGATACAGCGCCACCGAACCAACCGAGATGAACATACTGAGCAGATATGCAGTAGAGATCAGCTTTTTGCCCACAAAATCTCGGCGGCTGATCACATAGGCCGCCATGGAAGAGGTGATCAGTGTAAACACCACTGTCAGCAGTGCCAGCACCACGCTGTTCAGGAAATACTTGCCGAAGTCCAACTTCTGGAAAGCATAAACATAGTTGTTGAACTGCCAGTTCTCCGGCAGGAAATTTCCGCCCAATGTCAATTCTGCGTTGGTCTTGAAGGAGCCCAGCAGAGTGTAGACCACCGGATAAAGGGTAAAGATACACATGGAACCTACAAACAGCCATTTCAGGATCTGGCCGATCAGGTAAATCACATGATCTCTTTTTTCCGAGGGGCGCATATCCGACCATTTTAATTTTTTCCGTGCCATTTTCCGTTCCTCCTTATTCACCGGTCACTGCGTCCAGCCGCTTGGCGAGAATCAGATACAGGCCAGTGACACCACCGATGATCAACGCTGCCACCAAACTGCAGGCTGCGCCATAGCCAAACTCCTGCACCACAGAGGAACCTGCGGTGATGGGGAAGAACAGCTGATAGATATACAAGAACATCACGTTGGTCTGATTCATGGGTCCGCCTTCAGTCAGAACCATGATACTCTGATAATCCATAAAGGAGATCACCAGCGCCAACATCAGGATCATCTTCATGACGGGGGCCAGCAGAGGGATGGTAATGCGGAACAGGATCTGGGCTGCATTCGCACCATCCAACTTTGCACTCTCATATACCTCTGTAGAAATACCGGTGAGGCCTGCAAATAAACCATGTAGTTGCCGATACCGCCCCATGCAGCAATGATGATACAAGTCAGCATGGCGTACTTTACACCGAGCCAGTTGACATTTTCATCGATAATACCCAGCCACGTCAGGAAGCGGTTGATCTCGCCGTTGTAAGTGTTGAACAGCAGATAGAAGATCAACGCCATAACAGCGCTGGACATAATGGTCGGGGTAAAGATAATGGATTGTCCGGTGGCGTTGAGCCGGGTGTTTTTGCTCAGCAGGAACGCCAGCATAAATGCAATGGGCAGCGTCAGCAGCAGTTTGCCTCCCACATAAACGAAGGTGTTCACGATGGCTGTCTTGAACACAGTGTCCCGGGCAATGCGGGCAAAATTTGCAAAGCCTACAAATTTTGGGGTGCCGTAGCCCTTGTAGTCAAACATACAGTACCGTATTGTCCACAGGATGGGGTAGATGGTGAAAACAACAAACATGATCAGATTGGGCAGAAGCATCAAATAGGATGTCTTCTCCTCCCGGATCCTTCTCCCAAGGCTTTTTTTCCTCGTTTCCATAGTGTTTCCTCCTAACGATTATCTGAAGGCATTTCTGATTATAAGTATACGGTGATTTTTTTGAAACGTAGAGAAATGGATACCCGATTATGTTGAAAAAATTCCGATTCTTGTATCTGCTTCTGCATATTCCCGCTCAGCCGCTTTCCTGCAGGGTGCGGCGATAATCAGTGGGGGTAATATGCCAGTATTTTTTGTAACAGACGGAGAAATACCGGGAATCCGCATAGCCGGTACGCTCTGCTACCTCATAGATCTTCAGGCTTTCGTCGTCCAAAAGCCGTTGTGCCTCCTTCATTCGCATTTCGGTCAGGTGTTCGGTGAAGGTCTGCCCAGAAGCCTGCTTGAACAACTGCCGCAGGTAATTGGGGCTGATGTACAATTCCGCTGCTACATCATCCAGCGAAAACTGCAGATCGCTCAGATGTTCTCCCATGATCTCATTGATCCGGGACACCAGTTCCTGTCCAGGATTCTTTTTCTCTTCTGCAGCACGGCACAGGAGAAGAAGATTTTTAAAGCATTCCTGCAATTCCTCCAGGGTTCCGGCCTCCATGATCTCCTGATGGCAGGCCTTATATTCCACGTAGGTGATGGGGTTTTGTCCCCGGCGCTTCTTCAATACGGAAAGGCACATGTCCAGAACTGCCATTTTGATGTATGCTGCATCCACTACTCCATGGGGGTAGAACCAACTCAGAACTCCGTCTACTGCCCCTGCAATGGCCTCCGCATCTCCTCCGGCCACCGCCTGTGCCACCTGCTCTGTCAGATGGGGGTCGATCTCAGGGCAGGCTGTTACCCGCGTCAGCAGCACGTCAGAGATGGTGCGCACCGGCGGAGCCATTTCATGGAAAGAATACTCCGCTGCTTCTTTTGCCTCGTGACCGGATTTTTCCAGCTTGTAGATATTGTCCTTGATCCCGCCCAGAAAAAAGTGGACCGTTTGATTCCATTTGCGCCGGATCGCCACCACCACAGCCGTCAGTTCACGGGTCAGCAAAAGCGCCGCCGCGGCATTGGTCACTTCCTGGTGGATGGAGAACACAATGAAAGACATTCCTTCCACAGAATGGTTCAGAACATAAGCATCCAGCTTTTTTTCAAAGCGCTGGTTCAACAGTGCGGGCAGTTCCTGCCGTATCTCGGGGCCGCCCTGAAACAGTGCGACCAGATAACGGTCGCTTCCGATGCAGAACTGTTGTAACTCTTTCATTTCTTCTGAAGCAAGCTCCCCTGCACTGGCTCGCCACATAAGTTCCCGGATCTTCTGTTCCTGGTGCAGCCGTTGCTGCATCTGCTGCACCCGATCCTGCCACTGTTGTTGACGCTGGGTCAACTCTGCTGCAAAGGCATCCAGCCGTTGGATCAGAAGTTCTGTGTCCAGCGGCTTTAACAGATAATCTGACACCCCCAGCCGCATTCCCTGCACGGCGTATTCAAAATCATCGTAGCCGCTCAGGATCAGGAGCTTTGCATCCGGAAGTTCCTCCTTGATCTTTTCCAGAAACTCCAATCCGTTTACATGAGGCATGGTGATGTCGGTCATAATGCAGTCCGGTAGAAATCGTTCTGCCATTGCCAAGGCTTCTTTGCCGTCGCGAGCTGCCCCTATCACCTGCCACTCCGGGCAGCGTCTGGTAATAAACTGCCTTACCCCTTCCCGGATATTCGGTTCATCATCTGCGATCAAAATCTGAAACATCCCACTCCGTCCTTTCCGGAATATACTTTGGCAGATGAATGACTGCCTCTGTCCATTTTCCTGCACAACTCCTGAGCTCCAAACCATAGTCGCGGCCAAAATAGAGCCTGATCCGCTCGTTGACATTGAAGATGCCGTAACCACCATCGCTGACCGTTACGCCCCGCTTCAGATCTGCATTCAGGATCGTCAGTGTCTCTTGCGAGATTCCCAGCCCGTCATCACGGACACAGAGATAGAACCCCCCTGGTTCTTCGCCTGCTGTAATAAGAATGGTGCCTTTCCGGTCCGATTCCTTGATTCCGTGATAAATAGAATTCTCCGCCAGAGGCTGTATCAGCAATTTGACCGTGTAGAGCTTTTTCAGTTCCTCCGGGATCCGGATCTGATAATCCAATCGATCGCCATACCGCATCTTCTGGATGTCCAGATAACTGCGCACATGGCAGATCTCTTGCTCCAGCGGAATGATCTCCCGCCCCCGGCTGAGGCCGATGCGGAAAAAATTTGCCAGATCACGCACCATCTGGCTGATGTCCTCCGCTCCTGCGGCCTCTGCCTTCCACCGGATGGAGTCCAGCGTGTTATACAAAAAATGCGGGTTGATCTGGGCCTGCAAAGCCTGCAGTTCCGCTCGGCGTTTCAGCCGTTGCTCCAGTTCAATGGCATCATTCTTTTCCTCGAGCTGGTGGCTGTATTGCTTTTCCCTGTCCAGCATCTCATTGCTGCTCCGGAGCATCTGGTTGTAGCTTTTTGTCAGCAATGCGATCTCATCGTTGCCTTCATAGCAGAACTCCTGCCTCACATTCTGACAATTGATCAACTCCCGCAAGGGGGCTGTGAACCAATGGAGCATCAGCAGGCACACTATCCCTGTTACCATGATCAGTGTCCCGCCTTCCACAAGCAGCAGCTGCAGATAGGATCGGGATTCTTCCCGTGCTGTGGTAGATGCCTGCAGACACACGATGGTCCACGGTGTTACCGATACCTTGCGGGCGACACCGTAATACCTTTTTCCGTCTAATCTAACATCCAAAACTGTATTTTTTGCGGCGGTCAGCCGACTCAACAGCTCCGGTTCCCTCATCAACTCTTCCGCTGCGGCATTCACACAGGTCACGGGGTTGCCTTCCTGATCCAGCACAAGGATCGCCGATTCCGCTTCGGGAACGATTTTTCGGATCAGTGCCTGAATCTCCTTACAGTCCAGATTTACCACTAAAATGCATTTCCGGGTGGCAGAATACACCTGCGCTGAGGAGACACTGAATCGATAGAGCACCGGTACTACCCATTTCCGAGAGCGGAAGATCTCGTCATTGCGGACGGTGCAGAACTCCAGAAATGAATTTCCTTCCCGGATCTCGGACCACAGCGCAACTTTTTCCAGTGAAAACCCCGGAGTCAACAGGGTGCTGCCGTCCGTAAATGCACCATAATCCGTGTAGAGATACAGATCGCTGATCAGGTTGTCGGACACCTTTTTTGTGGATAGGGGTGCAGCGAGATTGGACATTGCCACGCTGTAGGCTGCCGCATTGGGGTTTGCAAAGTAATTTGCCAAAATGCTGTCCAGCCCCGATTCAGCCTTAAAATAAAGCAGCCGCTCGATGCTCCCACTAACGCGGGTAGACAGATAGTTCTCTGTCTGTTCCGCTGTCCGCAGAACGGTCTCTTCCATATTCTCCTCGATCGTGTCGTTGATATGGCGGTTCAGGATGATCTGATTCAGGGTGATGGCAACCAGAAAGATCACGGTGATGGTGGCAGTGACCTTCAGAACGATCGAACCATTGTGATGATGCGTGTGATTGTTCATACAGCTTCTTTCTTCTCAGAAGCACCAATAGAGGGACCCGAAGCCGGGTTCCTCTATTGGTGCTTCACATATATGGATCAAATGGGAGCGGAGTTCAGTTTAAGTTCCGATGCACGCGGGCATCTGTTATCAAACGGAAGTGTCCTGATTCTTTGCGGTAAAGTTGGGATAAACGATACGCTTTGCCCCATCGGCAACCGACTTATCATAGGCGTTGTTGTACCGATCGTTCAGCTCGCTGATGGCCTGATCAATGTCCTTTAGACCAAAAATGCACTGAACCGCCACGGTGGAGTAATCCTCGCCCTCGATGGAAATGGCGGGGCGGATCGGCCAGTTCTGATCATTTGCCCCAATGGCCAGATCCGGCATGGTCTCAATGGAGGCCGGCGGTTCTGCACCTTCCACGGCGCTCTTGATCATGACAGTGCCGAGACCGGCGGTATAATAGGGCCCCATGACCTCATCGCTGTGGAGGAATTCCATAACTTTCCATGCTTCATCCGGGTGCTTTGTGGAGGCATTGATCGCCTTATCGGAGCCGCCAAACCACAGGTTCTGCACACCGTCCGTATTTCCGGACAGGCTGGGGATCTGGCAGCAGTTCCAGTTGATATCCGTGGGGAACTGGCTCTGGTAAACGCCGGGCTCTGCATGGCTCACGGAGAAATAGAAGGCAATGTTGCCTGCTGCAAACTGGGTGCGCAGGGGGTCAATGTCCAGAGACTCGCTGCCGGGGAATGCCACACCGGTGGAGTACATTTCCCGGAACAGCTGCAGGACTTCTCTGTAGCTGCTGAAATCGTACTTGCCGTTCTTGAAGTCAAAGCCATAGCAGGTGCCGCCGCTGACCTGAACCACCGGATCGATGGAACGCATTACGGCGCTCATTGCCGATTTATAGTTGCCTGCAATGCCGTAGATCCCTTCGCCGCTCAGCTGCTTGGTCACCAGCGTAGCATCATCCACCAGTTCCTTCAGGGTCTTGGGAGGAGCAGAAATGCCCACCCGATCCAGCAGATCCTGGTTGTAGAACAGGCGACAGGCAGATGCGGTAAAGGGCAGGGAGTAGATCCCGTCGCCCCAGGAGTTGATGCCTTGCACAAAAGCGCCATCCCAGAAACGAGCCTTGTACTCCTCCGTCATATACGGAGAGAGATCCAGCAGCATCTTCTTTTCGTCCACCTGCACTTCCAGCGGGTCCGTTCCACTGAGCTTGAACACATCCGGTGCAGTGTCGGTGCTGAAGGCGAGATCCAGCATCTGAGAATAGTTGTCGGCATAGACCTGGTAGTCGATATAAATGTTGTCCGAATTGGTCTTGTTGTATTCTTCGATCAGCGGAGTCAGATACGCCTGATCGTGACGGTCCGTGGTCCAGTAAGAGATGGTGATCACGCCGTCATCGCCGCTAGCGGTAGAACTGGCAGCCGCGCTGCTGGAACCGGAGTCCCCACAGGCGGCCAGAGATGCCGTCATGCCAACAACACCCATGACTTTAAGAAAATCGCGCCGGTTGATCTTTTTTTTCATAATATTTCCTCCTCTTTTGAGAACAGAACCTTCTTCTACTGAGAGCATACCAAATCTGCCGGATTTCAGGGAGTAAAATATTCAGTTTTTATGTTCAAAAAATTACTTCAGCCATTGTGAAAATCCAAAAAACGCAGAAACATTGCCCAATCCCATCGGGTAATATCGTGGCCGCCGGTGCGGCGGTGGTATCCAATTCGCCCGGTCAGGTATCCCGAGTCATTGGCAGGCGGCTGGCTGGGCAGAGGAGCATCCCCGAAGAGCTCCCAGGCACAACTGGCGCTCTTTGCACCATTCCACTCTGCATCAGGGTCGCTCCACCGATCCTCAGAGCCGCTGGTTATGTAACACAGCCGTGGTGCCACACAGGCCACCAGCTGGTGCTGATCGAAGGGAAGGGTCTCCTCTTTCCATGCATACTTCTGATAATTTTTGCAGAACCAATGGGGAAATGCTGCCGTGATGGAACCCACCGTCTCACCATGCTTGCCACGGGACACGGCAGCACCAGAGCAGCCGGAATCATTGACGAGGACCCCGCAGACCCTTTCATCCTGTGCCGCACACCAAAGCGCCGCCTTGCCGCCGCGCGAGAAACCGCCTACCGAAATTCGGGCCGGGTCGATGCCCGGGTGTTTTACCAGCAGGTCTACCACACAGCTCATCCCAAAGGCCCAGATGTCCAGGGTCCCCCATGCATCGGCAGGCAGTGCATCTGCACTGAGCCCAAAAAGCTTTGCCAGTGGGCCGGGATACTGCGCAGCATCGTCGGGTTGCAATGCACTTGCATAGAAGGTCACGGCTGCCCGGCCCGATTGTACGATCTGTTCAGCAGGCCAGTATTCCTGCTCCGTTTCCTGTTCGATATCAATGGGCGACGGCCCGCCGCTTCCGGCTGGCATATTCCGGAAAAAATTCATGGCCTCTTTGCGCCACGCTTCCGGGGCATTGGCCAGCAGTTTTTCCATCTGATCAGGCCCCATTTTCGGCCCGGGAGAGGCTGTCTTTTCGTGATTGCAAAGGAACAGGACTGCCGGGACCTTCTGCGTTCCCTCCGGACGCACCAGCACCACGGGAAATTCCAGACTTCCCTGCTTCGTTTTCAGACAGATATCCCAGATCTGCCGTATGGCTTTGCATTTTGGCAGATACTCTTCTGACCGCAGGCGTTCGGTCTGTTCATAGGGAACTTCCGGCCGGATGCCGTACTCCTGCGAGCGGAACAACGCGAGCAGCGCTTCCCGCCGTGCATTCCAATTCTGCGGAGTCGTATTCTTTTCCAATACCAACGGCAAATTCATCTGATATTCCTCCTAACCGGGGACGGATCATGCCCCTTTTCATCATATCATCCGCAGCAGCATGGCGGGTTGAAAAAATTCAGGAGATGCTTCAAAATACACCGAACCTGATACAGTGATGTCGCTCCGGCCAGCCGAATGACTTATAATGTTTTATATAAACAGATGCCAACACGGTATCAGAGTACTTTAGTGAGGAATGAACATGAAGCATTTTGAGATCTACAAAAAAGACCCCGCCACCGGCGCTTTGTACCCGGAAGGACAGCGGCGAAAAAAGGGGCTTGCCCGTATCCTGGAGATCGTTGTGCGGGACTTTTGGCAGTTGCTGGGTTCCGGCTTGATCGCCACGGCGGCGGCTCTGCCCTACGGACTCTGTATCATGCTGTTCCTGCCATCCAATGCTCTGGGACTGCTGATCCTTTCCTGTGTTGTCACCGGCGCTCTGGCCTCTGTCTTCGGGATGAACCTGCTGGATACCATTTTGCGCTGTCTGCGGGATGAGGCCGGTTTTTGGTCTTTCCAATACAAAAAGTCGCTGAAGAACAACACCCTGCCGGCCGCTTTGTTCGGGGCGGTATTCGGCCCGTTATTTGCTGTGGATCTGGCAGGGTTAAGTCTGGCGGTACGCCGCGGCCAAAGCGTGTTTCAGGTCGAGTTTCTGGTGATATCCATAATCTTCCTGCTGGGCTTTGCGCTGAACCTTGCCATCCAGATCCCCCTGATGCAGCTCCCTGTATCAGCACTGCTCAAAAATGCCTTTCTGCTGTTTCGGGGCAACCTTGGGTGCTCGCTGATGGCTGTTGCCGCATTGATCGGTTATGCTGCACTGTTTGTTCTGCTGCCAGCCACTTTGTCATTCCTGCTCATCGTCTCCAACCTGTGGCTGCCAATGCTGACAGTAGCATTTCTGCTCTATGGCTGTGTTGAAAGAAATTTTAGCATAGAATCACGGATCCTGCAAGGAAACGACCCGAATCCTTTTCTGTAACCAAACAGGCCTGCTCCGCATCACTGTGGGGCAGGCCTGTCTTTTGTTTATGAGACCACCCGGTTTTAGGATCCCGGCCCCAAAAAGAATGCCGGTTCGTACATTCCCCTTTGCTCTCTGGCAAATTACAGCACGGATGTGATATAATGGAGAAAAACCACCGGGGAACGGCACAAAAGAAGGAGGCTGGCATGATGGGGCAGAGGCAGCGGGAACAGGTTCGGAGAGGCTGTGCGGTGGGCACAGTGGTGCTGCTGGCGTGGCTGTGCCGGGTGCTCCCGCTGGAGGGGATGCCCTCCGGCCTGCAGGAAGCCTGCGGCATCCTCCGGAGCCTGCTGTATCTGAGCCTGTTCGCGGGGTGGGGGATCTCCCTGTACAACCGCACGGTGCATCCGCAGGTGCGGCGGCTGCTGCTGAATGTGGATCTGTTGATGCTGTTCTGGATCCTTGTGCGCACCCTGCGGTTCCAGCTGAATACTCCCCCGGGGATGGATCGGATGCTGGGGTACCTCTACTATGCCCCCATGCTGGGGATACCGGTGCTCTGCGTTCAGCTGGTCCTGACGGTGGACAGATCCGAGCGCTACCGCCTGTCTGCCTGGGCCAGAATGCTGTGGCTGCCCTCGGCGGTGCTGCTGGAGCTGGTGCTGACCAACGACCTGCACCAGCAGGTGTTCCGGCTGCAGCAGCCCTGGAACGAAAACTACCAGTACGGCTGGCTTTTTGGTCTGGTGGTGGGGTGGATCGTGATCTGCATCCTGCTGGCCTTTGGGATCATCGCCCACAAGAGCCGGAACCCCCGGATCCTCCGGCGGCTGCCCCTGCCTGCCATTCCGCTGGTGCTGCTGGGGGTATACGCGGTGCTTTACGGCCTCCATATCCCCCTGATCAAGCAGTTTCTGGGGGATATGACCATCGTTCACTGCCTGATGACGGCGGCTTCGCTGGAAGGCGGCCTGCGCTGCGGCCTGATCCAGTCCAACACCGGCTATGAGGAGCTGCTGCGTGTCACCTCTCTGGCGGTGCAGCTGGTGGACCGGCAGGGCAACGTGTACTGCTGCTCCGAGAACGGCCGCATGGTGGACCGCCGGGAGCTGCAGGCCGCCATGCATGGCACGGTGCAGCTGGACGAGCACACCCTGCTGCGCAGCGCACCGGTGCAGGGCGGCTATGTGATGTGGCAGACAGACATCACCGAGCTGGTGGAAAACATGGAGCGCCTGAAGGAGAACCGCACGGAGCTGGCAGAGCGCAACTATCTGGAACAGCAGAACTACGAGGTGGAGCGCAAGATCAACGCCCTGCGGGAGAAAAACCGCCTGTACGATCTGCTGCAGCGTCAGCTGGCCCCCCAGATCATCCGGATGGATCAGCTTCTGACCCGGTACCGCGCGGCCCCGGAGGAAGAAAAGCGGCAGTTGCTGGGGCAGGTGGCAGTGCTGGGCGCTTACCTGAAACGGGGTGCCAACCTGATGTTTCTGGCCCAGCAGCACCGGTATGTGCCCTCGGCGGAGCTGCGGTACGCGCTGGAGGAATCCATCAGCAGCCTGGAGCTGGCCGGGGTGGAGTGCGCCATGGAGGTGACCCACGGGGTCCGGCTTCCGGCAGAGGCGGCAGCGGCCTGTTACAGCCGGTTCGAGTCGGTGGTGGAGGGGGCGCTGGGGCAGCTGGATGCCCTGTTCGTGCGGGCCATCTGGAAGGATCAGCGGCTGAACCTTTATCTTTCGGTGGAGACCGGGGCAGACCTGAAAGCCTCCTGCCCCGCCGCCGTGCAGGAGGCCCCTGGCAGCTGGGTGCTGAACGATCACTTTGAAGGAGGTGCCCCGGAATGTGGAACAAACTGAAGCAGTGGCTGCACCCGGACCACATCACCCGCAGCTCCATCAAGGAGGGCTTTGACGACCTGCCTGCGGCGGTGTGCTACTTTACCCCGGACGGCATCATCCGGCTGTGCAACCGGCAGATGTTCCGGGTCTACCGTGCCCTCTCCGGCCGGGATCTGCAATCGCTGGAAGAGCTGCACCAGCAGGTGTGGGCCCCCACCCATGGCCGAAGGGTGGACGGCAAAAATCCGTCTTTTGTGCTGCCGGACGGCACCTGCTGGCTCTACTCGGAGCAGACCGTGTTCGGGGAGGGGGTCCGCCCCCATGTGGAGTGCATCTTTTCGGAGGTGACAGACCTGCAGCGCCAGCGGCAGGAGCTGCTGCGGCAGAATCAGGAGCTGCTGCGGATGAATCGGGAGCTGCGCCGGCTGTCGGAGGACGTGCAGGAGATGACCCGGGAAAAAGAGATCCTGGAGTTCAAGACCCGGCTCCACGATGAAATGGGCTACGGCCTTACGGCGGTGCGGCAGTGCCTGCTGCAGCGGAAGGACCCGGCGGAGCTGGAAGCCTCCCTTGAACAGATGAACAAGGCGGTGCAGCTGTACCGGAAGGACAGTGAGACCCCGCCGGAGGAAAACGAGTGGGACGTGTTTGTGGAGGACGCGGCCCAGCTGGGGGTTACGGTGGCCCTGCAGGGGCCCATGCCCCGGCAGCGCCAGCAGCTGCTGCTGACCATTGCCCGGGAGTGCATTACCAACGCGGTGCGCTACGCCGGGGCCAACCGGCTGGAGATCACCATCACCCCGCAGGGCGGGGGCCAGCGCTGGCAGTTTGAAAACGACGGCCCGCCCCCCGCAGACCCCGCCATTACGCCGGGCGGAGGGCTTACCGCCATCCAGCGCCGGGTGATGCAGGCGGGCGGCACCATGGAGGTGCAGGCCCGGCCCCGCTACCGGCTGTGTGTGAACCTGCCAAAGGAGGAAACGATATGACCAGCGTTTTGATCGTGGAAGACCAGCGGATGCCCCGGGAGAACATGGAGCACCTTGTGGAGGACAGCGGCCGCTACCGCCGGGTGGCCTCCCTGAGCACAGCGGAAATGGCGCTGGCCCAGTGCGCCCGGCACGCCGTGGATCTGGTGCTGATGGATGTGTGCACCAAGGGCAGCCGGGACGGCATTGATGTGACGGCAGAGATCAAGGCCCGGTACCCGGAGACCAAAGTCATCATCATCACCTCCATGGTGGAGGAAAGCTACCTGAAACGGGCAAAGGCCGCCGGGGCCGAGAGCTTCTGGTACAAGGATGTGTCCCCGGAGAGCCTGCTGGAGGTGATGGACCGCACCATGGCGGGGGAAAGCCTCTACCCGGATCGCACCCCGGAGACCCGCCTGGGGCAGGTCAGCAGCACCCAGCTCACCCCCCCGGGAGATCGAGGTGCTGCGGCTGGTGTGTGAGGGGCTGGAATATGAGGAGATCGCCGCAGAGCTGGGCATCTCCTCCCGCACCGTAAAGCGCTTTGTCTCTTCCCTGCTGGAAAAGACCGGCTACTCCAACCGCACCCGCCTGGCCATTGCCGTCACCAAGAAAAACTTCATCCTCCCCCATCTGGAGGAGTGAGTGAGAAACCTCTCCCCCCTGCAAAGGGGGGCTTTTTTTATGCGTATTTTGCTCCCAAAAGTGCCAAATTGTGGAACACGCCGGAAATACTGGAAAAACTTTGGGCAGAACACCGAAAAATTTTCACAGTTTTGTCCCTTATGGCCCATGCGGAGCCGTGGGGCGTTGTGGTATCCTTGATACAGTAAAACGTTCTGCATCCATGTGGCGAGACACTGCCCGGAAAGGAGGCCGTGGACATGAAATGTGTCGTAGTCGATATGCGCAACAGGCTCTTTGGCGATGCGATATCGGGTTCCCTGCAGCACTTTGACTCAGGGTTCCGGGTCTACCAGACCGAAGGAACCGCTGCGGAGGATCTGTGTGTGGATACCCATGCCGATGTTCTTGTTGCAGAGGTCACGGCCTACCCGCCGTGGCGGCTGGAACAGCGGCAGGGGTTGCCCGGCTGCCGGGTGGCGCTGGTGGTAGATGAGGTGTGCGAGCCTCAACTGGCGGACCAGGTGCGGCGGGCGAAAAAGGACGGTCTGATCGACGGGTTCTTTTACAGCTCTGTCTCCTCCGACTATCTCTCTGCTATGATCGATGCCCTGTGACCCCCTTGAAACAAACAGCATGATTCTGGAAAGGAGCAACTACCATGACGAACAAAAAACTGAAGATGGCGGCAATGTCCGTGGCCCTGACCGCCTGTGTGGCCGCAAGCCCTCTGGCAGCAAACGCAGATGCTCCGGAAGCAGCTCCGGGAGAACCGAAAACGGAGCCTGTGGCGGAGGAAACCGAAACCAAGAAAGAGGAAAACACCGCAGAACTTCAGGTCAATCAGGAAGCGAAAAACGCTCAGGAGACCCTGAAGGATGCGGAAGTCAAATACAATAAAGACAACCCCACGACCAACCCTGACGGCTCCCAGAAGCTGGATGGCGTGATCGTGACCAACCCCGAGGGCAGCGGTGAGACCGGTGGTGAGACCGGCGGTGAGACCGACAGCGAGACCAAGCCCAACCCCGGCTCCGGCGAGACTGGCTCCGGCGAAACTGGCTCTGGCGAAACTGGCTCTGGCGAAACTGGCTCTGGCGAAACTGGCTCCGGCGAGACTGGCTCCGGTGAGACTGGCTCTGGCGAAACTGGCTCCGGTGAGACTGGCTCCGGCGAGACTGG